>C688J14111_10000001_pt1 | contig 108159 bp, 202 predicted proteins | sample HopSoiMetagenom1_FD_14111 | JGI IMG/M metagenome (IMG submission 14111)
AGGCATACGATACAGTTCACCAGATACTCGACCTAGCTTCTGTAGAAGATTAGAGCTTGACTCAGAGAAATCATCGAATCCTGAAATGAAGGAATTAAGGAAGTTTCCTCCACCGCCAGCACCAGCAGCTCTACGAAGTTTTTCAAAGGTTGATGCGCCCTCTTCGGCTTCTTTGAACACGCGAGACATATCTGATAGTGCAGTAAGAGCCCAGAATTTGAATGCTTTACCTGAAGGTAGGCTATCTATTCTTTCAAGTTCTTGCTTAAGGCGTTGGGCATCCTTGACAACTTCTTGACCTAGCTCATCTTTTAGAGAATTCTTCAGAGACCTGATATCAGATAATGCTTTGTTAGTAATTACTCTAACTTCAATATCATTATCTTCATGAGCAAGTCTCTTTAATTGAATTTCAAGAGAGCTGATTTCTTGTAGTGCATCATCTACGTCTACATCAACATTTAATTCATCAAGTTTAAGTGTACGTAGTTTACTGTTAAGGCTACTTACACGAGAATCCAGAGCTGAAACAAAGTTATTTCCTGAAGTGTTTCCAGCCTTAGTAAAAGCTTGCTGAATATTGTTGATAAGCTTGTTAAATGAACTACTGTTGTTACTAGTACTTAAACTAGAAGATGCTGACCCAGTAAAATTCTTACCAAAATAGGTACCTGACTGAGTACCAGCATTACCGAACCTTTGGTGTAATGCTTGAGCTAATGCATCAACAGCACTCTGATTCTGACTTGACTTAGTACTATTCTTAATACCTTGAGTCAGTCCAGTACCGTATGATTGGCCTGTAGTCTGTCCTGCCTTATTAGCAGAATTAGCTTTGTTAAGATCGTTAATAGCTTTCTGAGCAGCATTTGAACTGTCAGTCTCAGCTTTTGTACGTGCCTGCTTTGATGCAATTACTTTTTTGTCATCAGCAATAGAGGCAGCATTAAGCTTTGCCTCTTCATCACGTAGATCTTTTAATGCACGGCGAGCGTCACGTGCTGCACGAACTAAATTATCAAATTCGCCGATAGCACGGTATTTACTAATATGCTCTGATCCAGGGCTTGTCATACCGTGCTACCTCCAAGGCTTCTTTTTACTGTCCAGGTTTGGCTGTTTGTATCCCTTGACCGAACAGTCCTAACATATCAAAATTATTCCTGTCTGCTGCTTTTTCAAAATTAGATTTAACAGCTTGATCCTGCGTAGTTGCATGAATAGGAATCTTTTTAGCTTCAGCGACTTTAGGCTTTTCATTACCGAATTCCTGAAACTCTTCTGTATCTATCGTCAGGTTAGATGCAAATTTCATTAAGTCTTCACTTGCATTACTGCCTGCCGCAGCAGCTACCATTGCTAATGATCTAGTCTGCCAAGATATTATCAGTCTTTCATTCTTAGTCTGCTCAGCTTTTCGTAAGCCTATTGCTGCTAAGATTTGACGAATGCGCCTTAGTGGCTTATCGAGTATTTGATCATCATCCCAAGAATACTCAGAACTAATTAAATCAAATGCTCTAGCAATAGGACCGACTAAGTCCATTCCAGGAATTTGAGGAATCCAAGGTCTGCTTATTCTGTCATCTGAGCTGGAATCTGACCTGTCTTCTTCGCTAGATCGAACATCTGCATGAGACGTTTTCCCAAGGCTTGTAAATCTTCTGCTTCTCGCTTAATGATTCCCTCAAGAAGGGTTAGTGTGTCGCCTAGTTCAGGGTTATACAATTCAACTTGTAATTCATCCTGTAGACGCCTATTTTCTGCTTGCTGACTCTTAGTCAAGCTCAACCCTGATTTCTCTCCTGCTGGCTTAACCATAGAGCGAAGGAAATCAAATACTTCATCTTCAGCATCAGGAATAGCAAAACCAAGTAGCGCAACTAGTTTTGCACCAAACTCTTCTGGGCTATCGTCTGAAGAGAATTTAAAGTTAAGAAGCATACCACCAGCACCGTGAGTAATGATTCTTAACATCTTAAAGAACTGGCGAGACTTGAGAGGCACTAATACAACCTTAGTGCCTGACTCAAGTGTCAAAACATCGCCTTCATCAACAATTACTTCAACATCAGTTGTTTTTGCCATAATAGCCTCCTGGGCTTCTAAGACTTACTAAGTTAATTTAAAATCAAGCTGCTCTGTTTACGATACGACCAATAGCACGCTTAGCTAGGGTTGCACCCTTTTCATCCTTGTCTGAAATAACTGCTCGACCTGTGTAGTTAAGCAATAGGCCAGACTTATAAGAAGGTCCAGTGAAATTAATAGGACCGAAGATAACCTTGTAAAGAATGAAGTCCATTACTCGAACAGCACCATCACTGTCTCGTGAAGGAACACGAATAAGCATAGGACGTGATGGCTGGTTTACAGAATCTTCGTCATAGAGTGGAAGACTATAAGTAGTTCCTGCTCCTGAGCCAGATGATGTAATTGTTGCACCAGAAAGTAATGCAATAGTCTTGAACGGTAAGTAACCGGCTTCAACGGTTACTGTAGCGAAGTTCAACCAGAACCATGATGACAATACGTAGTCATCACCGGTATTATCGTAGTTACCTGTATCAGCAGCAATAGTTCCAGAACGAATACCGTAGATATCACCGAATTCTTCTTCAATACCAGTGCTACCGTTCAGGATTGCTGCGTGGCTTACTGAGAAGCCTTCAAAATTAGTTCCTGCCATTAATATCTCCTTGGAGGCGAATAGGCAGAAACTGCCTATTATTACTTGTTTCTCTTTAGGTAATCGGTCATAATTAATTAGGTAGTCACTTTAGTTGTTACACATCTTCCTGTACTGTCATAATAGTGTAATGCTCTTTTAAAATTGATACCTTGAGCTTCTCTCAGCATCTTGGCACAATCAGAACAAGCTATTTCCATATACATTCCTGAAGATGGAAGGTGTTCCTGAAGAAGAACTAAAAATAACTTCTTGAACTTACCAGGGCAACGAATTTCTATTGCATTATCTGGTATATTGAATTCTTCAGTTTCCATTATTTACTCCTGACATAAGTGATTTCTGATAGATCTCTTTACCTTTGCCAGGAACTAATTGACCTACTTTTTCATACAAGCGAGATACTATGTTGTCCCAGCTCATAAGTTGAGGAATTATCTCTGAAGCTAAATCTGCTTTCTGCTTAACTTCAGCACGATTTCTAAAGGTATGAAGCATGAGTGCTTTCATATGATCTTTATCGGCCCTAGCGTTATAAACTGTAGGACAACCATCAAGAGGCATAAGTTTGTAATCTAAAGGATAAGAGTATTCAGGAGATAGCCATCCTGTGTGGCCTCCCCAATTAGTAGCAATAACTGCTCCACCCATTGATTGAAATTCTAGGGCAGGCATGTTCTTTCCTTCCCCGCGAGAAGGAGCACACAATACGTGCTGTACAGAATAGAACTGCTTGAGCACATCTTCAGGCCAAGATGCGTAATGAACCTTTAATTTAGGAACCCATTGTTCCATAGCAGAATGAAGACCTAATGTCATAGTCTTAAGATGCAATTCTGCTGGCTCAAACTCTTCAGGGTATTCTTCTTTTAATTCTTTAAATGCCATGATAGTAACGAAAGGATCTTTCCTTTCATTCAGCATTCCAGTCATGCAGAAACCAAAGCGTTTACTGAACCAATCCTTTTCAACTTTAGGCCAATTCTCAGGTAGGAAGCCACCTTGTAATACGCCTGTAGAGACCTTTGATTTATTTATGTACTCGTCAAAACAGTTCTTGGTTACTTCGTCATACCCGAGTAATAAATCATAAGTTTTTAATGCTTTACGTAATTTAGAACGACCAGTCATGTTGTCAAAATTAGTGAACTCCCACATACTCCACCCGACAGTAACTGTTGATGAAGATCGTTCTTGAGAGAGTAATCCTAGTTGCATAGGATCAACATGATGAATCATTAAATCGAATGGAGCTTCTAGACGTTTACCCAGCAGAGCTAATACATCTGGTGGTAACGGAGCATCCACATGAGTAGGGTGTAAATAAACATCTGCACCACTACGAATTAAGGCACGAGCTAGACCTATGCCATCATTACCATATCCTGTATAAACTGATACAGGAGTCTTCAATAATACTCTTAACAAAATATCCTCCTGGGATTCTTATTTGTGTTGTTAAGAGTATTATCGGTCTAGCTGTCAGAAAAATACCGCATAGTATGCTGAAGCGATCATAATTCCGTCGCCATCAGTAATAGCTACTGGCTCACTTATGTCTACTAATCTATCACAAGCGACAGTAGCAATATCAGCCCAATATACTGTTGCAGGATCTGTTCTGTTTAAATACTTATCTATTACTTTAAAAGTATCGTTTATCTTCCATCTAACAGTCCTAGGATTTGCTAGATTACCATTACCATCTCTTGTACCGTTAGCCCAGATAGTAACTCGTAACCTTCTCCCTCTAAAACGAGAAGTAGGTAATGATGCTAGAGGACCAGCATCTTCTACGACAACAGCACTAACAGCCTGATATTCATCGTATTCTAAGTTAACGAGAATTTCATCTCTAAAAATGAAAGGTTTCAATGTTAAATTAAATTTACCTACTGCATCAACTACTTCAGGAATGTTAAGAAGATAAAGTACCGCAGCTCCTTGCAGATCCTCTGCCATAATTACCTCCTAAAGAAATTATTGATTGCAGTAATGTATTGATGCTCCATAGCAATAGCTGGAGTCAGGAAGTCATGTCGTCCTTCACGCTCACGTTCATATTCAGCATAATCAACAGGATTATGAACTCCAGATGACTTACCACCGTAAGAGATAGTTCCTTCCCAATCATTTTCAGTAGTAGAGCTATCTACATTACCACTTGACTTAAGTGATCCTGTAATAACGTGAACAGCAGACTGTGTTGCCTGAAATTGATTGGCTAAGATAGTTTCAAAATTAATTAAATCTGTCAAAGTAGGTCCATCAGCTAGACGATTGATTTCATCGTCTATGCCGTCTGTTAATCTTTCTATTCTTATCATACTGGCGCTCCTGACGGATAATTAAATCCTGCTTGAGCAACTTCAAATACCTGAACCTCAATGTGATGAGAGCCTTGGAAATCTTGAGCTTCGTCGGGGCGCATCTTGAGTAAAAATGAAGATCCTAGATAAGGGCCTTTGATCACTTTAATAATCTGCCCACCTTTTAACTCAGGAGTATTACTACAGTACATGATTCCAGTACGATCAGGTGTTCGTCCAGCAACAATAGGAGCAGGTTGGTCTTTTCCTGGTCTTAAGAATGTCAGATCTAGTCTGCACTTCATTTCACCGGGTGCGCAGGTAGGATCAAAACTTGCGCTTGACTTGCTCCAGGACTGCACTCTAGCACCGTCTATAACGTCTGTAATGGATTGTAAAATTTCAACGGTACAACTGAATAAGTGTCTCATTATTCAGCTCCTTAAAGTAATTCATTCATTGATACTTCTGGACCTCTAAGAGTATCGATAGACCAAGCATTTTCTGCATCGCCTTGATAAGTTCCTGAAGATGCTCCAGCAATTCTAACTTTGCCAGCAGCAGTAGCTTCTAGGCCATCCCACTCCATGCCCTGAATAGATCCTGTAGCTCCGACTGAAGATGCTCCTGATCTTAATTTACTTACTGCTAAATCAAACCAAGCAATGCCTGTAGCATCGCCTTTTTTAACTGCTGAAGTTGTCTTGCTGTAAGAATACGATCCAATAGTTTCAGACTGGTAAGGTGATGCAGAAGCTTCTTGATATGGCTGACTTAAGTAAATATTGTCAGCCATATCAAGAATACCATTTTTAGCTAGTTTATTTAACTGCTCATTCAATGGATAAGCTTCTAAATCAGTTGCTAAATAGAAAAGTAAAGTAGCTTGAGATAGTGCCTCCACCGCAAAACTACTAAACGTATTACTTGCACGACCAGTGAAACTGGCTAATTCTGCTACAGTAGGTGGCACTAACATGCTATCTCATTTCTTTTCGAAGAAAACTTTTCCGTAACGCTTTACTTGATCGTCAGAAGATTGCTCATACCAAACGTTATCTTCAGTATCAGCATTACCTCTGCGGTTCTCATCTGAATCTTCCATAGTCAAAGACTCGCCTGCTTTCCAGACACGACCCTGTACAGTTAATCCGCTGTCAACGAATTCAATAACAATATGCTTATGGTCTTCGTCTAACTCGACTAGTTCTTTAGCATTCATTGCAGCAGATTCCTGACGAACCTTAGCCTTGCGAGCCTTTTCTTCAAGACTGTTATCTGCTACCTGCAATTCAGGGTATGACTTACTTACGTCATACTTGTTAACACCATCATCAACGATGACAGGCTCAGGATTGCGATCTACGAAAGTACCAGTTCCAGGGCTTTCCTGGTTCTTAACAGTTTCGTCTACTTCATTAGCAGGGTAATTCTTTACAAACTCATCTGATGCTAGTGGTGTTTCAGTAGACTCACGAGATACTTCAGAAGTAACAGGGTTCTCCTGATTAACGACTGTCTCATCTACTTTAGGAGTTGTTGATTTTCTTGCTTTTGCTGTCATAATTATCCACCTTAGTCTTTTACATCGCTGTAGCGTTTAGCTAAGCGTCCTCGTAGTGCTTTTCCTCTTCTACCAAATTGTACTTCTAAAAAGCCTACAACTGAAGTAAGCATGACAATACCTAATACCCAGAACATAATTAGTCGAACCCACTCGACCCCCGGAACATATACGCCCCAAATTCTTAAGCTTAAGTAGCCACACAAAAATACTACGCCAATTGCGAATATAGCTACGACAGTTCCTACAAAACTCTTATACCACCTAGACAGGGTAAGATATAGGAATGTAAACATAGTAGAACTAACAGTAAATACAAGGAAGCCAATATCGCCCCATAATTCTATCATTAGCGCCTCCCCTTACTCATTAAATAATTCCTCTAGCATAAGGCGAAAATGATTTCTTCTCTTAAGCTCACGGAACCTACTAGTTAAATCGTCAACCTTTTCGCGGCGTTCTTCAATAGACTTCTGTGCTTTATCTAATTGTTGCTGAGATTCATCTAATTCTCTCTGTTCATCCTGATCTCGGTCGGTAGACATTTTCAGTTCTCCCTTCCTGGACGGATTACATGAGTTGTCTTATTGCGCGCTGCTTCAGCATTACCGAATCTAGCACTGTGTACAGCCTCAAGCAGCTTCAAAGAAGTCTCACTTAATTCAGTAATAAGCTCAAACTGCTCTCCTTGCTTATCTATTGCTTGAATAGCTTCGGTGGCTTGATGTTTCCAGTCCTGAGTCTGCTGATCCTTATCAGCAATTCTAGCCTCATAACTGTTTCTCATTTCAGCAATTCTAGCCTCTTGCGATTCGTGAACTTTTTGAACTGCTGCTGGAGTAAGTAACCATCCTCGTACTAATGCAATAAATAGCAAAGGCAAAGGACCAATACTGGCAATCCACGGTCCGATAGCATCTAACATGCTGCCTCCACTATACCTACCTAAAAAGAAAAGCCAGGTAGCTCGTAAGCTACCTGGCTAAATTACTGCTTACATTTACAATAATCGGTCATAAATGTAAGCTGATATTAAATTACGGACAACTCATCCCAGCCACGTTCTCCGGCTGATTTACCTACTACCATTCCTAGCATTCCTGGCTTTGACCATACACCAGCAGAATCATAGAACCACTGAGAAGACTTTTCAGCTTCAAGTGCAGGACAACCAAAGAAGGTACGTCCTCGATCCTCAATAACATTGAAGTGATGGTAGTGAGCTGAAAAGTATAGAGAAGTGTCTACTAGTTCAGCGGTACGTCCAAGAATCTGCTTTTCAATAGCACTCTTAGAACTTACGCCGCCTGTCTTAGATCCTGATCCATTAGAGATGTGACCATGAGTGAAATTAGCTTTGATGCCAGAAAGCTCTAGATTAACATCTTGACGTTCCTTAGCGATCTGCCAAGTCAGCAGTTCACCAATATTAGTTTCATTGAAAGTCTTTTGAACTAGAGCAGCAATCATAGTAGATGAGTTATCATAAATACTAGTCAGTGCCTTATTACCGCCGAAACGGGTATGCTCACCATGATTAGAAGGAACAGATCCAATAAGCATAGGCAGACGCATTGATTGAGCTAGAGTTTTAATACTCCATACTCTCATATCAAAATCTAGTTCAAGCTGATCTGAGTAACTAAGTTCTACTTCATAAGGCTGAGAAGCATAATTACCTACAGCACCTTCATGCTCGTCACCCATGAATACTAGAGCAATATTTCCAATAGGCAGTCCTGCATCTGTAAGATTCCTGATTCGAGTCAAGTGACCTTCAATGCCGTTATTCCAGTTAGCAACAGCTTCCTTAGTTCCAGGCTTACCTAGCTGAGGATCAGCAACAAGTATAGTATATGTAAGATCGCTACCATATACAGTTTTACGAGAATAATCACCTATTGCTTTTAGGTGCTCTCGCCATCCTTCAATATCAAACTTCTCTTCTAGATCAGGCTCAACTTCTGCTTTCTTTTGAATTCTAGCAGCATAGCTGTACCTGAAATCATTTGGCTTTCCCCAAGCCTTCATAGTTACAGGCTGAATGACTTCGAATACTTCAGGATCAAGACCCCAAAGCTTAATAGTATCTGTCCAGTCTGTAATAGGCTCAGCAACCATGCCTGTCTTAATTACACCAGAATCCCCAGTTAGGGAAATACTTCCACCTTCACCACTAGAATCATCAGGAATGTCTTCTGAACCAGCATAAAGGTTTCCATTACGAAATTCTCTCTGGCGGCGCTTAAGCGTTTCAATGTTTTTTCCAGGAAAATTAAGTTGAAAATCTTCAAGTGTACTACAAGCAAGAAGCTTGTCAGTGTTTTCTTGAGTCCATTCAATATTCAAAATGTTTATTCCTTAAGTTAAGAGTTGCTCGTTTCTTATGTGAGCATTTCTACAAGTCTAGCACACAGGTACGACATTGTCACCCGCACAGCAAAATAGACTAGCTCCCGAAGGATGCTAGTCTATTTTTATCAGTTGTTCAGGTCTAAGTCAAATCGGACATTATATGACATTAGTTTTTCATAATAGTCTTATTTTCGTGAGATTGTAACACAGCCCAAAGTAATCCTGCGGCTGCCCTTACTGCTGTTTCTTCATCAACTTTCCCTGTCGCAATATCCATGTTGTTTATAGCGTAGCGTATTTCAGACTCTAAAACTTTATGTTTTGGTGCTGCGTGTGCCCAATCATTAATTTGATAAAATAGGTTAGAAAGCATATCAGTAATTCTTACGAAATCTGGACTTTCTTCTGGTTCACGATACATAATTCTCCAAAGGTCTATTGTTAATGTACTGATTTAAGTTGAACTTCTCAACTAGCGTAGGCTTACATTCTAGCTTACCTAGCGAGGTATTGCAATCAGTACATAGTAATCCACGAATGCATTTACCACAAGAATTATTTCCTGGGCAGCAACGACGGTCATGATCAATTGCCAGATTCATAACTAATCCTGTTCGAGGATCGATTCTTGTTTCGAGCTGTTCGCAAAGAAAACATTTGGAATCTTGTGTTTTTAACAGCCAAGCATACTGCTCAAGAGTCAAGTTAAAATATTTTTTTAGCTTAAAAACTCTATTAGTAAGTCTAAGTTTTTCTTTGTTAGCATCTACATATTTTTTCGTTGATGCCAGCCTTCTTTCAGCACGCTCCTGCTCATCCAGTGCCGAAGGCTTATGCACAACAGCGCCCATACGTTCACGTCTAGTTAAATGACGACATACCTTGCAGCGAGGATCTTTACCACAAGGAGTTTCTTTATTATTAGGAAACTCATCAATAGGCTTCATTCTCTGACAACCTGTGCAGCGGTGCTGGGAGCCATCACACTCAAGCATTGAATGCCGAGGCGTACTCTTACGCTGCCAATCAGGGCCACGTTCTTTTTCTCGCTGTTTAGCCATTCTAGCATTATTGTATTCACGCATACATGGCGTACACTTAAAGTTTACATTTCCCCATTTTTTCTCAGTACCCTCGGGGATTTCTTTGTTGCAAGTAAAACACGTATAAAGCAATTTAACTCCAATAAAAAAATAGACTAGCACCCCGATTGAGGCACTAGTCTATTTTATCAGCTCTAGGCTATATCCGCAACTACCCAGAACAGTTTGTCATACTTTAGGGAGTGAGGTCTGCAATTACAAATTGCTCAGGGCGAGTTACGATAGGTAGGAAGTTGTACTCAATAAGAACCTGACGACCTGATGGGTCTGGCTCGAACCAGCTCTTAGTGTAACGACCAATGAATCCATTAGGTGCTGAGAAGTCCGCAGTTGGTCCTTCTACTAGCTCTACTGGGCGGTTGGCATCAAAATTACCTAGAAGCAGAGTATCATCTGAAAGGTAACCAACTTCATCACCGTTATCAGTTTCGTATACATGCTCAACAGCAGTCCAGTCCATTCCGAGGAATCCTGGCATAGTTCCAGTTGAGTAGTACTGATCACGCATTCTGTCAGAAAGTAGGTATCCAGGTGTTGAACCGTTAGATACGAATGAGTGAATAATACGGTCAAGTGTATTCTGAGTAGCATAAGCCTTATTTGCAGCTACGCGGCCGTGGTTAAGAACTAGTTTCTTCCATGCGTTGATGTTGTCAACAATCTGAACAGGTGTAGCAGTTGCCCAAGATACGGCAGCAGTTACTTTATGATCTGCTGGCATCTTGTAGTCTACAGTAGCCTGTACATCTGGGAAGTCAAGTACTAGGTTTCCACCTAGAGCCTTCCACAGAGTATATTCAACAAAAGCATCGATACGTGCGTTAAGGTCCTGAAGTTCACGTACTACTTCACGCTCTGCGTTCTGAAGTCCAGTAGGAGTACCTACTTGACGTAGCCACATAAGAGTAGTAGGTTCGAAAACCTTCTTCTCACGAACGTATAGTAGGCTAGCAGTTGCCTGCTCGCGTCCTAGACGACCTACGATGTGGGCTTCAGAGTTAGGAACGTTAGGCTTTGCCATCTGGCGTGAACCACGAATAATATCCCAAGTGAAAGTCTGAGTAGGTGACTGACGCTTTGGAGTGCTGTTCATCAGAATCATATTCTGAGCGGTTGGGAGCTTTTCTACTACGCCCAACAGAACCAGCGGTTCTAGTAAGCTAATATCTGGCACAAGGATCTCCTTCAATAATTAGGGGCAGCAGAAAATTTGCATTCCCGAAAAATTAACTAGCGACCTCTTGAGGCCCGACCTGCACTGCCATTTAAGGCTCAATCCAGTTGGTCTATTTTTATTGTCTTTTCTCTTTATCGGCACGTTTCGAAATAATATAGAAAACTATTCTAGTAAATTTGTTAGTTATTAAATTTAACTGCTGCGCGTGGACCTGCTACAGAGCCACCTATAGTTCCGAAAGTTGACGGCAATGCTCCTGATTGTGTAGTAGACGCATAATAAGCATTCTGCTGACCGCTAAAAAATGTTGATGTTGGAGCAGATGTATTAGTATCTCCTACTTGCTCATGCACACCTAAGGCTGTTCTAAACGTAGGTGTTCCAGAAGAACCACCTTGATAAACAAACGTTAAGAAATAACTCCCCGCTGCAAGGAATGTAATACCGCCAGAAGGAGTCCATGTCTTAATACCTACTGTTGCTGCTACTGTTCCATAATCTGCAATAAGGTTTGTAGGAGAATTCATGTAGTCAGCATAATACAATCCTGCTCTGATGTTTCCTGCTGTTGTAAATGCTGCAACTACTTCCATAGCGATTCCACTGATTTCAGCATAACGAGCTAGGTTAATAGGAACAGCATATACACGGTTAACTGTAGGAGTAGCAGTAGAAGATCCCCCACTTGTTGTCATATACCATCTGTTAGGTGCAAAGTCGTTAAAGCGAGCACCCATAGAAAGAGAAACAGGTGGAGTATCAGGAGTCTGGAATCTTACCTGATCAATAAATGAGTTATACCAAACTTCAGCTTCAATAGCTGCCGGAGAAGGATCTCCTGGGAATACAGGTAATCTTAATCTGCCTAAATTCTTGGTCATGCCTGCACCACCACACGGTATGCATTAGATGCAGGAGCCTGAGCAAATGTCAGAGTTAATACTGATGTTGAAGTTGCTACACCATCTACTTCTACGAATTCAAATGTAGTTGAGTCATAGACACTCCAAGTAATATCTCTAGTACCTAATGAGTGTGTTACTGCAATAGATGTAGCGGCAGCATTACCAATAGTTACTGCATACTTTCTTACTACTACAGCAGTATCAACAGAAAGTGAATCTGCGGCTACAGTAATACCAGCTCCTGCAACGACATCTAATACGCCAGCAGTAAGTGTTAAACCATTACCTGCGGCTGATGATGCAATTGCTACACCACCAGAACCTACTGAAATACCAGCACCAGCAGTAACAGATACTCCACCAGCAGCTACAGTAATACCACCATTAGTCAATGGATTTACTGAGAAAGTATTAGTAGTAAGAGTTAAACCGTTTCCAGCAGAATAAGTAGTACCGCCGCTAGAAGTCTGAGCCCATACTAATGCTGTAGTTCCTACAACAATAGGACCATCAGTAGTAATCTGATATGTTGAATTACCGTTAGCTGAACCTTCTGATACGAATACCTGAGTACCAGGCTTTACTTCAACATCAGAATCGGCATCAGCAGAACGAGTCAAAGGTGATGCGCTACCGTTGAAGTCATAAATACCATTCTGAGAACCAGTAGACTGATCCTTTAGAAGAACACGATCACCGTTAGCCAGCGTTACGCCATCAATTGCTGTACCTGGTGATGCTACTGTTACGTTAGTTGTTGAGGCTGCACGAACAGCTTCTTTACGGTTAGTTACACCTTGAACCAATCTTCGTGCAGACTGAAGGTTGATTGCATCTGTTTCGGCTTGAGGATCAGCAATAGCAATCAATCTCTGATTACCAAAGTTTTTTCCTGTACCTAAATATTTTGTAGTCACGCCAATACCGCCTTACCGGATGCTGGAGCTGCAAAAACAACTGTAATTTGATTTAAACTATTATAAAAGACATCGGCTTCGAACATATTTCCCTCATCATCAATTAATGTAACTTGAGGATACTTGTTTAGGTTATGATCAATAATCCAAGTAGAGGCGACAATACTGTTTCTATCATAGATGTAGCCGACATCTATTCCGTGCTCCAGTAAATATTCTTCAATCTGTTCTTGAATAATATCTGGATCTATTTCACCAAACTCATTAATAATTTGAAGAAGCTTTGCCTGTACTAATAAGGCAGAAGAAGTAGTTAAGTTCAGCACGTCTGACCTCCTATCTAATTTAACAATCGTCAAGATATAGAAAATGGGACACTATCAATTGATAGTGTCCCATTGTTGTTAAACTATGATCAGAGAATGAAAGTTCCCATTGCTGCGCTTGTGCGTGCATTAAGAGCAGTAATAGCATTTGAATCTGCTCCTGAAACAAGAGAAAGCTTCAGTGCACCTGAAATAACAATGTTACCCTGCTGCTCGCCAGTACGAGTATCTGCTGCACGACGTAATACGCCTACAGGAGTACCTAGACCGTTAGCGCCACCATTAGTATAAACGTAGTAACGCTTATTGCTAGAATGCTGTGCAATAACAGTTCCTGCTGGAAGGATTCCCTGATTGGCTGCTAGAGTAACACCTTTTTGACGCAGGCCAACAGCAGAGTAAAGAATCTCTGTTGGTGCGTAAGAATGTGTAGGGCTAACAAAGCCAGGTGACGGAATCTTCTCAAAAGAATCGTTCGCCATTTAAATCTACCTTTCCTTTAATTAATTCCTCAAGCTAGCTTTGCTAGACGCTCGGCTTCTGCTGTTACATCTACTTCAACTTTTTCATCATCTGCTGAAGTTCCTACTTCTTTACCACTAAGATTTACAATAGCCTCAGTTGGTAGAAGTTCTGCGTAAAGATCTTTGTTAGTTAGGTACAAGGAAATCATTGCCTTTTCCTTGGCTGGTGCGATAAAACCATCACGAACCTTAGTCTTTACTTCAAATGCTGCTTCTGCTTCCCTGCCTGAAAGTTCTAGCTTCTCAACACGGTTTGAAAGCGTAACATTGTCTTTAGCCAATTCAACTACTGCGCCGACAACCTGCTCAACGTTAGCTGTTGAATCATCAGAAGAAAGCTTAACTACGCCTGCGTCTGTTAGAGCAGCAACAAGCTTGTTTGAAAGCTCGGCAGCAGGATCAGTTTCAGCAGGCTTGTCTGCCTCAGCCTGGAGAGCAGCAACATCAATATTGTGCTCAGCCTTCAGAGCTGCGATAAGCTCATCTTTAGTCATAGGATTGTTCTCCTTTACTACTGGTTCTTCTTGTGAACCTGTATCGATTTCTACATTGTTTTCTGTAGTCGGCTCAGTAAGAAGAACCGCTTCCTCAGAATTATCGGCTGATGCCTTAACAATTTCTTCGTAATCTTCTAAATTAGTAATGTAAGGTCTATTAGTTACCGCAACATGACAAAGTGTCGGACCAGACTTCTTACCAGTATTAGTATCCTCGTAATCTAGAGAAAGCATCGCAGACGCACCAATGTAGGTTTTATCTTTGAATCTTTCTGCATTTCTACGAGCATCGATTACTGCGTATACTTTGTCACCGCTAACTTCAATATCGATTACTTCACCAACATTACGATCTGGATCTTCTACATGCTGATTAGAATCATTAGCTAAAGGCACCTGAACAATAGGACATACTTTATTGTCAAAGTTACTTTTTAGCTTGGTAACAAAATCATCATCTATTTTGATGCGAGACTTTGTTACTGGATGAATTAAATCACCCTTAGTTAAGATATGCTTCCTGAACAAAGTACCTGAGCTTTTTCGAGAAAGCTCAATGCGAGCTTCATCCATTTCACCGTAGGCTTCAGAATCTTTGCTAGGAATAATAACTAGTTCATTAGTCACTATTACCTCCTATTTTGCCAACATGGTAATCATCGGCATAATTTAAATTTTACCTAAAAAAGTTGTCATGCCTGTTTCCCAGTGAGTTAAGAAAGCTTTTTCTGTTAATCTCTTACTCAACTGACCGTGTTTATTTTCGTAATAAACTGTTCCATCAGAATCGACAATCAAGAATGCCTTAGCAAATCCTTTAGGTCTGCCGTATTTACCTGGCTTTAATTTCTTTCCTGCAAATTCTACGAACTCAGGCTCCTTGGCCTCAAAGAGTATTTCTTTATTGCCAAGTTCAACTAGAGAATTTCTTAATTCTAAGGTGAACTCATTCATTTATTTTTCTCCGTTTGGTGTAGTTCCCCAACCACGCTTCTGGAATTTCCTCCAGTCGAATTCTCGTTTTACAGACTTAGTTCCGTCAGGGAATTGGAATTGTACTGTACCGTCAGCAAAGACAAGTAATTTAATACCTTGTGCTTTAGGGTTACCGAGAATTCTTAAAATTCCAGCGCCACTAGTAGTCTTTTCTGAATTGACTCCAGGTTCAGACTTCTGCTGACCCTGTGTTCTAGGATCAGATGATTTAGTAATAGTTCCTTCTGCTGGAGCAGGTGCCTTTGATCTCTTAGTAGTCGCAGGCTTTACTTTATTACCTAATACTGTGCCTATAGGCAAACCATAACGCCTTACACCTTCTTGAGAGTTAACTCGACGCTCTCCGGCTAATTCAACTACTGTACGATCATCTTCGGGTTTATTGCCGTATTCAATACCCATAACAAAACCAAAGTCTTCCATGTTAGATAGAGTAAATCCTTCAGGTAACAATTCTGTAGGAATAGTATTCTCTGGTGATGGAACTCCTTCTGGAGATAGTTCTCCACCAGCATCTACTGCTTCAGCACTTGCAGCTAATTCTTCTTCTCGCTCGATAGTGTCATAATCAATTTCAAAACCGAATTCATCAGCCATCTTCTTCTCCGCTTCACGGAAGAATTCCTTAGTGAAGTTTCCTCCTTGAATCCCAGCTAATGAAGTAAAGACATCCTTGATGGCATCCTTCTGATCATCAGTAAATGCTCCCCAACGAAACTGAGGATATTTGCCTGAATTGAAGTTCCAGTCAATGAATCTAGGAATGATGTAATGATTAATAATAGATGCGATTTCAGTCATGATTGTCTGAAGCATCATAACGAACAAAGAGTCAGTCTGCTTACCGAAGTCAACTAAACTTGCGTCTCCACCAGAACCTTGCTGCTCATCAAAGAATGCAGCCAAAATAGATTTTGACATCTGAGAATTGTGATGATTAATATAGGACAAGAAATCGAAATTGCCACCTTCTTTAAGAAGATCTACATCATAACCTTCAGGCTTAGTCATCCACTGAGCTACACCTAGATCAGATAAACCTTGACGGAATGCGTTTAGTTCATCTGTTGAGTGGTCTTCAGGAACAGTACCTACACGTGTACCTACCGCAGATCTTTGTGCAGCCAAGTGCATAAGGTAATAAAGTTTAAGTTTCTTGTCATAATGGTAATAAGCACTCTGGAAATAACTTAAACCGTAGAATCTGTTTTCCTCTTCTTGGGCGGCATAATATACACAAGAATCTCTAGAAATCTTAACATCAACAAGTTTACCGCCCGGCTTTTGAGTAACTTGTCTAAAACCATCAAAGCTACCATCCTCGGTTACGAGAAATCTAACAGTATGGGCAGGTAGATAATTTAACTTTCTAAGAATCCATTTACCCTTTAGTGGCCCTGTCTTAGCAAAATCAAATACCATTTCAAACGGTGCGAAGCCATCAAAGATAGCTTGAAGCATCTGAGCAATAACTCTAGTAAATGGAATACTCATTCCACCGACATTAGGTGGCAGATTAAACAATTGATCAATAAAGTCAGCTTCGTCTTGCCCGCCTTCTAGATTAGAAGCAGGTACGAATGTCGCAGTCTGCAATGCTGCTCGAATAGGCAAAGTAATAAGACGGTACAATGCACGAGCCTGCCCGTCTGTCTGCCTCATTCTGACAAGTTGATCTATAGTTACGTCTGCTCTCTTTTGAACAAGGTGAGAACCCTGATAAGGTTCAGTGAATGGCATATAATCACTAAAGCCTCGCTCTACGAGAGGGCGAGGCTTAGGTGTTGCCATGTTGTCTTTAGCCATGTATTCCTCCTACTGATATCTTTTTTAGATATCGGCAGAAGATTCTTAAAATTCTTCAGAATAAAGCATATTGTGGTTTAAACCGGCAGGCAATTGTACTCTTTCGCCCATAAAAAACTGTGCTTGCTGATAAAAAGCTTCTTCACCGCCTTCATTTTCTCTTCCACCTTGCTCAACAGCTCCAAAAACCGCACAAGCCATAGCATCAGCTTCATCCTTAGATCCCATTCTAGGGTGATCAATTTTACCGTTAGGCAGAATGGTTAATCCTAGAAGCTCATCAACAAGTAATTCACGGTGTTTAGCAATCAATCTGCCGTCGTACATAACATCCATGAGATTTCTCCACGGCTCATTAGTACGGTCTGTAGATACTCTTTTGGATTCAATTCCTGACTTATCGAGAATCTGCATAGAGTCACGAGATTCAAAACCATCAAAAGTAAATCTCTTAATTCTGAATCCTCTTTTCTTCAATTCATATGCTAATTCACGAGCCCATCGAATTTGAATTTCTCTGGGAGGACTTTCCCCTTTAGCTGCTTCAAAAGAGAATACAAAATCTACTTTAACAATAGGTCTCATTTCTCGTATGCTAGCAACTTCACCATTCTCCAAAGTGACTTGAGATTCAAATTCTTCTTTACGAACGACATGAGCCATAGAGATTCCAGCTCTGTCCTGCGTAACAGCTAAGTCTCCGTGCATACAGTATTGTGCACCTTTAATAGGTTTAAAATCTGGAGCGAAGTCGTATTTTACTTCCCAGTTATCGCCAGATTTGTAATAAATTACTTCAACAGGTTGGCGATCTGCTTTAGTAAATGCAGATCTGACTAAGAATTCATTTCTGAAGAATGGATTAGACGCCTTACTAGGCTTACACTCGTATTTAGCTTTAGCCATAGCAGCATCTTCTTCATAGTCTGCTACATAAATCTCAGGAACTAATTCGTCTGTTCCTTCTACTTTTACTCTTTCGAATTTCTTAAAGTTAGGATTAACTACCCAAGTAGGTAAAGGACCAGAAGCATAATGACGAGACTTCTCACCCTTCTTAATAACATCTTCATGAGATTGAGCAGTTAATCTCTGAATAATAGATCCTAGATAACGAGGATAAGAAATACGTACGTTCTTGAAAGTAATAGGGAAACGAGTAGATGATGATGTACGCATCATATCTAGAATACCTTCTACAGTATTCTGAGGCACTCGTCCTGTTCCATTTCCTCTCACCTCTTCTTTAGACTTAAAACCATCAACCTCATCCGCTACGCCGAGAAGCAGGTTAAGACCTTCCTGAGATTCGGCTTCTGAGTGCCCTGAGATGGCCTCTACGTTTTTAGCATATACGATAGCACCACGAGTAGGGGCAGCTTTATTTTTAAACCAGGGAGACGTTCTCACGAGCTTTTCTACAGGATCGAAGAATGCTCTCTGAGCCTGTTGTGCATTCATCGCAACGTTAAGAAGGTGAATAGAATCCTGAGCGGGCATACCGAAGTATTCTTGTGGAGATCGCAAGCACAAAAGGAGATACGCTACACGCAAAGAAATAGTTCTGCATACGTGACCTTTACCGGAACCTTTACCCCACTGAAGATTAACGAAGTTAACCATTCTGAGAGGTTCAGACCAATAAGGATCAAAGTGCTCCCCCATTAAAGGATAAAGCTCAGGATAATAAATTCTTTCTGCAATTCTTACAGCATCGTATTGCACAGGAGATAATTGCCAAGCATCTCCTGCACCCATGAATTTCTTATCTCTAATGAATACATCTAAAGGAACAGGCTGTTCTTCGAATATTTGTTCAAGATCAGACTCTGGGCTATCCTCCAGGGCTCCATTCAGTAAGTCTGAAAGATTCATATCAGTACCTTACTGCCATAAGGTTTAGAACAAAAGAAGAAAACTGCATGAGTTCCTCTTCTTCCATCTTTAACTGCTGAGAAAGACGAACAGTATCCAGCAGTGATCTGTTTACTTTATCAGTACAAGGAATCAAAGCAGCCAATTCTAATTGAGCATCTGTCAAAGGTGATTCAAGATTAGATAATTCTACATAGGCTTGCTTTACAGGAATCTCTTGACCGAATGTAGCCACACCTTGCTTGTCAACAGTATAAGGAACCTTTACATACTGCTGGTTTTCGTCTAAGCCACTTTCAATATTGACAATAAGGTAATCACTCCACATCTCACGAACCCAACGGTAAGGTCCATTAGTATCTGAAGATGGGTAATTCTCTTTGTACTGACGACGAATATCATCAACATTCCAAGAAGAAAGATTCAAAATCATATCATCCTGGTGAGATAGCTTAGTCTTGTTGTTAAGTTTGGCAGCCTTCTTCTTTGATTCCCATTCTGCCAGAGCCTTAGCAGCTTTAGCACGAGTGCCTGCATTAACTCCACCACCACCTGATGCCCATGTCTTTACACGACCTACTGCAATAGCAATAGACTGAGAAATAGAATGAGAGCCATTACGGTGAACAGCACGAGCAATACGACAAATATAATCTGGTAATCCTCCAACTGCATCCTCTTCCAGCCAGTTATTTTTTCCGGCCTTCTTAGCTAGCGTACAGCCCGCTAAATGCAGTACTAGGGCTTGGTCTTCAGTATCGAACACAGCATATTCTCCTTAGAATAAATCTAGACAGTATATGCTGTTAATCGGATAAACAAAAAATGCGACCCAGCCGAAGCCAGATCGCATCTTAATCATTCTTCTGGGTTAGCCCAATGAATATGTCCCATCCCAGTTTTCCAAGTATTTTTCTTACTGTAAGATTTTTTTATAAACTCGAAGATGTCCTCTCTTGGCGGCATATCAATAGCTCTACCTTGAACAAATGAATAATTTACAGGAGTAAACCTTCTAATCTCTTCACCGTCTCGGCCACCTTCCAGATAAACTACTTCTCTTGTATCTAGATCATCGTAGCAATAGACATCTTTACCTGCCCATTCAAACCTAGATAAAAATCTAGCTCGCATTAATCAGATTCCTACTTTTTTAAATTCTTCTACTAATTCAGCAAAAGCTGCTCTCTTAGCAGGATCATTTGCTGAAGACTTGAATACACGAACAATAATATCGCGTACTTCACGCATAGTATTCTCGCGGTCTTCCTGAGCCGTAGCCTTAGCCAGCATTTTCTGGAATTGAGCTAACAGACTAAGAAGATAAACATTCTGCTTATCCTGAGTCATAGAATTCAAATTCTCAAAACCCTGAGATTCCTTATACTTAATATAGATATAAGTAGTAGCAATACGCTCAATCAAAACATAGTTAGCAGTTTGCATAGGAACATTTTTAGCTTCTTCAAGTAATTTCTGAACCAGTGCAGTGTGTAGCATTCTATAATTTAAATCCGGTACGGCGCTCTCAGGTAGCTCAAATGCAGCTTCTAGGAAAGCTGGAGCATGGTTGATTCCATCAGTCATAATTACACCTCCTGGAATCAACTATCGGCTCAAACAGGTAAACCGCAGGATGGACAGATATTATCCTGTCCTGGAATCTGACACCAGGCACAGACCTTACTATCCTTTAATGCGATTAAGATCTTCTTTAAGAGTTTTTGCATCTTTCAACAAATCCTTACTATCTTTATGTGCTTTTGTTGCTTTCTTCAAAAGAGAAGCAGAATCAATCGACAAAGGAGTCAATCCAATCCTGTAAGAATGGTTCAGACTTCTGACCTATGACTCTACCCAGTACCTTATCGTTTTCATCCAATAGAACTAGAGTCGGAATAGATCGAACATCATACTCATTCATAACATCTTCATTTTCTGGAGCATCAGCATCGATCTTTAACACTTCCAGTTTTCCTGCGTACTGAACTTCTAACTTCTCCAGAATAGGAGCCATCCTCTTGCACGGCAGACACCAATCCGCCCAGAAATCTATCAATTTCAACATCTATGTTTTCCTCACTGACAATAGTCTCTTCTTGCTCAACTATTGTAACACGAGGACTCTTGAAAAGCTTCCTACCAGAACTCAAGAATTCAGTAACCCGCTGCTCAACAACAGACTCTTCTTGCAATTCATCAATGTAAGTTTGGAATCTAGCCTCAAGAACATCCTGACGAGTAGTAGATTCTCTACGGTATACAGCAGTCATAGCATGATCAGAGAAAAGTAACCAATCATCAAGAGTTGAAGTGTAGGTGAGTATATATTCCTTGGGGAGGAACTCAATCTTAGTACACTTAGATCTGTTACCTCTCTTGCCCCACTCATTAACTTTAATGAACTTTTGCTCGACAAGAACCTCAAGAGCCTTACGGATAGTTAAGTATCCTAGCTCTTTACCATACTTAGTATTGATCCATACGTTGATAGAATCAAAAGCAAAGAGAACCTCATGTTTGAATTCAGTCGCAGCTCTGTGCAGGATAGCCTCTGCCACCATAATGGTATTAGCTTTAGCATCACTACGGCGAACACTGAGGTTAGTCTTGATATCTTCTAAGGTGGCAAAAGCCTGAATGGGGATAGTGTAAACATATTTCTTTACATTAACCAAGGCATTGTAAAGAGTCTTCTGACCTGTAGAAGAGTTAAGAGACTGAGGAAAGGCAAAAGCCTTGAATTTGCCATCAGACATAGTCATGGCAATAGGATTTTCAGCAAGTTTGATGAGAGTTTCAGATGGAGTCCCGTGTTTCAGGAACAGCTTCATCTCTTCTGGTTGATGCGTCCACATGTACGCAGCCCAGGAATAAACTAGAGTCTTACTTACTTTCTTTGACATTATAATTAATCCAATTTTTCGTGTCGGAAGTCTCCAGCCTTTAGAAAGACAGACCAGGGTAGCTACTCCCTGGCCTCAACACGAACGTTGGATCTTACTAAATGCTCCCTATATCTTACCCCAGAACTATCATCTGTGTCAACCCTCCCTAGGAATATATACTTACCTACACTTCAAACTGATGCTAGACTGAGGTATGGACATAATATTTGTTGTAATCTTCGGAGCAACTTTCTGGCTGTACATGATGTATGAGTTATTTCTTGCACCTACAGTATTCGATAATTTACCATCTCTTACCTCCGATAAAAATAGTGAAGACTATAAGGAGGAATAATGGGAGTAATCTCAGATCGTATGAATTTAAAACCAGGAGATCTTGGATTCACTAGAATTACAGGATTCACTGGGTGGTGGGTAGCTAGAGGACAATCTCTTATGGGAGATGCTAACAGATTTACTCACGTGTTTATTGTTATGGATGATGATACTGTCATTGAAGCTATGCCTAATGGAGCAAGATTCGCTCCATTAGATCGAGAATATAAGACTGATGTGTTGTATGCTAGACTACCGTTGACCAACGAGCAACGTCAGCAAGTCGTGGTTGAGGCGAGGCGTCTCATGGCTCGTCCAGGAGGCATCAAATACAGCTTCACAGACTACGCTGCGCTTGCGTTAAAACATTGGGGTATCAACGCTAGGCTTTTGAATAATTACATTAAAAAATCCGGCAGGATGATCTGTAGCCAACTTGCTGACTACCTGATCTCTCATGCCGGATTCAAGTTATTCAATGATGGTAGATTATCTCAGGATGTTACTCCAGGAGATTTAGTTTATGCTACAGATCCTCGCCTTAATGAATCTATTGCGGGAGCTTTTGTACTGGGAATGCAGAAAGCAGGTCAACCTTCTCAGTTGCCTGATGCTGAAGATCCACTCTGATACATCAAACTTCGATATAACGACTACGGCCCCTGATCTGACTGAAATCAATGCCTTTGCTTGATTCGAATTGATCAGGGGTCATGTGTGTTCCATCGAATTCCCCGATATGATCACTTCTGCTGTGCAAAGGTTTGATTACTGTCATATTCTGATTCTGTAAGATTCGATTGATATTCCAATCCCATCCTGCTTCAGAGCCGTCTTCGTTTCCACTAGAATAGTCTTTATCCCAAGAATCTTTTAGTAGCGTATCCCATCTGTCTTTCCATACTCCCCAGACAAGAGGACTAAAAGTAGACTGCCTAAACAAATTACTAGTTTTACCTCCACCGATTCTGGAAAAGGCATTGAGGCACAATACATCTTGAGCAGTATTATATTCTTCAGATCCCCACTCGAAATATTCCAGCACATCTTGACTGACGATAGTGTCGTCTTCTGCTAATACAACAAAGTCAGCTCCGTTGAGGAAAGCATTATTAAGAGCATTCCAAGGATTTATTAAAACACCTAATTTAACAGGATTATTGTATACCGTTACTGTAGTCTGTAGATCGAAAGCAATAGCAGACATTTCAGTTTGGACATCAGATGGTTCAAGATAAACTGTAGTATTCCACAGCTTTAAATTTCTAGCCATATTCCAGCTATCAATTACTTGTCTGAAATATTCTGTTCTGTTGTACGCAGTGAATACTAATTCACGCTTCATGTAATCTCCTTAGTGTGTTTCTTACTCGTCTGATGTCACCATCAAAATCATCGTTCAGATAATCGTGATAAATTCTTTTGTCTGATGCATCTAAATTATGTGAACCTGAGAAATCATATCCTGCATCTTGCTGTGATTTACCTGCGGCTGGATGCATATGCTCTATGACTACTTCAGGCATATAGGCTAATCTTCCTAATTCTTTACCGAAGTCAAGCCAGAAATCATCAGCATAAAGATGAGATAATTGTGGCAAAGTCATAAATCCTAATGATAGTGGAATGTCAGCAGTCATAGCGATATGAGTAGGAATCTTTTCACCTTGTAATAAATCATTACCATAAACTAATCCTGCTCTCATTTCCAGCAGTTTACCTACAAACTTCTCATCCCAGCCATAAGTTCTTGGCATATGGTCATCGCCCATAAAACCTAAAGCATAACTATAGACTTTCTTTCTATCTTGCAGATAGCCCAGATTTAAAGGATCTACAAAACCAGGTTTCTGAGGACTTACAGTAATAGTGCAATCAAGACTGTGATAATCATTAATTTTAGCATCATTATCAGATAATATGAATACGATACGACTTGCTAATACAGTACTCTTGTAAAACTGCTCTTGAAGTCGAATAGCATTATCAGGTCTGCCTTTTGTCGGTACATACATTGTTAAGTCGAATTCGTTATCTTTCAGGTCAGGGTAGAACAAAACATCCTCCAAACATGCAAAAAGCCCACCCGCAGAGCAGATGGGCTTTCTGATTATTCAATTTACTTAGCAACTCCATCACGGAATGCAGTTTTTACTGCGTCTGACAATTCTGCTGGGGTAATCTTAACACCAGCAGGTAATTTAGCAGAAAGAGCATCAGCTAATGCAGTAGCGAATTCTTTGTTACTTGCTAGTGCAGCAGCTACAGCTACTTCATCTACGTCATCAGCTTCGATCAATGGCTTAAGTGCATTGATAACTTTATTAGCTGATGAATTGTTTACTGAATCATTGTAGCGCTGGAAATCTCCAGCAGCAGTTGTCTTCTTAGGGTCATCAGTTCTTACTAGACGGTAATCCCAGACAGCTTTAGCAATTTCATTAGCTGTAGGCATATCATCATCTCCTTTAGATACTGTACTTGTATTAGTTTTTCCTAGGTATTCTGCTAATGTCTCACCACGAAGCATAGACAGAATAGCTTTCATGGCTACTTCGTCATTAACATATCTACGACGAATCTCCATATGAATGTGCCACTTGTGATCAGCAGTAGCAGTAGTTACAGTGCCTTTTATGACATCATAACGTCCTGCATCACCTTTACCATCCCAACCGTTCCATGCATTGATGTATTTCATGCGAGGATCGTTATTACGGTTCAGCCAGATAGTGCGCAGACGAGAATGACACTTAATCATGTCACTAGTGCTCATAGTCATATCAACAGCAGATGCTCGATCACTAGGACCTAATTTATCATCTGCTCTGATGACAGAATAGTTAGAACTACCTTGATCCTGCCTAGAGATGTGATAACCACCTCTGGCTTTGTGAGCTAAATCACCTACGATACCTGATAATACAGCAGTAGGGTATAATTTCTCCCACTCCCTAGCTAAAGAATTAAGTGTAGTTGTTGATAAAGTAGTCATCAGTTAACACCTACCTCTTCAGGTAATGCGCGAACCTCAGTGTTACCTGATTCTGCGGCAGATCGTGCCTTTTCCATATCTAATTCTCGGGTAGGGTCTATTCCACTGAGAGTTGTTTCTTTTATGACATCTAGTTTTTGTTCTTCAGTCATTTCATCCCAGAGTGGGTCATAGCCGACTGGACGTGCAAAGAACTTTCCAGTATTTTCAAAGAAATCATATAGCCAAGCTTTGTTGGTTGGCTTACTGATGAAAATTACACCGCCTGGAAACCTGCTTTCTACAGCTTTTCCATCCATAGGACCGCCTACGCCAAGACCTGTGTATAAAGTCTCTTCCATTTCAGCACACTCCTTATATGTCCTCTTTAGTGGTATCGGCATATTTGACGTACGCACTCTGACGTGCTAGTCTTCTTGGCATGGCATACATCATTTATTTTCTAACCGTCTTCCCTGTCGGCCTTGTTTTCCTGGTTCAGGCATGGAAGTATGATCATCGTAATGTAGGTACAGAGATTACCGAGTGATGCAGTATCCAGTAGGTACTATTATTGCTTCAGACACCGAAGTATGGATCAAAAAAGAATCATTCTTTGAGTCTAGAAATTCACCGTTTTATGAAACGTGGTGGATGCAGGCACAGTCTTATGCTTGCCCTGTTTACGGTGATGAGTGGGTAAGTTCCTTGTTGGAAGATACTAAATATAAAATTATCAGATATGGAAAGGATTGACATTATGACTACTACTCATCAGCTCTTTACTGACGCTGAATTCAAGACAATGCAGGATCAGGGCTATGTTCGTGTAAATGTTCATCCTGACGATTCTGAACTGTTCATTCTTAATTATACTGAAAAGGCTGCATACGAAGGTGTCTGGAATAATGTCACACTGAATTGTCGTGGCCTTATTATTGATGCAGGCAACTGGATTGTTGCTCGACCTTTTCCTAAGTTTTTCAACTACGGTCAGGTTGGTTGCCCCGAGATTGATCTAGATGAGCCAGCTATTGTTTCTGACAAGATGGATGGTTCACTAGGTATTCTTTATCGTGAGCGTGATAGTGGCAAGTACGCTATTGCAACTCGTGGTAGCTTTACTTCAGATCAGGCTATTCATGCTACTGAGCTTCTTCGTACTAAATATGCAAATTTTAAGCCAACTGATTCTAATTACACTATGCTCTTTGAAATTATTTATCCTGAGAATCGCATTGTGTGTAATTACGAAAACATGGATGATCTAGTATTTCTTGGGGCAGTTAATATCGCATCAGGATTTACTTTCCATCCTGGTATTGCTAAGGATCTTGGTTGGCGAGGGCCAGTAACTGAAGAATTTTCTTATCGAACTATGCGTGAAGCTTTGACTGCGGAACCACGTGCAGGTAAAGAAGGTTTTGTAGTTCATTTTCTGCGTTCTGACACTCGTGTGAAAATTAAGCAGGAAGACTACATTGCACTTCACAGGATTGTTACTGGTCTAAATGCTCGTTCAGTTTGGGAAGCTATGCTTACTGATAGTGTTGATGAACTTATTGAAAAGATTCCTGACGAGTTTCATGACTTTATCCGTGGCGTTGAGCATGACCTTAAGAATGAACTAAAACCAAAACTCGCAGAGGTTTTAGTAGAGTTTCAAGAAATTCGAATGTCTGGTGCAACTACAGATAAAGAATTTGCTGTTAAAGCTCTTAATTCAAAGAACAAGACTTTACTGCTTATGATAATGAATAAGAATGATGTCATTAAGCACATGCTTTATCGCTTAAAGCCTAGGCATGACTATTCTCCAGTAAAGGTATCAAACGATGCAGACTGAAGATCATCTAGAAAATATTACTGAATACTCTGATGCTGTACAAGTTACTGTAAGAGATTATGATGGCAGCATCAGAGTATTCAATTTAGATCATGCTAAGGTAGTTTTAAGGTATGTGCCTAACAATGGTACTAAAAGTTTTGCCTATCATCCTACTAATATACAAGAATCTAATGGATACAGGACAGATCCAGGTCTAGGTGATTATTTAGAACTTGTTATTATGACAGAGAATTTAATTGTTTTGGATAGCGATAAATAATGAATGTAAATCCAGGAATCAACTGCTTGCTTAAAGGTCGTGTAGGCTCTAAAGCTTTTGGTCTTGATACTGAAAATTCAGATGATGATTATCAAGGAGTATTTGTAGTTCCTACAGAAATGTTTCTTGGCTTGAATACTAAAGTTCAAGAGTCTTATTCTTATAAAAATCCTGATACTGCCTATCATGAAGTAGGTAAGTTCTGTAGACTAGCTCTAGGATGCAATCCTACGGTCCTAGATTTGCTGTGGCTTGATTTTTATAGCGTACGTACAGAATTAGGTACGGAGCTAATAAATCTGCGCAACAATTGCCTGAGCGCTCCTAGAGTTAGAGGCGCATACTTTGGTTATGCTAGCGATCAGTTAGGAAAATTGCTGAAGGATGATCGTCCTGAGAAGAGAGCTAAAAATGCTCGTCATTTTGCTCGACTTCTTCATCAGGGTTATCAGCTTTATTCAACTGGTACGTATTCTGTAAAGCTAGAAGATCCTCAATGGTTCTTTGATTTTGGTAAAACAGTAGGTTATGATTTGAATGCAGGAGAAGCTAAGCAATTGCTAGCAACTTATGAAGATGCTTTTAATTCTGAGGTATCCATACTTCCAGATAAACCTAATTCAGAGCCTATCAATGAGTGGCTTCTCAAGGTTAGGAAAAAGTTTTATGAATTTCACTAATACTCCAACTAGAGACTTGCTCATTGTTTGGCGAAACCTTAAATCAGGTCTAGATAAAGTAAGTGATTCTCTTAATGATGGATCATTTAATACTGTAGGCGAAAAAGGTGCAGCACCTCCTAGTCAATCAGGTCAGACTACACTTTGGTTTGCAGTAGCTGTAGATAATGAATTGACAAGAAGAAATGTTAAGCATTAAAATACCCTCTGAAGATTTAATCTTCAGAGGGTATTTGTTATTGTACAGAGACTGCAAATTCAAAATCGTAAATTAAGCCATCGTTATCTACGCCTGTTTGAGTATAGTTAACTAAAGTTACATTTCCTGTAGGTGTTTTCCCTGCGGATCTAGCTAAATTTTTAGCGTCTTCATACTGAACTGCTAACCATTGGTCATCAGTTGCTAACCAATCAGCAGTATCAGCGTCATACATCCAAGATGCGATATGTGCAGTAAACATAAGTTACTCCTTAAGGTATAGTAATAGAATAAGCATTTACTTGTAAAACAGCAGCAATAGATGCTAATCCAGATGCAGTTACTTTAATGCTTACTGAATTAGCAGATCTGGAAAGTACAGTAAAGGTAAGCATAGAAAGTAGAGTAGCTCCTGCTACAGCTCTACATTTAACTATATATGTTATGTTAGGCATAGTTGTATCTAAGGCAACAGTAACATTTTGTGAACTACCTAGCAATAATGCGCCTAAACTAGCATTACCGAATCCTATTGTTTGTGTTAGGGAGGTAATTCCAGTAGGCCCTGTTAGACCCTGTATGCCTTGTGGACCTGTTGCACCAGTATCGCCTTTAGCACCTTGTAATCCTGTATCGCCTTTTGGCCCAATACCGCCTGTTGCTCCAGTAGCTCCAGGCATTCCTTGTATGCCTTGAATTCCTTCAGGTCCTTGAGGACCAACATCACCTTTAGGTCCTTGAATACCGGTATCGCCCTTAACGCCTTGAATTCCTTGAGGACCTTGTGAACCTGTATTTCCTGTATCACCTTTAGGTCCAGTAATACCTTGTAAGCCTTGAATACCTCTTTCTCCAGGTGGACCTATTGCTCCGGTATCACCTTTATCTCCCTTAACTCCTGTTGATCCTTGAGAACCTGTTTGACCAATTGGGCCAGGAATACCCTGTAATCCAGCAGGCCCTTGAATTCCCTGGATCCCTTGATCGCCTTTTTCACCTTTAGGTCCAGTTAAGCCAGTATCTCCCGTATCGCCTTTAGAGCCTGTATTTCCTTTAGCTCCAGTATCACCTTTTTCACCAACGGGGCCAGTATCACCTTTTAGTGATTGCAGCCATTCAGCTTCATTACCAGTAAATCCTTGAGCACGAGCCATATCCATAATGGATGCAGCATTTTTTCCATTAGCTCCAGGAGCACCATTCAATCCTGCTGGGCCTTGTGCCCCAGTATCTCCTTTTGGACCCTGAATTCCGGCGTCACCTTTATCTCCTTGTGGACCTTTATTACCTACTCCACTTGCTAAATTAGCTTTCATGAATCTACGCCATACAATTTTGGCTGCCGAATCAGATGCTAATGGTTTATCATCATCTGGAATATCATCTTGTTTATCTGCTGCCATAATACCTCCTAAACATACTATTAATGGACTTATCGGTACTGTTGACAAATTTTGAGGGGGAGTCTAAGATAGTGGCATGACACAAACACTGTACATTTTTCGAGGACTGCCAGCTTCAGGTAAGTCTACTGTCGCTCAAGGCATGGTGGACAAGAGCTATGGGCAGATTGTTCGTGTAGAGCGTGATATGCTGCGCGATCAACTGTTCAACAATCGTTTTTATTCTCGTCCCGAGTCCTGGACTCATATGACAGATGAGCAATTCAGCGAATACATGAACAAGCGTGAAACTACTATTACTTCAGTTCAGGAAGCTATGGCTTCAACAGCTATTAAAGATGGCAAGAGTGTCATTATTTCAGACACTAATCTGAAGGTAAAGGTGGTTAAGAAGTGGATTGCTTTTGCTAAGCAGAACAATGTAATCTATGAGATTGTTGACTTCGATGAAGTTACTGTTGAACAGTGCATTGAACGAGACAAGAATCGTCCTAATTCAGTAGGCGAAGAAGTTATTCGTCGTATGGCTAAGCAGCACTTTGTTAAAGGTAAGCTGCCTAAGATTGTAGAACCTACTGTTAACGTCCTGACTGTAGATCCTTATGATAATCCTACTCATCTGCCTGAAGCAGTTATTGTAGACATTGATGGCACTCTGTCTAAAATGGCAGATCGTAGTCCTTATGATTGGAGTAGAGTTGGCGAAGATACTCCAATTGCTGCGGTAATTGATGCCGTTCAGTCTGCTCACGCTTCAGGTAAGTCTATTATCTTCATGTCAGGTCGAGATTCATCTTGTCGCCCGCAGACAATTGAATGGCTTCAAAGGGAACTGCCTATTGACGCATTTCTTTATATGCGACCAGCAGGTGATAATCGTAAAGATGATACTGTCAAGTATGAACTGTTCAATAATCATGTTCGCAATAATTTCCATGTAAAGTATGTACTGGATGATCGTGATCAGGTTGTTCGTATGTGGCGAGCACTAGGACTTAATTGTTTTCAAGTAGCGCCAGGAAACTTTTAGAATGAATGATTCTGAAGTAATTTATTTCTATAGCAGTATTGCTGAGTATGGAGTATTATCTAATTTTGCTAATACAATACTCATTCTTAATTTTCAGTCATGGTCTACTAGTGAGCACCTCTTTCAAGCGTTAAAGTTTACTGGAGACGCAGATAATTATCCTTATCGTGAAAAGATTAGATGTACTTATTCTGCTAGTGTTGCTCGTAAACTAGGACAGGATAGAAACATTCCTATTCGTTCAGACTGGGATGACGTAAAAATAAAGGCTATGTTACGCATTCTGCGCCTAAAAGCTTTTCAACATGAAAAAGTAATGGATTGTCTAAGATCTACAGGTACAGCTCTTTTAGTTGAGAAATCACCTACAGATTACTTCTGGGGTTGCGGAAAAGATAATTCTGGCAAGAACATGCTCGGCAAACTATGGATGCAGGTGAGATCAGAATTATGAAAAGCTGGCAGTGGGGTCTTATGATGATGGTATTGTGCAATATCGCTTATCATGTAAGTGGTGAAGATATTATGCCTTTGATTATGGCTCCGCTATTTGCACTTATGGGTTTCGTCGTAAGTGCTTTAGAGGCTGATAAAGAGGATAAGAAAGATGGCAAATGACTGGCTTGGTAATGAACTTAGTGTAGGCTCAATAATTCTATACTCCAGTACAAGCACACTTACTGGCATGAATATCGGGGAAATACTTAATATCTCTGACTACACTATTCAAATTCAACTATGGCGAGTTAGTAATGATTTGCTGTATAAGGTTCGTAAGCAGACTCTGCATTCTGGTACGTCTGCTTTTAAAAGTATTACTGCCTATTACGGCAATATTCCTGAGAGAAGTGTATGAAAATGACAAGTGAATCTGAACGTGCTCGTGATATTGTTCTTTTATCACGCCTCAAGCAAAGATTAAAAACTAAAGACAAAGATAAAGCAGTAGATGAAATAATGAAGATGTCCCCAGAACTACAGGCTGAACTTATTGCTCAAGCTATTAAGAGAGCAAGTGGGAGATAAATTATGGGATATAGAAGTTTAGCTAAAGGCAGCATAAGGTTTTCACCAGGTATAGATATAGAAGATGTTAGAGATAATATTATTATAGCTAAGTATCTTCCTGATAATGGTAACTATCCTAGTATTGAACTACGTACATATAATGGTGAAGTACTAGATAGCATTGAATGCCCCTTTGACGATGAATTCAAAGCTTACTACATTACTGATGAACTTAAAGAGCTTGTTGAGGCTTTAGGTGATAAAGAGTATTCTGGCTATATTGAAATCCACGGTGAAGGCGATGGTATAGGAGATTTAGATCTCTGGCGTTTGCAGGTCAAGTCTGGTAAGGTAGTTGAAGTCAGAGCACAAATAGTTTGGCCGGAGGATTAAAATGGCTCAACGTAAAAATAGATGTAAAAAACCTGTAACACTTGCAGGACGTAGAACTATTCTGTGCGGTATGCCACTAAACTTAGACGGCACTTGTCCTGAGCATGGCAAACAGACGAGTTGACAGCTTAACTAGCTAGTGCTAGACTAGAACATGTACGCAACGCAATGAATACTACAGTAGCCCGATATCGCTGAAATAACTTAGCGAAGGGGTTGACACAACCAAGTAAGACGCGATATAGTACATGCAAGTGGTTTGAAAATCAAATAATGAGAATCACACACCACTGCTGAGAGTAAAGTTTCAAATAGCCTCAGCTTACAATCTCCTATCCGCTAATGGTAAGCGATGCGGCTGTTAACCGTCCAATCTAGGTTCGAATCCTGGTGGGAGAGCGTTATAACGCCCGTAGTTTCTGGGTTGAAAAGAAACAGTTTTAAGCTATAGTTGACTACACTAACATAATAGCCGTATTCATGCGTAAATGGGTTCGATGGCCCCGCCGAAGGAGAGGTTAAAATCCTCAGGGGACATCCTCGTATAGCTCGGTCTGGTTTAGAGCATTCGTCTGATACACGAACGGTCCTAGGTTCAAATCCTAGTGCGAGGACGCAGATATGCCGATACACTGGCTGAAACGATATCTTCTGTCCTGTGTAGGACCGAGCAGGTAAAGACTAGGTACAAGTCTTTTCGGTCATCTATTTGCTCATATAGCTTAGTTGGTAAAGCATTGGCCTGAAGAGTCAAGGACGAGGGTTCGATTCCCTATATGAGCACCGCAGGCCAGTTGGAAGACGCTGGATAGGGGTGGAAGTAAAAGCAAGTATTCTAGACAATGCTTGTAATAGGTAAACTGGAATGACAAGGCATATAGAGATGTAATCCCTGCGATCACTCCTGAGTGAGGACGATCAGGTTAACTATGGTTCCTCCAGATTTATAAAGCTTAAGGTAACTGTGAATGGCTGTCTTACAAGATTCAGTCCAGGACACCTTAAGCTTTATTTTTTGTCACAGTTTAGCTCCAAAGTTGGCATCCTCAGATTTTGGGCCGATCAAGTATACACAGCGTAATTCTCGTTGACCCTAGCATTTTTGTTAGGGTCAATTTTTGTCTTTAAAAGGAGATCCTAGTGCCAGATAATACCCCTAATTTCGGTCCCAGCGGCCAAGTAGTTTTTGAAAGATCCTACTCAAGAACTAAACCAGATGGCTCTAAAGAATCCTGGTTCGATACTGTTGATCGTGTTGTTACAGGTAATTTAGGTTTAGTTTATGGAACTCCTGATACATGGACTGATTCTGTTAAATTAGAATACAGTATGCTTAAGGAAATGATGGATGACTTCAGGATTGTTCCTGGAGGACGCCATCTATGGGCTTCAGGAGTCCCAGGACGCCAGTTTTTATTCAACTGCCATGTTTCCCACTGGAACGAAAAAATAACTGATCATTTTGATTTTACCTTCATGCGTCTTATGGAGGGCGGTGGAGTAGGAACTAATTATTCTAGTAAATATATCAATCAGTATTCTGCCCCTAGGCGTGAACTGAAGGTTCATATTGTTTGTGATCCTGACCACCCTGATTATCAGAAAATGGTAGACGCTGGTGTTATCTCTACAGAATTCAGTCATGAATGGGCTGGCGCATTTCCTGTAGGCGATACCCGCGAATACTGGTCAAATGCTATGACAGATCTGATTGGTACTTATTTCTTAGATGATGTTAAGCATTATGACAGAGTATATAATGTTACTAATGTTCGTGAAGAAGGTCGACCACTAGTTTCTTTCGGCGGCACCGCTTCAGGACCATTGCCTCTAGCTATTATGCTTCAGGAGATTGCAGAAATCATCAATAAGAGAGCAGCTCAGCAAGAACAGTTGACTCCTATTGATATGATGGAAATCGATCACAGCCTTGCTTGCTGTGTTGTTTCCGGCGGTAACCGTCGTTCTGCTAGAATGGCTATGGTTGCTTGGGATGATCCATATATTATGGAATTCATTAACTGCAAGAAGTCTTCAGGCAAGCACTGGACTACTAATATTTCTGTAGTAATTGATGATAAGTTTATTGGTCTGATTAATTCTACATACGACGATAATGTTCAGGTTTATCAAGCTAATCAAGTTTACCAAGCTGCTGTTACTGGAATGCTAGAGAACGGTGAACCAGGATTCTGGAATCATTCATTATCTCAGCATGGAGAAATAGCAGAAGTAGTCTGTACTAATCCATGTGGAGAGGTCACCCTTCAGGAGTGGGAGGCGTGCATTCTAGGTCATGTCAATATGGATGCTTTCGCACCTACAGTTGATAATCCTCAATGGAATTTTGATGGTATGGTACAGGCTCATCAGCTTATGACTAGATTCCTTATCAGAGCTTCTTTCGGTGATAAAGCTGACCCTAAGCAAAATGATATGGTCAATAAGAATCGTCGTATTGGCGTAGGGCATTTTGGTGTAGCAGGATTCCTAAACAAACTAGGTATTAAATACAGTCAGGCACCTAAGGGTAATTTCTACCCTACTTTGCTAAGACAACTTTATACTGTAGTAAAGAATGAATCTATGGATTATTCTTTCCAGCTACGTATTGCAGCACCTATTAAAAATACTACAATGGCTCCTACAGGCTCAATTGCTAAATTAGTAGGAGCTACAGAGGGTGCACAAACTATCTACGCTAAGTACTTTGAACGTCGCATCAGGTTGTCTACTATTACCGCAGCAGATCAAATTGCTAGATTCATTGCAGATGGTTACACTATCGAAGATGCTAAGTTTGAAGCTAACACTAAGATTGTTGTATCACTCGTAAAAGAAAAACTAGTTCAGGAAGTAGAAGAACTAGGTTATAATGCTGATGAAATCGTAGAATCTCAAGACGAAGTATCTCTTGAAGACATGCTAGCTTTTCAGCAGATGTATCAGACTAATTATGTAGATAATGCAGTATCTTATACTGCTAATGTTCCCGAAGGTAAGTATTCTGTAGAAGAAGTAATGAACATCATTGCTAGATTCTTGCCAACACTAAAAGGAACTACTATAATGGTGGATGGGACAAGAGAACAAGCTCCTTATACTAGATTGACAAAAGAAGAGTTTGAAGCTTTATCTGGTCCTGTTTCTGTAGAGGATTCCGTAGATGAGGAATGTGCTACAGGAGCCTGCCCAATACGATAATTATTAAATGAGAGTAAGCATAGATGAGAGTAAAAGATTTTCCTAAACCTATAAGAAACTTCTTATGGAAGTATGTTGTGTTTAGGCCAGCTATTGTCTATGCTTACTCTTGTTCTATTTCAGGCAAAAGAGAAACTTGGGCTTATATAGGTCAGACTCGTCAACAATTAACGTCTAGACACAATCAGCATATGGGATATGATCCTAGACAACCAGCACAGCCTTGGTCAGATTTATATCCAGAAATCAGAATTGAATGGCAAGGATCTTGTCCTGACTTCATTCTGGATGCTATCGAAAAATTCTTTATCAAGAAGTATAAGCCTTTGTTCAACTATATTCATAACACCAAGAATCCTGACAGAATAACTAAATACCAGGCTAAGCATGATCGTCAAGAACGAGACTTGCGACGCAGGTGGGATCATGGTAGAGTAATTTCATGAAGACAGCATATCGTAAAAATTTTCCTGATCCTGATTGCACCTATGGATATACTGAAGCTCAGATCGAAGATGTTATGGGCAGCAGGTTGGAAGAGTTTAATAAGTGGATGACTGGTCAGACTATGGCTATCTGTGAGGGTCGTGAATACAATCACTCTAAAGGTGAATATGTAGTTACAGGTCATTCTCATGGTGTTATTGTTTACGTTGGAGATGTCATGAATTTCCTTCGAGGACTGCCTGTTCTAGATTAAAATAATAGATGTAAACAAGTTGAGGTGTATGGCGTAGAGTCCCCTTTTTCTGTGAAAGTCAGTGCAACTTAGTTTATCGGGGTAAGGTACTATCAGAATTCGCGGTTCTGAAGTGGAAAACCTTTTTAGATGGCAGCTCCCTGTCTGTGCATCACCAACCATGCCGGTATCGCTTAGTGGAAAAGCCCGATTCTTGTAAAATCGTGCCCTCAGTTCGATTCTGAGTACCGGCTCCGATAATACATTCTAGTCCTATCTGGGCAACTTAATAGAAATGGAAATTTGAGAATGAATAAAGTTATTGGACTAGTTACTGCTTGTGCTCTCGCATTCTCAGGCACAGCAATCCTAGCAACTCCTGCTGATGCAGCAGCTAAGCCTGTGAAGTATAAGAATTGTACAGCTTTGAATAAGAAATATCCTCACGGTGCAGGACTAAAAGGAGCTAAGGATAAAGTTAAGTCAGGTAAGCCTGTTACTAACTTCAAGATTATCAGTAAAGATTTTTACTCAGTAAACAAGAAGATGGATCGTGACAAAGACAAGGTTATTTGCGAAAAGCGCTAAACTGTAAGAGGTTAATCATGGGTGACAAGTAAATGCAGAAGTACTGCATAAGAAAGGAATTCATGAGTAAGACTTACAAAACTAATCCTGCTTGGGTTAAAATTAATAATCCTAAAACTTCAAAAGAAGTCGTAGAGCGTCATAATCACACTGACGGTATCTGTGACTTTCATGAAGGCGATAAGCAGGCCCCATTCTGGTGGCAAAGTCGTAACTGTGGCTATGACATAAGTTACTATAGTTATCACGCAGGATTCTACATGCGTCCTAGACGTGGTAAGAGCTATCGTCAAGAGTATGAAGGTGCTATGCGCGCAGGATGGCGTAAAGCTAGGCATGATCTTCTTAAGCTTGATTTTGATGGTATTGAAGATTATGATGTAAAATCATATCAGCATAGGCATTCTGCTTTGTGGGAAATGTACTGAGCCGATGTAATAAATGTGAGGGGCAGGGGTTTCGCTAGCGCTTAGGATGACAGCTGAAAATGGTTGAGGCTATTCAAGTTCAGGTCCCTCACGTTAAGTTTCTGTAGTTCAATGGAAAGAACAAGATTCTCCTAAAATCTAGATTTGGGTTCGACTCCCAACAGAAACACATGAAGCCGAAACAAGTTACTATTCTTTTAGAATGCGGGCATCAAAAGTCTGTGCTGGATTCAAGTCTGGCTCAAGATAAAGATGCTCGTACTTATTGTGAGGTTTGCAAGAAAACGAAACGAAGATCCTAGGAGTTCATATTGAAAAGTAAATATAAAGTTATTTCATTGATTGCTGGAGTAGGTCTCGTAGCAGCAGGATTTATCGGTGTCGTCTCTACGTCAGCCTCAGCAGCTTCTACGCCTGGTCCACGCAGCAACTTACCGTGGATTTCAGGAGCTTACTTAGAGCATAATCCTGCTAAAATAGGTCCTTATGAAACTGGCAGGGGCCGTAAACTAGACGCTATTGTAGTATTTCCTGAGCGTAGCTCTGATTCTGCTATGATGAGTAATTGGTGGCTTGATTCAGTAACTCCAGTAACTAACAACGGTGGATATGCTATTGTTACTCTACCTATGTGGGCACAGAATCAGACCGTAAACACTAATACAAGTACTATGTTCACAACAATAGGTCAGCAGATTAAAGCTGCTGGAATTGCTAACAAAACTATTGTTCGTCTTGGCTGGGAAATGAATCTTCCGGGTCAATACTGGAATGTTACTTCTGCTAACCGAACAAAGTGGGTATCTAACTTCAAGAATGCAGCAGATTTACTAAGAAAAGCTGCTCCTGGAGTAAGAATTGCGTTTAATCCTAATGAAGGTCCATCTCAAACTAGTTTAACCAATATTGCTCAGCTTGCAGCAGATTTGAAAGATTATTACGAATATGTAGGTCCAGATTATTACAACTGGTATCCCGCTGCTGATACTCAAGCACAATGGAATTCCCGCTATAACGCTTCATACGGTATGAAGTACTGGGAAGATTTTGCTAGAAGCAATAATAAAGGATTTACTGTTCCTGAGTGGGGTGGAGCACCAGCAGTAAACAATTCAACTGGGGTATTCTATACTCAACAGATGATTAATAGATTTGCTGCTCTTTCTGCTGAAGGTATTTCAGTAGTAGATGCTCACTTCAATGAACCTGATGCTTATATCCGTAATTCATTGTGGAATCCTTCTCAGATGCCAGCAATGGCTACAGCACTACGTGAAGCATTAGCAGCACAGCCGAATGGTCCTGTTGTTACTCCTACTGTTACTACAAGCCCTACAGTTTCACCTACTACATCAAGTCCATCTCCTGAACCGACTACAAGTTACCCTTGCGGTCCTGTTCGCTGATGTGCTAGACTAGTTGCATAAGCTCGATCACAGCAGAATACCTAACGGTTTCGAGGAAATAAGTTCTGCTTTTAATGCCTATTGGGGGAATTGGCAGACCCACCTGACTCTGAATCAGGAATTTTCCAAGTTCGACTCTTGGATAGGCAGCACCCTAAACGACTATGATAAGGTACCTTGAAATGTAGGTGTCGGTGTAAAGCCTTATCATTATGCAATTCTGTGCTAGAGTGGTTTATTAGCCAGAGAGGGAGTGCACGAAACGGTGCGCCTAAACTCAGGTGGGCAAAACTTATATCAGAAGATGTAAAGTTGTCCGCGCAGGTTCGAATCCTGCCAGAATTGCAGTTAATGACCCATCGTCTAACGGCAGGACGACAGTTTTTGGCACTGTCTATCGAGGTTCGAATCCTTGTGGGTCAGCTTAAGCCAAATATATCTCCGTGTTTGACTCCCCTCATAAGGGATTAGCGAATAGGCTACAGCGGATCTGGTATGAGATATTGCGTTCATCCGTGCGAGTAGAGTAGCAGCGTAGTATAGTTGTGGGCTGCAACGTCAGATAGGGGTGATTCTGACACAATGGGGCTGTAGTTTAAAAGCGTAAAAGGATAAAACACCGGATTCATGCCGGAGATGTGGGTTCGAATTCCGCCAGTTCCACAAGGTCGAAGTGTTTGTTAGTTTGTTGACGACCTTTAATAAAACATAAAACTAATCACTGAAGCAAGAATTTAAGTAAGGTGGCTTGCACAGTTCAGGTAGGGATGAGTCCTGACACTATATCTCCGCGATGATGGGTAATCTGAAACGAAGCAGCCGGAAGCTTTAAAGTAGGACATATTTATGGGTTAACCGACCATCCTGATAAGATGGAATTGCAGGTTCGAATCCTGCTCGCGGAACATGTCAGAGAATAAGAAAGAAGATAAGGAAGAAAAGCTAAAACCTAAGGGTCGAAACTTAACTTGTAAAGCTTTTTGCCTAGGTAACTGCATTTATCCTAAATGCTTAACTATGTAAGGTAAATATTTGTGACTGTTAAAAGAGTAAAAGGTAATTCTTGTGGAGCTAATCTACCTGTTAAGTTTACTGACTTAGCAAAAGGTGGTAAAGCAAAGGAATCTACTCACAAAGAAAACAACAGCCCACCTAAACGTGGCGAACATTAATTCATCAGCTACCTTAATCAATTAAGGTAGCTGTTTTTATTTTAGGAGAACTGTATGAATCTTGCTCTTAAGTACCGACCACGGCAGTTTGATGAGGTAGTAGGGCAGAAAGCTGTTAGTGTCATCCTGCAAGCCATGATCAACAAGAACACCCTCTCACAGGTTTTGTTATTTACTGGACCTTCAGGGGTAGGTAAGACCAGCATGGCACGTATTATAGCGGCTCAGCTTAATTCTGAGGGGGCTACAGAGGTACACCAGAACACACATCCAGCCGTTGTAGAGATCGATGCTGCTTCTCATGGTTCTGTAAACGATATTCGCAGGCTTAAAACTACTGTTAGTTATGCTATTGCAGGACACCGAGTAACTATTATCGATGAAATCCATGCTATCAGCGATGAAGCATTTACTGCGCTGTTGAATATTCTTGAGTCACCTCCTGAGAATAATACTTTTATTCTCATTACTACAGAATTAAATCGTGTTCCTATTACTATCCGTCATCGAAGTGAACATTATCCCTTTAAGAAAGCTTCCGTAGATGATTTGGCTGCTCGTATCTGGTGGGTAGTTGCTCAAGAGAACTTTTCCATCGATAACCAATTAGTCGACCTTATTGCTCAGCGTTCAGAAGGTTCTTTTAGAGAATCAATGATGCTACTTAAGCAGGTTATGGTAGCTGATATCTCTACTGTTGAGCAATACAATGAACTATTAGGAGAAGTAGATTATGGGCCAACACTTATTCAAGGTGCGCTGGGTGGCGCGAGCATGGCTGTCAGTGAGCTTGAAAATACATTCAATCGTAGTAGCCCCGAAGAAATTATGGAGCGAACACTAGAAACGCTACGAGACATTATGATCCTTCACAGCGGTAATACTCTTAATTACTCTGGTAAGGCTCTTGATTCAAGGATTGAATTGAAGTCTAAGTTGAATCCTGGTCAAATTCTTAAAGCTATGCGTATTATGTGGGATCTTCAGACTAAACTCAAGAACGGTAACCTGAATCTAGGGTTGGTTATGGCATTTACTCTTATTGGTGACATTTTTAATCCTACAGAGATTGCTAAACCTGCTATTCAAAAGCCTCAAGCTGCTAAACCTATGAGTTTTGCTCAGATGCAGAATCGATGACTTGACAGCATTTAATTCTACTAGTATGCTTCTGAGATGACTATAAAGCAACCAATTAAAGAATTGGATAACCAATGAGCGACGCACAACTAGTCGCTGAAAAGATTATGGCTCTGGTGGACGAATATCCTTCAGAGCCATTTTCCTTTGAGCGCAAACAAGTAATAGAAAAATTACAAACCATACTTTTGAAATTTGCTGACATAGCTCAAGATGCTAAAGACTCCTTCTATCAAATTGGTTATGATGAAGGTAGGGAACGAGCAGAGGAAGATAGTCAATCAGATATTCAAGAACTAGAAGATGAAATAGATGAACTCAGGCAAGAGTTGGGTGAGCTGAATAATAAGCTTGATCAGACTTATCTAGAAGGATTTGAAGAAGGACAAAGTCAAGACAGAATGAGATGAGTTTAGGACAAAAATTATTTGTCTGAATACTTGTCCTATAGTTGTCTTGACTTTGTCTTAAGAAAGGAGACAAATGCTTAAGTGGTATTATTATGTCCTACTGAGTGTCGTAACGTTGTCAGCTTTGTCTATGACATGGTGGTCGATGTTTGACTTAGGTGTCCAAACTTTGTCCGTACCTGTCCTAGTAGCTGTCCTAGCTTCTGTCATTTTTGACTTAGGTGGTGTCTATCTTATCCTTTTGTCTATTGATTACGCTAAGACAAGTGACTCTGGTTTTTGGACAGAATTAGGATCATATGCATTCCTTGCGACAAGCACTTATATTGTTGTTCAGCATGGTGTCCTTGACAATTACCCTGTTGCTGGTGTTGTTATGTTCGCAGCAGCACCTATTGTACTAGGAATCATTCTTAAAGCTACTCTTAATTACCTTACTAGGCAGCAGCGTAGAGCTACTGGTAGAGTAACTGAGAAGCTTCCTAGTGTAGGATGGCTTACTTGGGTAAGGTTTATGCCGCAATCCTGGAAACTTATGAGTGTTGCTATGCAAGGACGACTTGTTAATGCTGCGGACAAGTTAGAAATTGTCCATGACAGGTATGGAATCTTCGGACAAGCTGAGACAGAACTTGTCCGAGTGTCTGCGACACCTGAGACAGCCGTAGACAGGACAGAAAATAAAGACCTAGGACAACTTGAGACAAAGATTAATTCGTCTCAACAATTGTCTCAGCCTGTCCGACCTGCTTTGACAACTTCAGACAATGTATCCTTGCCTATGTGGTTACCCAATGAGCCTGACATGAAGTTGTCTACACTCGTTAGGACATGTCTGGACAACGGTGTCCTTGATTTAGAGACAATGTTCCGCTATGCTAAGGACATTAAAGGACAAGAAGTCAATAAATTGTCCTTGTCCAGGACACTGACACGTGAAAAGACAAAAGTGTCCTAAGTCAATAAGACAAAGTTAGGACACTTTTATGCTTGCTCTCGGATTATGTCTTACGTGCCTAGGAATGTATTTGCTTGCATTTACTTGTCTTAGTCACGACAACAACCAATTCATGAAGCTTGTTTCAGGGTTCACACTAGTGATTTTAGGCATTTTATGCCTTATTTTTGGAGTTTTCTAGGCAAAATGCAAACAATTAGACAATATAGACCTACTTTATGGTCTGAAAGTTACTCAGTATTAGGACAAAACCTAGGCTCTACTACTATATTTGCTGATGATAATCCTATAAGAAGTCAACAAAGGTTCAATTATTTAGTCAAATGTAAACTATGCAGTGCTGAACACGAATATAATTCAAAAAGTGTTGCTGTTATCTATCATTTCGTTCATTGCAGTAAGGAACATGGCTATGTTTTTCCTGAAGATAGCCATGATCTGTTAATAATTAGTAACAATGAACTTCTTCAGTCTATTATCATAGATTCGCAGCTCTATGGCTTATCTATGCCGGGGTATAACGATCATGAGGGCTGTATAAAGCAGTTCAGGCAGGGAAAACCTGTGTGCATTTTGCATAAAGACGAAGGTAACTGGGCTATAAGAGGAAAGCTTTACTGGTGAAGTACTTTATAGGTGTTATTGCGTTAATTGTTGCCCTAATCCTTGGTTCAGCAGCTATTTATTGCGCTTATCGAGGATTTACTGGTGAAGTTTACTTCTTTTTCGTTATGGTAGGCGTTCTTTTGCCTGTTGTAGCTGCTTTTCTTGTAACTTATGCTGCTTTCAGTGCAGTCAAGGACTATTAGATAGCCAAAAAGCCTGCCGTTATGCTATTATGTTTCCTAAGCTCATAAAAGGAATCATACTAGAAACGGCAGGCTTTTGTTTTGGGTACTAGAAATGTAAATATTAATCGTTACGAAGATGAGTACGCTCTCTTCGGTAAGGCACTTCCTTATATAGCCATGCTTATTGGTTCTGGGTTGGTGTTCTTACTTGCAGTCGTTACGCGTCTGGGTATTTATTCTCAGGATAGATGGAACCATACACCTCCTGATGATTCTACTAAGATGGTTGTTTGGATTATTATCATCAGTTGTGTTCTGTTGTCTGCTCTAGGGTGGAAATTATTCAGGCCACGAGACCAATTCCATCACTATGTTTCTGTTCATGTTCTTATTACTAGTATATTAGTCCATGCTTGGTTGCTGATGGCTGTATTGCAGAATCAGGGTGAATGGATGTTCGGTATGCCTACGGTGTATGCTTATTTCTACGGTGGTGCTGTTCTTGGTTTGTCCTGGTGTATTAGAAGATGGTCTTTCCGTGGCGAGATAAACGGTGAGGAAATGACTAATAATTCTTCTGATATCTGGGAGGTTATCGGTCTGGGAAAAGCACAAGGCCCAGAAAGAACTCTGGGCTCAAGATTTATTCGTCAGACGACAACAAAAGCGAAATCGGGTATAAGTTCACTCTGGATCTGGATCATAGTAAGACTATCGAAGACGCCAAGAAGAAACTCCCCGAGATAGCTCATGTATTGAAGAAGCCTAGGAGTTTAGTGCATGTTTCTGAGACTCTTAAAGGTGTTGAAGGCGAAGTAGAGATTACTGTTATCCACAACGATCCTTTCGAATTCAAGCGTCATTGGGTTGCTCCTTCTTCTCCTGGTGAAAGCATTGTTCTTCCTATTGATTTTGCTGTTTACGATACTGAGCAAGTTGGTCATATCTATATTGCTGGTAAGAATGGAGCCTCATCTGAGCATTTCTTGACTATGGGGATGCCTGGTACTGGAAAGTCTAAGGTGTGGCAGGCTATTTATGGTACCGTCTTGAGCAGGAAAGAAGTATCTGTAGTCTACGGTGATCCTGCTAAGGGTATGCAGACAGGTGGGCCTTTGGCTTCTGGTCTTGATTGGTTTGAGTGGACTGAGGCTGGTTGTAAGTCGCAGATTAAGGCTGTTATGGATGCTATTCCTGCTAGAACTAATTATCTTACCAGCCGTGGATTGTCTCATTGGCAGTCTGGTTGCGGTCTTAATTTCTTGATTTTCCATATTGAGGAAGCTGCTAGATTTGCTGAAGTTGCTGATTTGGTTGTTCTTCTGGAAGCTGCTAGAAGTGCTGGTATTGCTGTTGTTGTTTCTCTTCAGCGTGCTAGTCATGATAGGATTCCTACGTCTGCTCGTTATAATCTTGGTGGAAATCTTTGTTTCGGTGTTAAAGGTAAGAGGGATGCTGAATTCGGTTTATCCGAATACGCTAGAGAGTCTGGTGCTACTCCACATATCTGGCAGAATAGATTTCCAGGAAGGTTTTATCTGGAGTCTACTGGTATCGATCAAAGATTAGCCGGTCATCCCCTCCAGGCGTATTGGGTTGATGATAAGCTGCTGGAGACTACGGTAGATGAGGCTGCTTCTATCAGAACACCTATGGATGAGATTACTGCTACAGCTCTAGGACCACGTTATGCTGCTTATAGAAATGAAGTAGCAGCAGGTACTACTGATTGGCAGAATATGCGTAACAACAGAGGATTTAGAGACACTACTCCTACACAGGGATATACTTTTGAAGATACTGATGTTCCTTGGGATACTTCAGTAACAGAAGAGGATAGTAAGGTTAGGGCTAGAGTAGTACCTAATAATAATCTTATGACTGATCCTGAGGATACTGCTAGAGCTAATGCTGAATTCATGAGCCTGCTTATTGATTGGCATAGTCATGGAAAGCATACTTTTTCTAATAAAGAAGTATCAGCAGTATTCAAGTCCAGGAGTCCCGGATGGATCTCTAAGAAGTTGAATACTATGAAGAATGCAGGTCAAGTAGAGAAGACTCCAGAAGGTTTGTGGAGGATTATTTCCTTATAGTTTCTAGTAAAAAGCAGGGCATTTCCTTATTGTTTCCTCATGAGTTTCCTGGGGAGTTTTTAAGGAAATGCCCTGCTCTATATAGTGAGAGTCGGAGAATGGTGGTTATAGAATAAGGATTTTTACTTTAAAGAGAATACACTACCAAATTAGTAGGAATTAACTATTTGAGTCCCAATAGCCGTCTGGGGCAAATAAAAAATTGCACAAGAATTGAGGAGTCATTTTCGACTTTCTCAATTCTTGTGCAATTCTATTACCATTCTTTAATTGTACAGATCATCGATAATGCCCATTGCCTTGTAGCATTCCGTGAATGACCATCCCATTTCCTTAAGGGCGCTATCCTCATTCTCATTGTATACGCCCATGCATTCCATTGCCGCATCCTGGCCATCGGGGCGACCGTACAGGATGACACACTTACTGGCTACGTCCCATCCCCCTACGATGCTAGGAGCACAGTCACCACTGATCAGGCTAGTACCCTCACCATTGCCCTCACTGGCCGCATCCCAGTAGCACAGTGACTGGCCCGTGCCATCCTCAGACTCACATGCAGGCAGCCCGCTACCGTCCTCTGTGCGCCACGATGCGGGGGTGTAGGTGGTAGTGGCAGGGGTAGCAATGGGAGCAGCCGTAGCGGGGTACTCAGCGGTTACGATAGCGCGGAACCATACCGCAGCAATGACCATCAGCAGGAGGGGAAGGATGAGCTTGCGCATAGCGGGTATCCATTCTGTGAGGATTGCTTATCTAGGTACTACCTTACGGGGAGGGGCTACGAGATGCAACCCCTCCCTATGTGGGCTAGGTCACACCGTGCGCATGTTCACGCCCATGCCCCGCAGTTGAGCGCTGATGGCCCGCATACGGGCAGCGATCTTAGCGTGCGTCAGTCCCCGTGCCTTGTGCAGGGAGGCCCGCATAGCCTGGTAGGCGTACTTCAGGTCCTCAGCCGTGGTCTGCTCTACCTCAACCGCTTCCGTCGCCTTAGGGGCGCTCTCAGTGGCCTTAACGGGGGTGTGAGAGAAGGACACCGGAGCAGCCTTGATCGGGCACGTGTGGTTCAGGGTGTCCTTAACGCTTCCGTAGCGCTCGCCACAGCAGGTCATCACAACGATCTTCTCAGCCGGTGCATACCATCCTGCGGACTCCGTCATCCAAGCCTCTCCCAGAGTGCGACCGTAGGTGACGGAGTAAGTGTCTCCACCCGTACCAACGTTGATCAGGTTGAGAGCGGTAGCGTCGGTGACCTCGTTGTTGTTCATGTGGGCAACACTACCACGATGCGTCTGCTCCGCGCCATCCCAGTCAATGACATTCTCTCCGTCAATGAAGGCGACCAGCTCAGCCTTGCGCAGCTTGGAGTACCGGCTGTAGCCACCCTGACGGGCGATGCTGTGCAGTTCCTTGACGGTGAGGCTGTTCAGGTACTCGGCGTAGGTGCGCATTGTGATCTCCCTAAGTCGTTGTCTTGCTTACAAGAGGAACACTACCCGTTAGTCGATACGCTGTCAACCCTACAGAGGTAACAGAACCGAAAAGGTGGCTTGGCCTACCGTGTCTAGTAGTTCCACTCCAGTTCGCTGTCTGGCTTGTGGCTAGCGTGTTCGGTTACCGCCCCGTAGGGCTTGCCGTTCCTTGACTTGTCTTGCTCACTAGGTGACTCAACCCTAGCTCTTGCAAGATTTGAGTTCTGCTACCTCTGTAGAGTTGTCAACGTACCGCCTTACAAGAGGAACACTACCATAGTGCGGTTTAGCTTTGCAAGTCATTCTGTCAGGATCTTTTCGGCCAGTTGTGTTAGCCCGCATTACGCGGTTACGTCGGCCTCAGTGATGCTGTCTAGGATGACTCTACAACACACCCTGCGGATCTTGCAACCCACAGAGTATGCAATAGATCACATCTTAGAGCTTCGGGTCGGTGCCTAGTTCCTTGCAAACCTGCTTGTACTTAGCCAACCAGAACTGAGCTTGCGTGTCAAGCCCCTGATCCCGAGCTTCCGTGTAGCGCTTAGCGTAGAGGTCTGCGTTGCGGATCAGCGTGCGGTGTGCCTTCATATAAAGAACACTAGTAGGGGCTAACGGGTTTGTCAACCCCTACTTTGTGACTTAGCTCACTTAACCCAAAGTGCGCGCATCGGGAAGCCGTACTTAGCCTGAATCTCGCGGTCGACAGCCTGCACCATACGGCGCTGTGAGTCAACGTTCAGGGGCTTACCAAGGTGCTTGCGAGCCTTGCGGTTGATCTTCTCGGTACGGTTGTTAAAGAAGTTCAGGACCTCAACGGCAGTGTCGTGATCGATCGCGCTGTTCTTAGCCATTGTGCGCTCCTTCGGTTTGTGTTTCCGTATGCTGTGGGATGACACTATCAGGGGCTAGCTCAGGTTGTCAAGCATGGTCCACAAGTTCTTGAAATCGGCCTGAAGATTTTCGACCGTTTCAGTGTTGTTGCAGGCCAGGGCATTGATCAGGTTGCGACGGGTGAGCTTGATCTGCCGTTCGATCATAGCGCGAGTCATAGCGATTGTCCATTCTTGATCAGTGTAGCCTGAAGTGTTTCTGTATGCTGTAGAACTGCATAGATGCCCAGGTCAGAAGGTTTTGATCATTTCCAGTCAGGTTGTGTTAGCCCGCATTACGCGGTTACGTTTGACCGTTATTGATCATTGCCTTGCTAGAAGCACACTACCACAAGCCCCTCAGCGGTGCAACTCGTATTTAATTTGATGCCAGAACACTATCCCGATGCTCTCTCGGTTGTCAAGTCATGAAACGTTTCAACCCAAAACTTGCTCTCAGTGGTTGCAGGTACGGGATTTTGTCGAGATAAATCAGACACTAAGTCACTGGCTGTAAGGTTACTACAAAAAGTTGACTGAAACGTTTCAACGAACGTAAAACAGTAAACCCGCTGAGAGCAATTATGAGAGCTAATTTCTCCTAACCCTAGGAAGACTATGGGTTTGGCATTAAAAGCGTCTCAGCGTGGCTCTCAGCGGGTTTAATCAGGGTATGGGAGGTGGAGTCTGTATGTAGATCTCTGGTCTAGGGATGGTAGGTACATTGAGTTGTTGGATTCTAGGAATTTTAGGATGTAAAGACAGACGTCATTTGGAAGGGGATTATAAGGGTTTGAAGAGATTTGGAAAGGTTATTGGAAGCTGGAAGAGATTTGGAGACTAGAGCATTCCTTTAGCTTTCCAGTTCCTCTCAATCAATCTCTTAGCATTCCTATACGTATAGCAATTACAATTACGTCGATCAGCACAATCATTATCATGGTATGCAGTATTAGCAGCTACATTCTTAGCCGCATGTTCTACTTCCCACGGTTCGGCTTTATCAGCCATTTACTTATCCTTTAGTTAAAAGAGCAATGCCCTTATCCTGTATTAGCGATAAGGGCATTGATGTGATTAGAAGTTCTTTTCGCAGTAAGGCCCGATGCCTTTGTTCTGGCTATCCGGGTCTGTCAGCTCAATACCGCATACACAACACGTTCCAGTCAGCTTACCGAATTGCTTAGCCTCTTCCATGCTCATACGCTTGAAGTCTTTCGTAATGAACCTTTCAGCCATCCCTAGGTATTCGTAGTAATACCCATCCTCTTTATTGCCCTTGAGTTCCTTAGACAGAATCCTATCCGACTGCCGAGCCTTGTATGCTCTGATGATTGTTGTTCCATTACTGTATACGCCATTAGTAATAGTAACGGAATCTTCTTTAGGCATATTCTTTTTTACCAGAATCAGAGCACTAATAGCTTCACTAATGGAACTGTAGTTCCTATTGACATCGCTCTCTGTAGTATTGGTGTCTTGCATAAGCGACTTCAGGAATGCGATTTGCTTAGATGATCCCTGATTGAGGATGGTAACAGAATGGATAGGCTTAGCCGGAAGGGCTAGGAGTTTCTCGATAAGAGCACTGCCTCCCTTAATACCCATTGTGTGAACAAGGGAGGGATCGATTGTCTGACCGGGGAGGATGTTGAGAGTAGAGAGATCCTTGATCATAAGCAGCTTGAGGATGAAATCAACCTGCTTTTTGGAGATCGTACGAACGACGCCCGTTCCGCAACGTTGTCCAGCAGGCTTAGAACGGGTGCCGGTTTCATCGGGAGAAACAGTAATGATTTCCATTGTGTCAGAATCAGACGCTGTGGCTTCGATGTTGGCTTTGCGCTGAGATTCGCTGATACCAGAGTGGAAAGCCTGTAGCCACGATGCCCGGTGATTCTTAACGTCCGGCATGTTGTGCTCCCTTGTTGTTCTGTGCTGTTGGGAGAACACTACCTCAGCCAGTCAAGCTGTGTCAACTAGCTGAGGTAGAAAGTTTTCTAGGCGTACAGGAACTGAAGTACTTCAGTCTCAGTAACCGTACCGACACAGAGAGCAAAAGCAGGGTTGAAGACTACTTGACCGTTATCAATTCTCCAGTCAATGCCTTCCGAATCGTCCTCAACATCGTAGCATACGATATGCCATTCATCCGAGATACTCAGGTTATCCCTAGGAGGACACTTGCAATAGTTATAGAGAGAATCATCAGGAAAGCAGCTATCCCTATCGAGACAAGAATAGTCAGTGCCGATCCAATTGTGCCATTGCTCAGCAGTAACGGCGCACCTTTCGTGTTCCATTATCTCCCAGGGAGGACTACCAGCCAATCCGAAATTAGGTACAGGCTGCACATCCTCATTGTAGCTGTAACACCGCTTGTAGGTTCCGTGACCGGTAGCGGACGTTCCGTCAATCTTGTATCGACTATCGTTGCCGCAGTGTTCCCGCTTGTGCTCTACACGGAAAATCAGCATTGACTCGCCTTTTCTCAGGTGAATGTTCGGTGTTAGGAGAACACTATCACGAGGATGGTTGAGCTGTCTAGGTGGTTTGTGTGACGTGCATCACAGACTAGCTGTTAGGGTCTACCAGGCTTTCCAGCCATGCTGCCTCACCTACAGTACGAGCCGCATCCTTTTCGATCTGTACGGCGATTTCGAAATGCGGGTGATCTTGAGTAACAGAATCCTTAATCTGAGCGGCCCGTAGTGAGAACGAATCATTAACCATCATGAACGCTGCCAGCAACTCGTGAACATTCATAGTCTTGAGGGTAGCATCGAAAGTTGAAAGCTGCTCCGGAGTCATAGCGATTTCCTTTTCTGTCAGAATAGGAACGGGGTAGGTAGGACACTATCATCAACTACCTACCCGCGTCAAGAGACTTACTTACTCAGCTTAGCGTACTGCTTATTGCGCTTGTGTGCAACCCGACGGCGCTGCTTAGGAGTGAGTCGATCCATCATCTCCTGAGAATCGTAGTTAGTAACATTCATTCCGCCACTGTAGAAAGAGAGAGTGAGCAAAAGCGAGTCACCGTTAGTCAGGTGGTAGCCGATCAGCCGGGAAGCCATGCGCTCATTGTAGCTCTTACCCTGATTACGCAGATAGTTACCATTCTGAGCAAGAGCTACAATTTCTCGATTAGCCTCAACCTTATCAGCATAGGCGATAGCGTCAAGGTGCGCACCTTCCATCATTACGGCCGCAGCATTAGCAAGCTCAACCTTACGCATTTTAGACAGACCAACCATATTGAAATCAGTAAGGATATCCTTAAGCTGAGTAACAGTAAGGGTCTTGAAGTAGTCAAGCGTCGTGATCATGATGATTTCTCTTTCTGTCAGAATCGATTGGCTTAGGTAAGACACTATCAGGCTAGTTCGCTACCGTCAAGCTCATCTAGGAATTGCTTTCCGATGCGGATCATCGAACCTGTTTTCTCGTCTTGCACGTACACTAGCATACCCGAACCATCATCAGCAAGCCAGGTAATGTCAGGATCACCGATAACAATTCTAGGTAGCAATCCTGGCACACTCGCTAGCATCCTACGGGTGACCATTGTATCAGCCTCTATTTCGGATCAGCTTCACAGCATGGCGAGCAACTGCAATCGGGTCAAGAGATTCACCGTATCGCAGATAATCGCCGTTAGCAACTTCTACAGCCCGATTGTACTGCTGTTCATCAGTAAGTGGAGGTTTATCCATCAGGTGAGGGAAGCATATCTTACAGCCTCTCCAATTACAACCACCGTGCGGTGCCAGCATTGTTATCCCCTTATTAAGGCTTATAGAGTGTCTCGATCAGGATTCGAACCTGATAACTACGCCAACCGAGACTAACCATTACTTAGCTTCCGGTACGAATATAGCGATTGCAACGACGCTGAAAACCTCGACTAGAGCGCTCGATCAGTAGCTTACCATCCATATCCATGACATTAATAACATGGAAAGGAACTGCCTCGCCCTCACGGTGTACATCAATGTACATTCCGCCATGCCATTCAAAATACAGACCATCGATAGCGTAGTTGCGAATCATTGTGTTGCCTTTCGCTTGAGGTATGTACAACCTATCAAGTGACTTACTGTCTGTCAATATACAACGTTAGAGTATTTCAGTTGACCAAATTTGTTTGTCATGTTGTCTCTAACAACAATCGTTGAGCTATAAGCATCTATGATCAAGATACTCATATCACGAATCCAGCGATTAATCTGACAGCGATTGCCTCGCTGACTAAAGTTTAGTCCGTTATTGGTAGTCAAGCAAGCAAATACTGGTAAATTCTCGGAATACCCATCAAGGATATCTATTACTACTGGCTCATTTTCCATAATCAAAACACTAACAGTCAGGAAACCTAGTGTCAAGCCCTACTTGAAAGAGATCTTGACTTTAGCCGGAAAGCGCTCAGTGAGCTTAAGAGCAAGATCTACCGACCAATCGATAACCTCATCCTTAGTGCCTCGCTTAGCCATTTGTCCAGGCTTAGGGGGTGTGTAGGCAATGCGGTCAAAGTCAGGGTGAGAGCTAGCCTCAACAGTAATAGGAACAATCTTCTTAGCCATGATCTAAGCCTTTCATTCTTGGGTCTTGCAACCCGGTCAGTTACCTAACACTAGCGCAACTGACCGGAAAGCACAAGCCAAAAACTTACTTGCTCACAACGTCGCTGTGACGATCGTAAACCTTAACGTCGTTACGCAGGATCATCAGCCCGCCACCTGTAGTAACAACCTGAGTATAGGTCTGACCAACTGCGACAGTCTTACGAACCTTGAAGACTCGCATACCATCGCTGTACGTGTGATGACTGCGGATGTCCTGAGCCTCAACTTTAGCCATTAGTCTAGCCTTTCGTTTTGAAGTAGTGACGTTAGCCTAGCAGACTTAGAGCAGTCGTGCAACCGCATCGTTGAGATCATTTTTAACGAGAATGTATGTGTCTAGTCGGTAGTGATAATACAAGCCAGGGCTAACCAAAAGCATTGCATCATCCCTGATTTCTTCAGTTTCGGGGGTATCGCACCACCACTCGATAACAACAATGCGCTTTTCCATAGCAACCTTTCTGGTCTAATGAGAATTACTCTAGTACCTTACTGAGTTGCTGTCAAGCCCTAGAAAATTCTTCCTCAATCACTCGATAAGCGTCACTCAAAGTCTTGCAGTCACAATTGCTACCAGAATTGGTAGCACAGACAACAGCATGATACTTTTTCGGTTGCTTGTTGGCAAGAGTCTTAGCTAGAAAATCCTTAGTGAAATTAGCCATCAACCTAGCCTTTCAGCGACGGTGAAATTCTGTCTCAACAGTCCTGCGAGCACTATCATACGCACCACAATCGCAGTCGCGGCCTCTATTGCGGTTACAATTGAGACTGTGATTCTTTCGTGGCTTTTTGTTAGCCAGTACGTGAGCTAGATCTTTATCCATTAGATAGCCGCCGGAATCTGTGCGTAACTGAGCTGGGAAGTAGCATAACTAACCTCGATACCGTCGAGAGTAACACACGCAGTACGGAAGAATCCACTCGACTTAACGATCAGAATTTCATTGTCCTCATCAAGATCGAAAGTAACCTTGTCGTTGGGAACGAAAGTGAACGTCATTTTCTTACTCCGTTTCTCGTTGGTAGGCAAACCCTACCATGTTCTTACTAGCCTTGCAAGTGATTCTAGCAGGATTCGAACCTGATTTTCAGCTACCCGATTGCTTGTAACTGCTAGAACCATACCACACTGAGCACGTCTGTCAACTACTTAACGTCTGTACGCCCACCATCAAACGAGCCGCTCTCAGCGATCCAATATGCAGCTTGAATCTGATTAGCAGGCATGTTCAAAAGGTTAGCAACAATCCTGACTGCCTCTGAAATGACAAAGTAACCGGCACCCGTTCCGCCTAGAGCAGTCTCATTAGAGCGCATAAACTTTTCTGCGACCTTCTTAGACTCTCCAGTCACATTGCAATACGCATTCATCATCCACGTATCGATGGTAACAGAATCAATACCGGAAGGATATGCGATGTTGTTAAAGAAACTGCGTCGCTTAGTGCCAGTAAGAGTATCAGAAATGCTCTCGCCACGAGCAATCTTGATAGCCATTGCGACATTAACAGAAATCGCAAGGCCAATTTCTTTTGCGGCCTCAAGAGCAGAAAGCTCAGAATGCCGACCGAAGTTAGCAAGAATGTCTTCGGCAACATTCTTATTACGAAGCCAAGGCATTCTGGGAGAAACAGCAGCAATAACTCCTGCCGCAATCTCAAAAGAAGTATTGTATTTGATGGCAAGATAGTGAGCAAAAGCATTAGCTTGTGCATACCACGTAATAGAGGAACTGAAAAGCTCTGTATCGATGCTGAAAATCTTAGAGATGATTTCGGCAGTCAGAGATTGCATATCGATGCTGTAGGTAACCATAGCTTGAGCGACAATCTCATGCCCGTTTCCGACTAACTGATCGAAACGAGAGATCTCATTGATTTCCATTGTCGGTACCTTCCGTAGCTGCTCTGTGCTGATAAAAGAACACTATCACGGTGTTTCTTAGCTGTCAACACCAAAAATAATGGGCAACGGAGCAAGTTGTTATCTAGCCCTTAGCTAGTACGTCTGCTCCGTTGCCCAAACACTAACACACTCAGTCGCGGCTAGCAAGTTCCTTGCGAATCTCACGCTTAGTAACGTTACGCTCGCTACGCTTAATCAAGCGACGTTCCTTATCCTTACTCTTACCGTGCGTACCGAAGTGACTACACCATGCGGCGTCTCGTGCAACCATACGAGCCATTGAGTAAGCCTCTCTGGAGTTGTTAGGTAAGACTCTAGCCTAGCTCGGTAGGTCTGTCAACTGTAGTCGCTGACAGATCCATGACCTAGATCGATCAAATAGACCTTACCGCTCATTACCTTAACATTACTAGGCGCAAGATCACAAATATCAATATTTTTGGTTATCTCATGCCAACAATCAGCCAGACCAGGACAATTAGATGCGTGGTCATTCTCCCAACAATCATTATTAGGATGCTTACCGCTGATGTATTCTGCCGCAATAATATTTCCTCGCAGAAGAAACATCTTAGGCATTTTAATTCTCGGAGGCAGTGCTACAGAAAGGAAACGTCGGTAAGTATTGAATTCATCAAAATTACCGTATCGCAAATTCATATGCTGATCTACTTTAAATACCCATTTAGATCTACCCTTACGAAATACTCTGCGATAAGACCCCTCACCTATAAGATTGTTAGGATCACTTATGACATCCATTGCTGTTTCATAAGTAGGCACTCTCATAATGATCTACCTATCTTTTCTTTTACTTAAGTCCGCTGATAGGGCTTGCACCTATATTGCAGCCCTGGTGGGCTGAGTTCTCTCATTGTTAAACTACAGCGGTACAGGCTTTTGTCGGCTTTCTAATCATTTCCTAGGATGAATTAGAAATTGTTTTGTACCTGCAAATCCGCGAGAATAAATCCCGCTTAGCGCTCCGGAGTGGAATTCGAATCCACATTTCAGTCTTACCGACTGACGCTTTACCTTTTAAGCTATCCGGAGTCTACGCAGCGATAATAAGTCGCTGGCAGAACGTTTAATTTTTACAATTATGTATCTTGTCGAAAAGAGGAATTACCTTATCTGGCTGACTTGTGCTAGGAACAGTATCAATAAGTAGCCATTTCCCAGTGAAACTAGCTTGAAATGCAATAGGTTCTTTGCAACCATAACATAGTTTCTTTTTAATAGGCTTAGCTAGAACAGTAGTTACAAAAGACATTCTAGTTCTAGTAATACCCATTAATCCTCCTAGAATTAGGTAGAACGTTTGTTGTTACTTCACTCTAGCAGAATCAGTCTTCATCGTCAACGATTCCATCAGGATCAGCATCAGGCTTACTGGACTTGCTAGGGTTAGGAGCGTTCTCAATCTTGTTAACACAGCGGTAGTCATCATACACAACCGCCTCAAGCTCATCAGGATCAGTGTCACTACGGCTAGGCACCCAAATGAATGCGTTCCGTCCCTGGCAGAAACCATACCACGAAGTACCCTCGATACGGAAGGAACCGGTAGTGTCTGCGTCAATCTGACGAGTGCTAGAACAGCCAGTGAGTGCAAGAGCACCAACAGCTAGAATACTAACAATACTCAACTTCTTACGCAAGGTGTTACCTTTCATTTGATGTAAGGGTTATCAGTTATGTTCCTCAGCCTACACTGAGCGACCTAGTGTGTCAACTACTTCTCAAGAGAATTATTAGCGTGCTTAGTGGATTCTTTGACTACCCAAGCACAAGCCGCAGCATAACTAGGAAAGTCTTTATCAATTCTCGTTGTCCAACTACTTTGCTGTGCTCTACCTGTACCGTCTTTAAGTTCAAAGCACAACCATGTAACTACTCCAGTACCGTTACTGATTTTAATAAGCATTAGTTAGCCTCTCTGCTCTGTTGTGATGCTTTGAATCTAGCAGAGCAGAGAGGCTACGTCAAGTCAGTCTTCGTCGTTCACGAGCCAGCCAGGGAAGTAAACAATAGTAGAAAGGCCCATGCTGTCAGTACGCGGAGACAGGTTACGCCAGTTAGGCACGTCATGACCATCAGCATCCATTTCGATCAGGATCGCAGTAAGCGCCATCAGAAACATAGTGCTGTTATCAACGACAAAACCAATGCAAGGCTTACCGTACATTGCCCGACCTGAGTAATCATTGCGCAGATTGACATCCTCAGCAATTTCCTCGGAGATAAGCTCAACAAGGTGATCAAGGTCGGCAGTAGTAATGTGTTCCATAATGGTTTCTCCTATTTTCCGTTACATTTACGGTTAATACACTTACCATTTATGATGATATTGCCACAATTGTGGCAATGTCCTTCAGGAATGTTGACCTTAAACCTGATCGATGATAGCATTCATGCCATTCTTGTAGATAAAGTGCGGTGCGATTTCCGTAACCATCATGTTTTCGCGGTCTCGCAACCGATCGAGCAATTCATTGTATTGTTCAAAACCGATATGCCAAGAAATTCCGTAGTCTTCAAGAATGTCTTCAATAGTAGGAACATCTTCAGGCTGCATCTTTGCTCCCTTGTTTGGTATGGCTGAAGCCTATCAAGCCTCAGCCATCCTGTCAACCTCAATCCTTAGAAAACTTTGCAGCCTTATACTGAGCTGCAAGCTCTGCAAGAAGGTCTTTTCGGTCGCTACCCTTCATACGCTGCATAGCTTGCTTTTGCTGTAGCTCATTCTGCAAGGCTTCACCACGCTGTGCAATAGGCCAAACTGGCTTGTCACTCATGATCTCAACTCCTTTATCTCTTAGGTGTTAGACCAACTTAGCATCGAGTCTTAAGCCTGTCAAGGTTCTTAGCTACGTATACTGCCATCGTAGCAAGATCATTAATCGTAATATCGCCGTACTCATAAGAATAGTGCTTATTGCAGTATTCAATAGCTGCACCCTTAGGATCAGGTACATTGCGAAGAGTAAAATGATTTACCCAATAAAGAATATCGTTATATGCTCGATTGTGAACATAAACAGGCTTACCATCTACTTCAATCTTAGCAAATTGCTTTCGCCTATCATCAGGCGTAACAAAGTAGCCGTCACGCTCATAAAGAAACGTACCAACATATTCACTAAAATTAGTGTAGCCCTGGTAAGTCAATCCGGCAGTTACATACTCACGAGCATTATTGACAGTCTTGCCGCTGGAAATAAGATCATCAATGAAAATCCAGCGCTTACCGATAGTGCCTCGACCAAAAAGACCTAGGCCACCATCATGACATTCAACATCAGGCTTACGCAAGGCAAGAAAAGGAACCTTGAAATGATAAGCAAGAATAGGAGCAGCAACAAGACCACTAAGACCTAGCGCTACAAAGGAATCAAACTTAACGCCAGAGCCTAGAATTTGCGTCTCAGCAATTTCAATAAGCTTATGTTGATTGAAAGCAGTATTAAAGTAAGCACCTGAAGTAAAGCTTACCGTCTGAGGATTTGCCAGGGACATAGTGTTTCCTTTCTCATTTATGTGCTGACAGCCTAACACAGGAACTAACTAGCGTCAACTACTTCAAGCTCTCGGCGTAAGAACATCGTAAGATCCTTTAGAAAATCTTTATCCTGCGGATTATCCAGCAACACGCCAATTTCGTTACCAGCAATCCGGCAGACAATGCCTTCATAACCAATAAAGGATGTCGCATTAGGGATCGCAGAACGAGCTACACGTACCCGTGAATTAAGTTTAAGTACACCTGTATCCATCAGTCACCCTTTGCAAGAATTCTTTTTATTCCGGTGAGTATTAGGCAGAAAGTAAAAAAGGGAATCAGGTACGGAATCTCATTCCACGCACTAGGCGTATATGCTATCCAGTACCCAATTCCCATTATTACTACTACCGTTATGATTCTGAGAATCACATCTTCATAATTAGTTCAGTAACCTTATCAAGCTCCCCTAGTAGTTCATTAAGATTATCAAGTCGTTCCTGAGTAATCTTGATTTCGGCGAGAATCTTCTCACGCGGGCCACCTACAGCCTGAGTAAATGCCTTATCAACATCAATCTCGTCGGGCATAATCTCCCACGCCCAACTCTCAGCCCATACAAGATTAGTAATGCCAGGAAACTCTACTCCAAGAGAAAAGCTGCCGACATTTCGTTCATTTGCCCTGACAACTTTGCCGACAAGTCCTTGAAGCTCAGCCCGTCGGCTATCACCATCATAGCGAACACGCTTGCCTACATAATCCTGAGCAACAGTAATAGTATCGTACATGATGTTCCTTTCGTTGATGTGTGAGCTTAGCCTAGTACATCAAAGCAAGTGTGTCAAGTAGAAGTGTGGCCACGGATCTTGACATCATCCTAAGAAGGAATCCGCTCCCCTGCCACATCTACCGGCTTGCGGATCTCACATGGAGAACACTATCACACGGCAGCTCAAAGAGATAGGGCTGGACACATCTTTTAAATGTGCTGAGATATCTCTTTAGTAATTAATCATATCAAGAGTATCCGCAAAGTCAGGCTCAACTTCGTCAAGCTGCATCAGAATGATGTGCTTAGTAATAACATCACCATTACGGTGAGCCTGGAAAAGAGCATTGAGAAGGTCAATGTAAGTAACCATAATTAATTCTCCATTCACGAATGATTATGACATAAAACTGATTAACCGTGAGGTTATCATTGTACTCTTAGCCCGATTTGATCGGACAGCCTCACGCCATTCATAAGAGCCTAAAACTTATTAATCTTTCTTTTTGCTAGACTTTTTATCAAGACCCGCAATGCTGCGAGCAAGATCTCTTTGCTTTTTCTGATCTTCAGGCAAGATCTTGCTCGCAGCACGCTCTACTTTTCTTTGCTCTACTCTACGTCCTCGACTCTTCATACATCAGAGTCTAACAGCAACCTCACTCAGAGGCAAGTGCAGCCTTGAGGTTTTTCTCAGTGATTTCCTCACCATCAGCATCCATCTTAGCAAGCATCTTCAGAACGTCATCCTCACTGACAGGCTCACCGTTTCCGGTAACCTCATCAAGAAGAGAGTCTACCTCAGCCTGAGCATCGTTGTCAACGACGTGAGTCTCATCATCAATAACAACAGGAGTAACAGGCTCATCGCCGGAAGACTGAGCATCGGTGTCAGGCTTAGCAATAGCCTCCTGAGCGCTAGCGTAAGCAGCCAGGATATCGCCCTTGATGCGACCACGATCACCAACGGTGTAGCCGTTAGCACGCGCCCATACGCGAATCTTGTCTACGTCGCTCTTAGCGCCAGCCTTAGCAGGCTTAGAAGTAACGACTTCGATCACACGAGCAACCGCAATGTACTTGTCAAGCTTTTCGAAGTGACCTTCAAGGTGCTTACGGTTAGCCTCTCCCAGCTCAATCTCAAGCTTACGACCAGTACGGGGGTCGTACATCGTAACAGTCTCGACACCGTTCTTAATCCGACTGTCAAGGTCGTCAGAAAGATTCTCGATAATCCGAGTAGCCATTGTGGTAAATTCCTTTCGGTTAGGTTGGGCTTGTTTGCCCTGTTGAAGAGAACTTTACTAGGTGTTGCTGTACTTGTCAAGTTATAAAAACGAGAGCATGTGATGATCATCTGCTTCTATGACGCCAGTTATTTGATCATATGCCCACATTGGACGACCAGTATTTTAACGTCTCCACATACTATCACATGCTCTCGGGTCTCTCAATATGTATCAAGACATTCTGTAGTGACCAAATCTAGCAGAATGCCTAGGCAACTTTTTGGACAGGATGCCAAGCCTTACCCTCGGATTTGCCGTCTGTAATGATAGGCTCGCAGGTTTTGTTCCGATCCGAATACAATCTAGCAGATTAGTATCAGCAGGGCAAGTTGTTATCTACTCGTTGAGCAGTACGTCTGCCCTGCTGATACGTAGAACTTACCACCTCAAGTTGAAGCTGTCAAGCCTGACCCTTGTACCTGATGTACAGCTTAGCATCTACCAACTGCACATCAAAATCCTTGAGGGTAATATCAGGAATCTTTCCTTCTTTGATCATCTTGTAATTCAGTGCATTAGTCCACCAATACCCCTTTACCTGACCCCACATACCAGGCTGAGCCTTTAGTTCAGCAGCCAGCTTTGCATATACTGTAGGCTTTTCCTTAGGGGAATTGCTTGAGAACTGTTCAACAAGTGCCATTAATGATTCTCCTATAATAGATTATTATACGTGCCTCTAGCAGGAATCGAACCTGCGACTACTTCCGTACTACGGGAAGTTACTCTACCAGACTGAGTTATAGAGGACAACTGACTTTGATTTTAACTCAGCCGGAAACAAAGTCATAAACAAAACCGGCACAATATTAAAGTTCTGAAATTAGCTGACAACCCTTGCTATAACTATAAGTCATATTAATGTTTGTCAACTCTTCAAGCCTATAGCAACGAGCTTCTTCAAATTGAGAATCAACGATACTAACAATAAGCATTCCTAGCAGGGCTGCAATAAATGCAATGACTGCTGCGTGGATTTCTGAAACCATAGTGACTCCTAGATTCTTTCAAAATTGAGAACATACTTAGCATTGAATACGCCAGGACTACACGTCCCACAACTGCGCTGTAGACGAGGCTTACGGATGAAATAAACTTTCTTGCTACAAAAAATGCAAATAGCTCGCCAATTAGAAATTGATGATACATCAGGTCGATCCTGACTGCAACGCTCAGAAGGTAAACCAAATTTAATCATTTGATTCTTCCACGATACACCATGACCAGAGCCAGGAGTAAGGGCATGAGCAATTTCATGCATAATAGTAAGTTTAACAGCTTCAGGAGTACGAATCTGAGTACGATAACGAGAAAGATAAATTACTCGATAATTATAACTACATTCCCCGTTAGTCTTTTTCTTGTTCATCCAATCAAAAGTATAGTGAGGAACATGCTTTCCAATAAGCTCTTTCGCCATAATCTCAGCATCAAACAGGTGCACGTTACTTACCCGCCTTTGCACGAATCAAGACAACAGTAGTGTAGTGCCAATACTTAGGATTAATAGCGCCAATATATGCTTTAAATTTACTGTCATAAGTCTTGTGACAACTTGCTTCAGGTGTATAATGCCATACCCAGTATTCAATTTCATTCTTACTGTAATCCTGAGCAATATCCATCTGGTAATCAATACTATCCATAATGATTTCCTCTCAAAGAAAAAGCTGGGTTGATGTTCTTACTGAGAACCTTACTAGCTCCAGCAATACTTGTCAACCCAGCTCACAAGGCTTTTCAGCCCCAATCAATGACTCCATCAGCAAACTCTAGAAACATTGTAGCACACTCCTTGTAGTTGTCAGGCTTACCCGGCCATTGACATACATGACCATATGGTCCTATCGGCCTGTCACAAACAGTACACTTACGTTCCTCTGACTCAGTCATCAGCTCCACATGCTCCGACCCTTACGCTGCTCAGGAGCACTGCCAACAGCGCCACCCTTGCCTTTCTTACCTCCGCGCTGCTCAGGAGGGGGGCCGACGCCACCACCCTTACGGCCGTTCTTAAGGTCAGAAAGCCCTGCGCGAATATCTCCGAGAGGCTTAGTCTTACCTTGGGTCAGTTTCTTTAGGTCTCGCATTTCCTTAGCAGTCAAGCCCTTAGCATTGCCTCGGACTTCCATAAGCTCATCAATAGCAAGAGACCGACGCTTTTCCCGAGCTGCGTCCTTGTCCTTATTACCAAAAATACCCATTAAGTTTAAATTCTCCTTAGTTAAGGTGTGCGTTTGCTTTGCGCTGAGCTAACTGTTCCATACGCTTACGTACTTTGTCAAGCTTTGCTTTGTCCTGCTTAATAGCTTCCGGTTGACTTTGACCGTAGCTAGGTGAAACACATGTGCTGCACATAGTGTGCCTCTTTCCCTTGTGTTTCACCTAGCCTAGCAAGTCAGCTCCAGGCTGTCAACCTATATAAAACATTGCTGTAGAGCACAGCATCAGGATAGCTACGTAGATAGTAGACATGACAACAAGAACAATAATATCAAACCCTTCAAAAAGCAAGGGTGAAGGCTCATCAGCATAAGCAATAAGTTGACTCATACCAACAATAATAGCTGCTGTAGCAATAGCAATAATGCCAAAACCGTATACATAAATCATCGCTGACGCCTATTCTTGTGATATTCGGTAGGATCGATATGCACATAAAGCCATAGAGGCGCATTCGGTAGATCTGACATCTGCTCTAACTCATCAACAGCCTCTTGGCGATTGAAATCATTAGCCCAAACTCTGCCATCGATATAAAGAATAGTTCCTACCAGCAGCGCTCTTGGCTTAAACCTGATCATGTGCCTACCTCCTTAAGTAATACCAGGAGACTAGCAAACCTCAGTCTGTGCTGTCAAGCATATCTCCAAGACTCACCGGAGCAGGTTCAATAGGTAATCCATACTTTCTACGCTTAATGTTTTTCTGGCATGTTTTACACCTACGATATACATGCCTACCATTTCGCTGAGAAGTCTCTTGAACATTATCAGGTGTTAATGGATGTCCTTGTTTACACACTGATTTGCGCGGAGCTGTCTTAATCATTTGCTCGACAGTTCTTTTAGGTGGTTGTGCCTTGGAAACTGATTCACCTAGCTTTTTTCTTTCCAGGTATCTTTTCTGTGCCTGTAAATGACAATAGCGGCAGTATGAGAACTCTCCAATAGAGTACCTATCCAGAAAGCCGCATTTTTTACATAAGTCTGTATTAGACATTTCCACCTCTAAGTGCAAATCTTGTGCCACACTTTGCACTCTTAGAGGAATTACAAGATTGACATGATCTTACTAAATTAAACCAATGATCAGTACCGCCTTTAGCTAAAGGAAAATAATGATCATCGTGCATATTTGTTTCGATTTTATTACAATAGAAACATTTATCTTTAGCTATTGCTTTTCTATACTCAGTACTGAGTAATCTATCCAATTCGTCCATAATTTGCCAACTAACTCTTCTACGAGAATTAATTGCACGACGTAATTCAGGATTACTTTTATTATAAAGACTAGAATAAGCTATGGCATACTCACGATTTCGCCTATACCATAAACGTGTACGTTGCCTAGAAGCTTCTTTTTGTGCCTCAGTAAGGACACGACTTTTACTTTTTTCTAATATTATTTCTTTATTTCGCTGATAGTATTCAGAAGTATAAATTTTAATACTATCAGCATTTTTAACTCTTTGCTCAGCTCTATATTGTTTATAGAACTCTACGCATTTATCGCACCTACACTTATGCTTAAGGTAAGTTGAAGTTTTACCGTGTTGCGGCTTTTTACCATTCGAACCCATAAAAATTCCCCTAAAGAAAAGTTACCCATTAATACTTACTATATCGGTAACTTTTCTTTAGGGGAGTATTAAAGATTGCACTTATTGCATAAGTCTGTTCTCATACTGCCGCTCCTAAATAGATTTTACTATTTAGTTTTTATCGTCAGGTTCAAAATTTATAATTGCTACTGAAAGAAATAGTAGTGACATTACAAATGGAATAATACTAGTAATATTATCAATAATTAGAGCTGTAATAAAGAATGCTGCCCAAATAAAAGTAAATACTTGCCAGATCTTCACCTTAGCTCATTCCAGAAGCAGTAATTGGATAGATAACCCAAATTGCCCAACCAAGAATAGCAGTAAGGAAAAGAAGACCTACAGAATAGGCTATATACTTGAAAATATATTCATTCATGGCATCCATAGCATAACTGAATGTTACAATTACAGAAAAGCTTGTAATGACTATAGAAATAATCAACAGAATCCAACCGAGTGTGGCTATCTGCATACCCATAGAGTTACTCCTTATATTCTTCTTGACTCGTTATATGGTAGTAACCACAACCACCATCGTTTACGGTACATTCATAAACTCTAACCGGAACCTTATCACGATCAGAGGAATAGCTGATTTCATCTACCGCTACCTGTGCTCGATAGCCAGTAGTAAATGTAGTCTTACCAGGAAACTTATGGCATACCGGCATCGGTCGCCATTCTTCCTTGATAGGAGGTAGATAAGTTTCAAGGTCTACTCTATTATTCTTGCGAGGCATGTATATCTTTCTGTTAGTTTCCTGCGTTAGGAAATTCCTTTCTGAATTCCTCTTCCACAGTTTCGAATGTATGTTGCTGTATTTGATCATACACCCGCTGACTAGGCCACGGCAAGCCCAACTCAAATCCGTCTACCTTGATTTGCAGTTCTAGCTTTTCATTTTCCAGCACTGTAATACGATTCTTTAGTTCTTTATTCTCCTGCTTTAGTTTAGTCTTTTTCTTACTATCGCCAGAAAAAGCATCCTCATCTGTGAAGTGATCAACAATCATACCTGCAACAGAGAAAAAGCAAAGAACTAATATCAGAATCAACATAATCATACTCATACCTCCTAAAAAGGGGAGGATACTAGATCTAGTATCCTCCCCTTGCAATGATTAAGAAGCCAATTCACGCTTACGAATCAGCGGTGCCATGAGATCAAAAAGAGCCTTAGCCCGAATGCGACCATTCTCTTCTCGAATCTCCTGCTGCTCAATACGAAGCGTCTCGGCGCGGATCTCCTGAAGAACACCGTCATCATCACGACGGTACACAATTCCAGCAGAACGGCAAGCATCGCACTTGCCTGCCTTGCGACCACGTCCAGTCTTGACAGTAAAGGTAGAGCCACAACCACACGTGCGCTCCAGGCTGTCAGATGCCTCAGGAACGTCGAAAGAATTAACCCGAGGGGTAACTACCTTTGTAGACTTACAGGCGTGACAATTGAGCTGAGGCCGACCACGCTTAACTTCACGGTTGAACGTCTTCGTACAGTTAGGAGAGACCTTGTCGCGGCACTCAGTAACAACGTAGGTAATCTTCATGATGGTTCCTCTCGCTTGTTGTTGAGCAAACACTAACACGTCTTGGTCAAGCTGTCAACCTGTAACTCGAACCTTCACAAGGTGACTTGCAGGCATCTCAAAATCACCCTGAGTAGTATAGACAGTAACCCAAGGTGTTCCGTCTGAGCCATCGTACCACTGAGTCAGTCGGTTGACAACAGCAAACCCATACAAAGAATTATCGTTGTCTCCATACTCGTCACCGTCTAGATCAAGTTCATTACCTGGCTCGATATCATCAGCATAATGTGTTTTACATGTGTCTATCATATATTACCTCTTTGTTTACTAAGAAAGCCGCATTGAGAACAGTTCTCAATGCGGCTGCTAATTACTTTTTAATTCCTGTGCCACCACAGATGCCACATGTAGCCTTACGAACCTTACCTGTGCCGGAGCAAGGGTGACATTGGCTGTTAAGCTTCTTAATAGCAAGACTCAGGCCAGCTTGATTAATCTTCTTAGCCATTTTACTAGTTCCTTAAGATAGGTGAATAAGTAAAAACAATGCAGGATAGATTATAGTGAAATAAGCACCAACAGCAATGATATGATAAATGATTGGCATATCATTGCTGTTGTAACCATTACGTTTAGCTAATTTTACTACCAGCCATCGCAGTAAGAAAGCTGTTAAGATGCAGATAGTAATCCAAATGCCTACAATAAGTAATACGATCATATTTATAACTTTCAATGAGTGTCTTATTTATACCAAAAGGATAACACTCATTGAAGGTTACGTCAATTAATCTACCACCAAATAGTCATGATGTACTTCCCTTGAGGGATAACACCATCCTTGAACAATCGATGAAGAATATGCCTTACGTCTAGTGACCTTTCATTAGTCCAATCAATTTCAGGAATATCATTTGTATCAAAAGATGTCTGTCCTGGATTATCAATCCACTTCTGAACAATGTATTCATCACCTATTGAATCAAGCTCAGACTCACCATCGACTGTAAACTCATGATAAGTATTCTGACCCATAAGTTCAAAAGGAATCAGATCAGTAATGCTGATTTCCTGATCATATAGCTCTTTGATCAGTTTTTCAAGATCACCATAAAAGAATACATTAACAGTTTCCATTTCAAGTTCAGCCATATATTACATCCTCACCAAGAGATTTCGATAACATACTTACCGGCAGGAATGTAACCATCTGCACAAAGAAGATTCAGGATATTTCCAGTGCCGTAATACCAGAAGTGTCCATTCTCCTTCCAGTCTTCTGCTTCCTTCAGTTCAAAAGCATCAGCAAATTCATTTGTGACAGAATAGCTAAGATATCCGTTGTTGGCGCATTCCTCCATAGCGATGATTTCGATCTTATGTCCATAGCGTTCCTTAACGTACTTCTCAAGATCGAAGTATTCAACAAAATGCGTAGGCTTAGTAATCATACGAAGGTTATCCATGTGAACCTTTCAGATATAGAAACAGCTCGTTGATGAGCAAAACTTACCATCAACGAGCTGTGCTGTCAAGTCTACTGCCAACCTAAAGTTTCGGCTCTCATAACTAACTGATCATCTTCTTTAGTCAGGACTAGTCGAGTATCAGCAGGAAATGATTCTTCCCAGAATTCATTTGTCGTAGGAAATGTTACCTTACCGCCTAATAGATAAACCAGCCACCATACAATAGCTACTGCTTCATCTACGTTAGAAAAGATCTCTTCGTTTACTTTTTCATTCATAGTCCTAGTATACCTCGATACTGCTCCCAACCTATAAAATTACGAGAAAGGCTAGGGGAGTGATCCATTTCAGGTCGAGCTTGATGCTCGAAAGGTGAAGCATGAGCAGGAGAATGATCTCTTAGACGAAAGAACAATTCAAAATCTTTCTCAATGTCTCTGACACCATCGTGAGTTTCATAGCTGACTCTAGCACACCTTGCTACCGAAACAGCAAGGAAGGCATCTTGGATTTTATCAAAATAATTAATCCAGAAAGAATCCATAATGCGTTCATGGTCATCTACATAAGGAACATGCCAGTTATCGATACTTAATTCAACAGGCTTAGAATCAGAAATAGCTTTATGCATAGCTTTAGCCAGATCATGAATTTCAGGCTGCGCATCAGGATGAAGCCTTTGAGCAAAGAACGAATCCCACTCAGTAGCCGAAACAATAGCCTTATGTGGAATGAACGGCTCTAGTAGTCTATTAATGACTGACTTATGTACACCTAAATAATTTAGTTTATCTGTTCGTCTAATTGTACTGTATAAAGCTTCTCGCCACTCCCATCTTGCACTATCTGCAAGAAGTACAGGCAATTCTTCCCCGCCTTGCATACCTTTTTGCTCAGTAGGCCAGGATACAGGATAAGCTGTATGCTCTAATGCTTTAGCTCGCATCTTATGGTAAGGAATAGCACGAGAGCTAGCAGAATTACGAGAGAATGCACGATGAGTATTGAATTCAGCAAGAACAAACCTGTGCATCGAACATTCGATGGTTGTTAATCTTTTCCCTGAAGGAGAAATACTATCAGCAATTATTTTGGCTGTCGGGTAAAACGGAACCATATTTATAATCCTTTAAATAAGCAAGCGCTTTTTCTAATGTATCTAAGTTATCTTGGAACATGCCTAAACCAGAATTGCAACCGTAGCAAATAAGTCCTCGTACACATTTTCCACAACTCGTATCGCCTGAACAGCAACTATGATCATGATCTACATATAGAGGTTTACTTAATGGAGCCTTATTACAAATTTTACATACTGCATTTTGCTCTTTTAAAATTCTTTGATAATCCAAAGCAGTCATGTTATATCTAAGGCAAGCCCTACAGCGACGGCATATGCTGTCTATACCACCAGAAAGACCTTTTGCAGGACCAAAAGAATTGACAGGCAACCATTGATGACATGTGTTGCAAATCTTTTCGTGCCCTCTAAAATTTTGCCTTACCTGTTTACCAGGAATAATAGGCTGCAACTCATAACCTTTATTTAACTGTTTTTGATGCCCTGCGCATAATCCTGTAGAAGCAAAAGCTCTAGGCGTACAGCAATCTTCAAAGACACAAGGAAATTTTGGTTTAGTTAAGTTTAACGAACTTCTATATTTTTTAATGCAAGACTTACATTCAGTAAGTTTTCCATCTTTATGTCTTGCACTATTAGAAAAATTTTCTAGAGATTGGGGGTTAGTCTGTGAACAATTTTCATTCTTACAGTTTTTCATTTTAGCCTCCTATACATATCTTATCATATACTCGGCTAAAACAAAATAGCCTCGGCTAAAACTTATACAAACAATTCAATAACTTCTAGTTTAGCAGTATATACTTTTGCTTTCGGGTAATTTTCCTTAAATGCTTTGGCCTGATCAAGTGTCCAAAGTTTTACAAGGATAGGATTGCCTTCAATATTTACTGGCAACTGCCCAAAAAAGTAATCCTCAGTAGAGGGGTTAGCACCACTTAGATCACCAATAACAATTTCTGGTCCTGGAATAAAATCTATTCCTGTATTAACAATATCACTCATTTAATCTCTTCCTTTACGATAATCTTCTCACGAGCACTTAACTCGGATGCACCTGATTCTATCACCTTAAGATCAGAACTGAAACCATAGCCGTTACCATAGACCTTGAGAGGTTTCGTGAAGCGGTCTCTAGCAGCCCTCAACTTGCCGTAGAGAATTGAATTAATCTCTACGGTCCCAGACTCCATCAGCGCACAAATCTCGGCATAATTCAATTCAACGGTTGCTATCTCTTCTATCATTTTATCCTTCTAGGCTAACTCGAACCTGGTGTCCTTATTGATAATAGGTTTTACTTGCCTAAATACAACATGGTTATATTCTCCTTCAACTTTAAGCGATCCATCCTCATTAAGTTGAGTAGCATGATACTCATCTGGCAGGAACCATTCATCTGATTTAGTCCTCACTACCAGAAGTCCATCATGACAGGATAGGAAACTACTACCGAATGCAGAACCTCCTTCAAGGATCTTCTGTGCGTATGCTGGTGACATACTCGGCATTGCTCTAGCCTTCCTTTTCCAGTTTACTGAAAGAACCTTGCATTCCTCCAAAAGGAATATAATCGTTAGCAAAATAATCCATATGAAGATTCCTGGTAACAAACTTTGCATGATCAATATTAGCAGCCTGCAAAGTTACCTCAAGAACTACTTCACCTTTACCATTCCATATTGTGTACTTGTACATCATCTTTCTCTCTAGTTTGAAGTGTAGGTAAGTATGTATTCCTAGGTAGATCCTAGGATCATCTTTTCCTTCTGTTCCTCTTGATCTCTTTTCTTTTTTCAATCAACTGAGCAGAAGGAGCTTTCCAATCATGCCAGGAACCATTGAACCATAGTTTACTCGTATGATAACAATTGCAGATAGCACAATCCAATGAATAATTGTGCTTCACAGCAAATCTTCCTGCCTGACAATCTCAGTAACAGCCTGCATCTGGAGAATCTCATCAAAGCTTTCTCGTTCAATGAACTGTTCTCTGAGTTTCTTGTATTTGTAATAAGGAACTGCTACTTCAAAGTAGAGGACTTCTTCAGGATCATCCCAATACTGCATAGCCATTACTACAGTAATCTCATAACGCTGAGAGTTTATCTGAGATAGCCCTGAATCGATTCTCAGCCAGTTGACCAATCTGCCGACTTCTTCTTTCGTCTTGCATCTTACTTTGATAGGTTTCTTAAACCAAACCATAACGTTTCCTTAGTCTCTGTTTGATTTGCTCTTTATTAGGTTCTTGCCATTGGTGAAGACCAAAGCCTTCAATCCATACCCATCCGTAACCTTTAGTATGCCAATCTTGATCGCATACTCCACACACTATCATACTCATATCTTGATCCTTAGCGAGAAGTTGAAGTGTAGGTAAGTATATATTCCTAGTAGAGGGCTAATCTTTCAAGATTCATCTGAGAGATCTGTAACCTGTGAGATCTACCTAGGAATATATACTTACCTACACTTCAAACTACACTGATTTTTAGAACTCTTCAGCTTTAGTGACTCCGTTGAGTTGCTTCAATTTGTATCGCTTATCTGCATACTCAAGAAAGATGTCATCATGAGTAACGACAACAATCTGAACCTTAGTCTTGTTAACTAACTCCAGCATGAATTCAAGAAGTGGTCTACGGTATTCTGCTGAGACATGAGAGAAGGACTCATCCAGAACCAGAATAGGTTCTTTAATATCTTTATTCAAAAGCAAGACCACGAGGCGCAAGAGGAATCCTACTGTTGCAGCCATTCCACCTCCGCGAGAGTCCATGACAGATGTCTCTACAGATGCCCCGTTAAGGCCCCTAGATTTAACGAGGAATTTAATTTCTGGCGTCTTACCCCTCTGGGTAGCAACGAGATTAAAAGACAGATCCTCATCAAAAATAGATCGCAGGCCACGGGTTACTAACTCTTCAATTTTCTGCTGTGCGTCAAACTGTCTTTGCTCACCTATAGAAGCTAGAGTAATGGCTACTTTGTTGTACAATTCGACATCATTGAGATTTACTTCAATTTCTTCTCGAATCTGTTTACTGTTGGTTGCCATTACTCTAGCTTCTGCGATTCGCCTGTCAAGAACTTTTGTTGCTCGATTCAGTCGAGTCTTGATACTAGCTAAATTATTCAATACTATCCTTTCATAGGGCTTCTTCAATTATTTTGATGATTTCAGGATCTACCTTCAGTTCTTTCATTTCTGCGAGCATGTCTTTCTGCTTTTGCAGTCGAGCAATTTCAGCATGTTTAGTTGCAATCATCTTTTGTGCCTTATTTTTTGGTAGAATACTGAAACTATTCCAGTCCTTAACATAAAGGTACACAAAATAAAACATACCTACGAACCAAAAAATACCTAGCATCTTTGCGTTAAAGATAGCTTCGTATTCTTCTTTTAGCACAAAAGCATAGGCCGCCTCTTCGGCGGTATTTACTCTAAAAGTACTTTTATATACTCCTTCTAAATAAGGACTGTTGTTGAGTTGTTTCAATTTAGCTTCGAATACCGGTATGACTTTCTTGTTGAAGATAAGTCTTCCGACAGTTAATCCCATACTGATGTATACAACAATAATTAGAAGGACAATTAGCCATTCCATAGTGATTTCACTTTCTTGTTGATGAAGTAATTACTTATCGTTACTACAACAAATAATGCTGTAGGTAATCCAACGATCTTCAATGCTGTCAGAATCACATCTTTGTTGGCATAAAAATGATCTACCCAAGACTGGTAAATCTCAGGTAGATCATCATCGTACATATCACAATCCATGCATTAAGTCTAGCATGAACGTTTCAGCAGGTCAAGCAGGGTTTGCTACGCTAGCACAGTAATTCTGATTAGCATCCTGAGCAAACTCGAAAGCATCGTTACCATCAATGCCTGCTATTTTGGCAGATTCCTTAATGGCTAGAAGTGCTAGATCACTGTCTGCCCAATCAGCACCAGACTTCTCGATAACAGCACATACTCCATTAGCAGCCTTAAGAATTGCATACTCAGGAACATCAGGGTATTTAGCTCCCCAACGCTTAGCGAATTGAACAGCAGGAGGAACAGCCTCAGATGAACTAGGAGCTACGCTAGGTTCCTTTGTAGGTTCAGCTTCAGGCTCTTTAGTAGGCTTGGCTGTCTCTACAGGAGGTGTCTTAATAGGCCCTGGTTTAATTGTTGTTTGACTAGGACTCGGTACTGGTGTAGTTGGGTTGGGTTCAGAATTATTAGGGGTACAGCCCATAAATAAGAATGAACTGATAACTAATGCAGTTACTACAGATTTCTTCATACGATTCTCCTAAAATAGAAAAAGGCGGTAAAGCCATAACAGCCTCACCGCCCTTTGTTGGTATTACTTATTATACTTAATGTATGCACGATGAATAGCATCTAGATACTTACGATCTAGTTCTTGAACCTCAGCAGAGAGATCTTCGAATTCCTTTAGGCTTTTGTGATCTGGCTTAGTGCGATTACGCCAGATTGCCCAGGCATCATGAACATCCTTTAGATTAGTATCTAGCTTCTTAGTAAACATAAGAAGCTCATAAAGCTCGATAAGATCATCACAGTCATTCATGCAAGCATCTACTGCAACAAGCTCATCTTTAAGGACTTGAAATGCAGTCTGTACGTAGTTCACTGATTCTCCTAGAATCGTTCTTTGTTGTTGGAGCAAGACTAGCACTGCATAGACAGGGTGTCAAGGCAGCTCAGATTTAAATGAACAAGCTAACACCCAAAGGCCCTATAAGAAGACCCACGATGATTAATACAGTACCTAAAATAAAATCACGTTGCACTAATTTGATAACACCGACTACGACAAGAATAACAGCTAGTAACCATAAGAGAAAAGACATATTTGCCTCCTTTTAGACCTATACGTTACTTTTCCTTATCGGTAAACATCTTTTTGTACTCGCTATCGATGTACATAAGTACTAGAGCAATAATAAAGACGCTGATAGTAGGGAATTCACCGTGACGAATAAATACACAAGCAACAGCAACAAACCACGCAAGCATTTGTGCAGCAAAGATATAATCGCCTAGCTTTTCTTTAGTCATGAGGTGGATAAAGGAATCGAACCCTCAAGCTTTCACTTGGCATTCCTTAGCAAGGAATTTCGCTGACCTCAGCGCTATCCACCGAAAAGCAACCCCTGAAAAAGCAGGCTGCTGTATTACTTATTCATAGTGCATCTTACACAGCTAGTTTTACCGGCTTCATTATCTGCACCACAAAAATAACAAACCCAGCCAAAAATCCTACTCATAAAAAGTAACCTGACGGACTTCAGGCTTTACTTCTCGTGTTTCATCGTCTAGATTACCACCACTATAACTAGCGTAGTAGCCATCACGACGGAAGAATCGAGTAGTAAGACCATCGGTAACAGAAATTACCATCCAGTAATCATCACCGCCACCTTCACCACCATACTCTGCCTCAACCTTAGCTGTCAAGCCTTCAAGAGTGCCCTGTCGACCTTCGTACTTAAGTTCTTCCCAATATTCCTGCTCATCAAAATTACGGTCATTTTCAGGACCATAAGTCTCATCAAGATATTCTTCGAATGTACCAGAATAGCCTTCACGCCATGACGTAGGTTCCTGGGCAGAAACATACTCTCCATAAATAAGAGTTTTAATAGCAAGACTAGCAGCTTCAGTAACAGAAAGATCTGATAGCATTAACTTCTCCAAACTGTAATTGTTTTTTCTTGCGGGAATACTTCGTTGTCTTCGCCTTCTTGCAGGTTATCACCAGAGTAGCTGTTATACCATCCCTGACGCTTGAAGTACCGGGTAGTGATTCCATCAGAAAGGCTGAGAATAACAAAAGAATCACTGGTATCAACAGCTTCACCATCAGAATGGGTAGCAACAAATTTAGCTGTTAAGTTATCTGATGTAAAAGACTTTCCTTTCTCAACATACTCTAGAAATGCTTGCCACACACCTTGTCTTTCGACTAAAGAATAATGCTCATAATCTTCAGGGTCCTCATCGTATTCTTCTTCAACACAAGCTTTCCAGTCAGTATAATACTGTGACTGAAAACCTTTCTCAAGAAGAATAGTAAGAGCTACCTCAACTGCTACATGCGGTTCTAATTCTGCTACATTCATTTTTTACCTGAACCTCCACAAGGCTTGCAAGTAATATACTGCCCAACAAACCATCGCATACCTTCACCTTTGCATTCAGGACAATTCTTAGGCAATTTAGACAGCCTTCCAGTAAGTTTCGATTTTAGTAGCTTGATGAACTTCAACAATATTATCAACATCCCAGGACCAGCCTTCGTATGATGCATATGTACCAGGAAGGCGGTAAGTAGCATTTTCTTTACTGTCAGAAAGAGTAAAGATTATATAAGCATTCTCTGACTGACTATAACCATAAGAATCATAGTCGCGCTCATCGTTAATTTCAATAACAGTAAAATCCCAACCTTCAGGAACTTCTACATCATTGAAAGTAATACGATCTCCGACAGAATACTCGTAATGAAGCTCTGCAATAAAAATACCATCTTCTGCTTCATCTTGCTGACGGAATAGTTCTTTTACTTTCTCAACATCATGAACCATTGTCATTCCCATACTGTAGCAGTAACAAGCTTAGGCTTTACGATAGTCAAAGGACCACCATTCCAGGAGATTTCTCCATAAGAGTCAGCAGTGCCTAGCTTCTTAAAGAACATATCACTATCACCATACTGAAGAATGACATGGACATTAAAGGTAGTACCCTGAGGATACTCACTTTCAGAACCGTAATAACCTGATTCGATTTCATCGATAGCAGGCTTAAGTTTCTTAGCTACTACCTTAACAAATTCACCTATCTTAACATCAGCAACAATAGAATTAACAGCATGGCCATAACGACCGTCTGATTCAAATGCCTCCCAATTAGTAATTTGCTCATCAATCTTCTGAGCGATTACAGCAGGAGAATCCTCAGCTAGCTCACTACCACAATACTTACAATTAACTGTCATTTTTTCCTTCTTCATTTAAAATATGTAAATCAATATCTTCTAAGCAATGAGGACATCGCGTCTTAATCCAATGAGATTTAAGAGTTACTTTTCGATAACTCGCTAATTGCTGTTCTTTTTCGTCTAACTCTCTAGTTATCTTTTTAACTAACAGCAGCATTTCTGCATTAGCTGTCCTGCTACTCTCAAGAAACTCAAGTAAAGAATTAAAAGATTTCTTAGATATGAACATTATTATACCTAATAATTTCTTGAATAGTCTTATGTTGATTATCAGCTATTTGGGATAGTAGAAGAATACTATCATTCAAAAATTGAAGATATTCTTGAAGTGAATAACTGTTTACTTCTCCAGTAGTTGAATCTCTAACATCTACAACTAGATATCTAATGTCCATATACTACTCCCTCATAGTTATTTTTTATCCTTATATTTTCGTGTCTGCTTGCATTTCTTACAATTTATATCAGTTTTAATGTTACTGAAATGACAAGAGATTGCAGGCACATAACAAGCACTGTTATCGTTGTCACCTCTGAGATGAATTATCATAGTTTAATTAGTTTATTACGCTTACTATTATGGATCTTCATGTACTCATGAGGAGCAGCAAACTCTTTAAAGTTGTCTACAATGAAACGAGCACTCTTGCCTTTTGTCAATGAGACAACTGTCTTACGAAGTGCTTGCTGATAAGCTTTTCCAGGAGAATACCTGTAGTTAGTAGGAATCATCCATCTTTCAAGGGCTGTAGCAGCAATTTCCTCACGAAAAAGCTTGATCTGGTCATCAAAAGTCAAACCATTCCATAGCTTATCAGGATCGATATCTACTGTCTCGCCATCCTTAAGAATACGCTCATACAAAGGATGCTCGCCGTAAGCCACGCTTTCATGAATTGAGTCATGCTCGTAAATACGTACTACGGCATCTTCAAAGAAGTCACCTGCTGCTTGCGCTAGATTCATCTTCTTCTTACCGTGCTTATTCTCCCAGATGGGATAAAGAAGCTTATGCAATTCTAGGTCAAGTTGAGCACCGTTAGCCTTCATGAACATAATGTCGTACATATGCTTCTGCCAGTTAGCTACATTGTTGATTTCCCAGTATGAATGAGAAACCTTAATAGTGTAAAGCTGATTCAGCGTAGCAAACCCTGTAACGTCTAGCTGACTTCCTGCTAGCGCATCATGCCAGAATACATCATCAGGTGAATTTTGAATCAAGGCAGGATCATTAGGACGAGCAAATACATCAAGGTCCTTAGGCTCGCGTACGCCTGTTTTGAATAGTCGATAAAGTGCTGTACTTCCAACGACTAGCATTAATTATTCTCCTAAAACATCTGATCGTCTACGCCAATATTACCTTCACGTAGACTGATTCTGAATGCATTGAAATGAATTGAACAAACAAAAAGAGGAATGACCATATCTTCTACAGGCTTCAACGCAATTGAATACGTTGGCGTAAATGGGCATCCCTCAAAATTATCATCATCTCTGATTTCAGCAGCTAAGACATTAGCATTATCAATAGCATAACACTTCTTACCGTAGCGTTCAGCGTCTTTCTCAGAGATATTTACAGCAGTAAATACTAACAATATCTATCCTTTACAGTTTTCTATCTCGTGTACCTCTGCCTTTGCATTCAGGGCAATCTACCATAAGATTTTCTTTTCTCAGATAAATAGTTCCTGTGCCCTTACAGGCACCTTCACACTTCAGAGGCACTTTATCCTGTTTTGCTTCGTCTATATATGCCATAACAATTCTCCTAAAATAAATGCGGAAGTGGTAGGACTCGAACCCACAAGGATTGGTTACCCAGCCGCTTTCAAGGCGGTGTATCTCTCCCATGTGACAGCACTTCCAAGATACCTACGTGAGTAGGCCATAAAACTAATTATATCAGTTATCCCAGCTCAATTCAACTGCTGGAGTTTCGTCCATCCAGCCTAGCACATCGATAGGATCTGCCGCACCAGAATCAATGCTCTCCTGGTCGATTGCTAGGATTTTATCTTTATCTGTAGTTCCGTAATTCTGTTCAGCGAAATCTGAATTCACATCATAGTAGCCAGTAATGACTACCTTTACTCGACTAATCATTTACCCTACAATCTTAGCGATAGCGTATGCAATACCTACAAGAGGAAGAACAATACAGCAAGCAATAACAATCAACGTACCTACAACCATTCCACCAGCAAACACGAATGTGCCAGTAGGAATATCATCTTCTTCCTCAAAGAAACTCAAGACGTTACCTCTCAGGTATAGTGATTGACTAGCTTAACGATTGCCCAGATAACAACACACCAAAAGGCTGCTGTTGCAATAGCTCCTAGAGCCCAGAGGATGATAAAACCAATACCAAAGCCGACTTCAGGGTTTCGATTCTTACGGTACAAAATGATTCTCCTATAATTTAGTATTTACGTACTTCATGTGGGAATCGAACCCACCTTAAAATATGTTATAAGCATACCCCTAGCTACCAGCCAGTCTATGAAGCAAGGTACCGCACTTAGGCTCAAACTAAGCTATGTCCTCGTTCGGTGCGGTAAGTATAGACTAGCACTGCTGCTAGCCTGTGTCAACCTAGAAAGTATTGTACTGAGTGTTTCCGTTACCATACTGAAAACCGCGAGAATTAGTAATGTCAGGATAATAGTTTTTTACCCATTTAAGCATACGCATTTCTGTTCTTGCATCATCTAGTGCATGATGAACTAATTCACCAGGCTCCCGTAGATCAGGAATAGTAGGATTTCCCCTTCGGAATACTTCTTGCTTTATGTCATTAGTCCACATAGGCACAAAGTCAGGAAGATTAACCATTGCACCAAAAAGTTGACCTAGACAGACATGATCGTAAGCAGAATACCATCCCCATAGCTCTAAAGCAGAATCCTGAGATGCTTCATGTAGGAAATCAAATACTTTCCCACGAATGGCTAGATTACTCTTGAATGTTTCTGTACCTTCACCGACAACTAGAGAACCATCGTTGGTACAAGTAAGAATAGGTAGCACATTAGCTTTAAGCCAATCATGCTTATAGATATCACTCCAAGGAGCTTGAGCAAATTCATAATACAACTCTGCTCCATCTTCACGAACCATTCCTACAGAAATAGGATAAACTCCATTCCCAGCTTCAAGGAATTCCCAGTCGTGCGTTACAATCATTTTTTATCCATTCTATCAAACATATGAGCTAGTATAGCAAATACGATAAATATCAACCCACAACACAACATAAACCAAGCCATCATAATTCTCCTAAAATACAAATAGAGGGCAAGAATATTCTTGCCCTCTATTGTCGGCTACTAGCTTCCGCCATACTTAGCCCCACCGCCACCAGTACCGACCTTAGAAGTTGATCCAGGGCCGCCTTTACCTACTACACCAGTCTTGATAGTACCATTACTGACCTTACCTGATGAAGGCAGACCATACTTTGAACGCATAGACTTATCTGCTACAGAAAACTTAGGTGCACTAGCAGGCAGTCTAGAGCCTACAGGATAGGTACTGTGCCCACCAGGAGGTGTGTGCATAGAACTTCCCATATACATAAAGAAGAATCCACCGCCACCTGAGCCATCGGCATCATCACAGTAATCTTCATCTACTACTGTACCATTAGCATCAGTACAGTAGAAATGCCCATCCTCATTCTCATCTGCGCTATCACAAGCTGCAAGACCACCTAGTACAAGGAATGCAGTCGTAGCACCTACAGCAACTCGACGTGAAAACATGCGTCGGGTCATCTTTACCGATCGTTCCTTTCGTGTAAGTTACTTAAACCGTACCAGGCTGGTCAGTTGGTGTCAAGCTCAATCTTTCCAAATGATTATTGAAAGAATACCTTCTACAAGATCTCCTAGCCAATTGAAAGAAAGCCTACGCTGCCTTTCTCGATACCTTGACATCTTTACCTTCTTTTGCTTGCGGGCAAGGAAATTGACATTCAATTCTAGTAATCTTCTTACTTGTAGAAGGGCAACGACATTGAGAAAAGATAGTTCCGTGTTTGCATTTGTTTATAAAGTGATTCATACCGATTCTCCTAAAATATAAATATAGAGTACCCAGTTATTTAGGTACTCTATATTTTTTGAAAAGGACAGGCGAAGGTCTTGCATCCTCCTGGGATCTTTCAGCCTCTAGAATTATAACGGAATCTTACCGTTCCCTCTAAATGGCCTGCCCTATTACTATTAAGTTAGCAAAGGCGAGTAAGTGCTTCCTCAGTAGCGGAAACCTTTTTCTCTTTATGAAGATGGTTAGTCTTCTGTATTCGGTAACCAGCCGAACCTTTTCGGTGCTGTGTGTGAGAATCGAACTCACGTAGCATAATGCGTCGGGGTTACAGCCCAACTCCTGTCCCAGCAGCCACAGCATGTGCCAGATTTATTCAGCTCTGGCGGGCTCTTGTAGCTCTAGCTTAGCAGGACCATCTAGGAGCTGTCAAGCTTTATCCTTTAAATGTCCCTGTATCAAGAACTTTATCGTTGTACCAGTACAATGTGTATTGACCATAACGATCAATCTCCACCATTCTACCATCTTCTAGGTAGATACGCATAGTTTCATTGCCAAGAAAGAAAGCAGAAATACCACTATCTGTTTCTATTAACTTTTCTTTGTCATCATTTTCCAGGTACATATTACTTCCTTAATGCTTAGGAATAGGTTGATCAGGATGCCCACCAATATGAGAAATTGGCTTTCCGCAGACAGGGCAACGAGTCTTTCGACCTTCCTTAACCCAACGCCTACCTGATCCAGCACATGGCATATTAACTCCTAATACTTATCGAAGGATGTTACCATAACAGGCTGAGTATCAGCCATAAATATGTCATACCAATCTTCAAAGTTCAGATTAGCATCATTCTGTGAAAACCTGTCAGGAATAGGGTATGCTGTCAACTCTGGTAGTTGCTTCTTTAGCTCAACGACACACTGCGGGTGAACTCTAAGAAAATGCTCAGCAGTTGAAATAGGTGCGACACAACGAGCATCTTCAGAGAAGTGATCATCGTTACGCATGAACTGTACAATATCATACAGCATACCTACATTAGGTCGATTCTTAGCTAGCATCTTACCAGAAATGAGACTCAGAATCTCATCCTGAGGGAATAGTTTAGTCTTTACAGCCATTGAGTCCTCTTTCTTCTTACTTGCAGTCAGGCCAGCGCTTACCAACAGAGCACTTACGGGCAGTAGTCTTGCTTACCTTGTGCTTGTCGGTTTCGTTATCATCTTCTAGTACTGTAACACTACCCTTACCAGACTTGATAACGACACCAGAGTCGATGTCAGAATCTTCCTCTGCGCTACCACAGGCAGATAGTGAGACGGCAAAAATAATAGCTGCTAGAGTTGCTGTAATCTTCTTCATACGAGCAACTCTAGCAGCTAGGTTCTGGGCTGTCAACTTCTGAAGTTCAGGAGCTGAGCAATAGTAGCAATAGATGTATCGTTTTTCAGCAGGATAGGAGGTTTATAAGTTTTAGTGTTCTCAGCCAACAGAAACCTGCACTCATTATCAGGATAAGCCTTCAGCATTTCAGCTAAATGCAAATAATTAACAACAATAGTTGTAGGTTTTCCTGCCCATGTACACTCAACTACTACTTTTGTAGAATTATTTATATTCCTTGAAGAAATAGTTACTTGAGTCTCTTCAAGTTCAAGAGTAATAGCGTTGTAATCATTATCTGATGTCAACCTTACCTGCTTGATAGCAGTAATAAGCAAATCTCTATTGATGATGAATTCAATATCATTTGTTAATGCAGGTCTAAGCCAGAGCTGCTCTACATTAGGATAAGGATCATTCATTTTGTCAAGATAAAAGATTACATTACTAAACTTGAAAACAAGCCTGTTAGCAGTCTCACCGATTTCAATAATCTCTTGATCTGTACTAGACAGAATTTTGAGAATAGTATTGATGCTAAAAGTAGGTAACTGCATATGAAGCTTGAATCCATTAATTCTTACCTGCTGGAATCGTGAACCATCGCAGGCAGTGAATTTACCACCCTTGATATTGATCATACGCATAGAATCCTGCCCTGAATAATCTTTACCGGGCAATGCGTATTTAACAGCATTCAAAGACTGTAAGAATTCATTGCGAACAGCAGGATAGAATACTACCTCAGAGATATCATCCATTGTAAGATAATCTTTGCCTTGAGGTAGTTTAATATCTGCACTATAGCTTCCTGCTACAATAGCTGCTCCTGTATTGGTGACTTCAATAAATACAGTAGAGCCTGCATCAGCTTCTTTGACAATACTCAAAAGAAGTTTAGCAGGAAATACTTGTGTCCCTGCTACCTTAACGTTTACGTCATCAGTAGAGACTACTACTGACATCTCCATAGAGCTACCAATAACAGTTAATTGATTGGCTGTCAGTTTAAATTGAAAGTTAGTCAGTACAGGAATAAAGTCACGAGTAGGCACTACTGTGATAGCTTTCTCCATGAGATGAAGTAACACCTCACGAGAAATCTCAAAGCTAAGACCAATAGCGTCAGGAGTAGTTAAGGTGTTAGTCCTGTCTTTGAAGGTAGTTGTCTTTACTGGCTCAGCATCTTCAAGCCAACTTAAAATATCAGTGTCTAACACCTTAACTCCTAAAGATTATTATCATCCAACTTTTGGACTATGTTATTCATCTTACTGTGCAAGTTGTCTTGTAGCTCTTTGAGCTTAGCACGAGCCTGCTCTACTGTGTCAACCCCAAACTTCTCACTGAGTTGAGCCATTGCAGTATCGACAGTGTTTTGAGCTGTCTGTCTTGTTACTTCGGCACGAGCAGATGCGATTCTGCCAGCATCAATTCTAGCTTTAAGGGCTGAAATCTTATTGTCTATTTCACTCACTTAAACATCTTTCTTTTGAATTTAGCACAAGCATGAGAAACTTCACACCAACTACAGCCTGCATTATCTTTTTTTGGCTCATGGTCTCCTGCCCACTCAGATTCTACCATAGAGCTGATGCGACCCCACATAGAAGCTCTGTCTTCATTGGTAAAGAAGAATTCCTTTACCTGCTCATCACACAGAGGTTGAATGAGTCCTGTCTTCTTAGGAGCCTGACCAAACATATTCAATACGACTAAATCATAGAATACTAATTGACCTAGAGTCTTCTTCCAGTAATCATTATCTGCTGTAGTCTTAAGATCCCAAACAACAAACCTACCATCAGCAGGATCTTTAACCAGCAAGTCAAACTCGCCACGAAGAATAATCTCTTCTACAGAACCGTCTGGTCTTCTGATGTTTACTGGAGTATAGAATCTTTTAGCAGGCTCATAATCAAAAGGCAATACTCGTGCTTCAAGAATAGGCTGAAGACTCAATGCAGCAGCTTTACAGATAAGATTGATCTTTCTCTTATCGTTCTTATCTCGCCACTTAATAGTATCTTTCTCTTCGGCTGAAGCAATGGATTTCTCCATATGTTCATCAACCATGTCATGCATAGAACCTACAGGATTTTCCAGCCAAGCTTTTTGTACTGAGTCTACGATATTGCCAGCAAGGAAGTTTCTTACATCTTTACCAGCAACAGATAGACCTTGCTTGATGAGGAATTGTTTTTGTTTACAAAGTTCATGCCTCTGCAAACTTGTCCAAGAGATTTTAATTGTATCATCATTCATAACTTACTCTTTTCTTCGCCCAAGTTGTCGCTTCTTCTGCAACTGTTTCAAACCAACCCATTTTAACATTACAGTTTCCACAGAGTAGTCCTCTCACGCATTTTCCGCAAGAAGTATTACCGGGGCAGCAAAAGTGGTCATGATCGACAGCTAAATTAAATACTAACCCTGTTCTATTATCTTTTTTAGTTTCTGGTTCTTTACAAATGCCACAAACATTGTTTTGCTTTTTCAGTATGTCATTATATTGCTCAAGAGAGATATTAAACTTTCTTAATAATTGAAGATTTCGTCTCTCTTCTTTGGTTCTTTCATATTGCTTTTGATGCCAAAGTTTTCTATTTGCTACAGTTTCGGGGAAATGCTCGTCTCGTAGTTTGCGTCTTTCCTTGTCTTTTATAGATGCACAAGATTTACAAATTCTTTTTCTACGGGGCGAGCCAGCTACACGAAATTCTGTATCATCTTTTACTGATTCACAAACATAACATAATAGTTTACCTTCAGGCAGAACTGGAGTTTTCCTTGTAGAGGCATATTTACATTCCCTACAAATAGAATATCTTCCATCAGGTGATGCGCTGTTGATGTAATAAGCATCAACAGGCTTCTCAACTCTACACTTAGTACAAGTCTTCATTAACTAACTCCTGGTCTATTTAACCTATGTTAGTTAATGTATCGGCTCTTGTTTGCAATCGTTGCAGACTACTCCAACTAATTTTAATTACATCTTCTGACATGATAATCCTTATGCTGTTGTAAGTAATTCTTCTACAATGTTTTCAAAGTCTTTACCAAGATTTAGTTCACGAATCTTATCCATAACTGACTCAATAGTAGTAATCTGAATATGAGACTGCCCAACAGAAGCTAAGAATTCATCAAGCCTTACTTGAGTCTGCTTTACTTCAGTAATCTCTTTTACTCGAAATACTTGCTCAGCCGGTTTAGCATTGAGTTCAATAAATTCAAACGTTCCTGAGATACTATCCCATATTGTGACACCAACAGGACGAGTAAGGTTAGACTCCGTAAGACTGCCTCTCGAAAGGGCACCGAAATTGCAGAATCTAACTCCCTTGACAACATATTCGCCATGCCAATCATGGATGTGGCCATAGATGACTTGGACATTGCCTTTACCAGTCGGGTTAACATATTCAGAAAACTTCTCAGTAGAGTAATGTTCATAAGCTGGGTTACTTCCAGGAGGAAAGAAAGGTGCATGAGTAACAATAAGCTGGGGTGTATCCTTAGCAATAAAGCTCATAGTAGCATTCTTAATTGCCTGATCTGCTACAGATTCCTGAGCATCCCAATGCATCTGCCAAGGAACACTATAGATAGGATGACCATTAAGGTATTCATCAGCTTTAAGCACTTTACCAGAATCATAAAGAACACCTAGAGGCTGACCTTCATTAAGACTTTCTAGCCTATCGTTGAGTAGGTCATGATTACCAGGGACAACCCAGACAGGACAAGGAGCCGCAGAAGTCCATTTAAGTGTTCTTTGAATAAGTTGATGAGAATTTCTGCCCGGTGACTTAATATGAAATAAATCTCCAAGCTGAATGATACTTCTGCAATTCAAACTCTCAGCTAGAGTATTGATTTGATAGAGAAGATCGAATATATCATCTGTATACGATGGGGTACAGCTTTTAGGATGAGAAGTCTCATTGGTTAAATGAACATCGTTAATAATTAAGTATTTACTCAAGAATCTTCCTCAATCATGTATGCTTCTTTAAGCTTTTTAATTTGATCTTCTGTTAAGTAAGCTGCAATATTGCCAATATAAGTATCATTATCAGGCTTGTAGCCAAATTTATGTATAGCTAATTTAATAGCTGCTTTAGCTTCTAATAGATCAGAAGGTCCATCAGTCAAGTTACGCTCAATACAGGAAGCCTTATCCAATAGTTCTAAAGCTTCCTGTAAACTGTCTTTAATATCATCCAGCAGTTCATACATCTCGGATAATTCATAACCTATTAATTCTTTCAGCAACGGATCATTACGCTGCTGCTCATTTGATCTTTTATAGTATGTCATCTCTTCAGTATAGCACTTGACCTGCATAGACTCAAGCAGGCTGATAACTTTGTCAAGCTTGTCATCGTTCTTAGCACCTTCATAAGCAGCAAAATGTGCAGCCATTAAAGCATAAACAGAATATATAAGAACTACTGCTACTGAATCAGACCAGAACATGAGTGTAGGAATAATCATCAAGGTCCAGAATACAGCTAAACCTGCATGTAACACAGTATCCTTTATACGAGAAAAGAAGGTACCCACAAATCTCATGAGTACCTTCTCCCTGACTAACGTTAATTGATGCCTAAGTTATCGACACTAAGTTATCTTGCAATTCTTGCAGAATCACTTTAGACCAATATTTAGCTTTCCTGTCTCGATCATGACGGATATTCATATCCCATCCCTGCATCTCATGCTCGAATTCTTGTAAAGAAAAGAATCTATGCACATAAGGACAGAAATACCATTCTTCTTTTACTTCATCTAAGGTCCTTCTGCCACGAATATCGATAACCATTGCTTCAGAATCGAATACAAATAAATGGCCCATGTAGTCTTCACTGCCTACAGGATGATCACTAATAAGACCTAGAGACCATCCTCTTAATTTGTGTAGTTCATAAGCAAGTGCTCCACATTGACCTTCTACAAAATAACTTTGAATATCATCATCGAAGTTAAACAAAAAATCCAATTAACATGTATCCTAGCGTGATTAATAAAGCTATTGCCCATGACACCCAAAAGATAATAAAGCCTAGAATCACTTTGGATATCAAAGCATCCAGTGATTCTAGGCGATTAGTTACTTCTAGGTGCACTATTTCTTTATCTACGTTCAAGTCAAGATCCTAACACGAACTGATCGATCTGGTCAAGATGCTCAGATCTCAGTCCTCTATTGGCTTTCGGTCTAATCAATAGACTCCTATTGTCTTTAGTAAGTTTATCATACAGATCACCGAATAATGGAACAGCTTCGTCGTCTGTCCATATTAATTTATTACCAGAGTCTATAACTTCCTCAGCAGCTCTCATCTTCATGCCTACAGACATCTGCTTGTCGCCCGCTGAGAGCAACGCTGGGAGTTTAAATAATTGCTCTAGTTGGTCAGTATACCCCACCCAAGAAGTCGCCCATAAAATCTCTACGTTCGTTTGATCATGAACCGCCCTGATGCGCTTAATGAGCTGTGGTGCCCACCTGAGTCTATAGGTGTTTCCTTTGCAATAAGCATTACCAGAAAAAGGCTGAGATGACCAACCTGCTTTTGATGCGTTTATTACTCCATCAACGTCTAGCTAAAGTAACCAAACTATTTGCCTGGTCATGATTCCTCCTTAATTCTTGTCGGTAATACCTTTACTGAGTCTGTCTTTGTTATTCTTAGATGATTCAAGAGCCTTCTTTGTTTTATCATCTACTCGGGGCATATCTCGAATATTTACATATGCTTCGAATACAGCTTGACCTTTAAGCTGTCGAAGACTTGCCTTAGTCATGTAGTATTTTCCTCAAATAGAAAAATCCCAAGTAACCCGAAAGCTACTTGGGATCTTAATTAAAAATTATATCTTATGCACAGTTGGTCGGCGGCAAGTTTCCAGCACCAGGACCACCATAATAGAAGGCATCATTTGAACTCAGTGTCAAGAGATCCCAATTTGTAGGAGAAGTAATAACAGTTCCTGTATAAGTAGCAGGACTATAACTCCCACCGAGTGCAGTATTGAATGCTCTGAATTCTGCACCATGTGTCGGGTAGTAAATGCTAGTTGTAGGTAATTTACCATTACCCATATCAGTACATGAAGGGAAGTGTCGTAGTGCTACTTCACCAAAGTTCTGAACTAGATTAGCACTAGTGTAATTAGAACTATGTAGTAGACTATCTGGGTAACGACCAACTTCTACACCTTTGTAATTAATAATCCAAGCACTAGAAGGTGCGTAATGATAAATCTCAAAACTCTGCTCTGTACCTAGATCAGCATTGATACTGTCACCAGCATCTAGAGTATTGCTAGCTTTATCAATATATCCACAGATATTGGCACCTTGGCCATTATAACCACATTCTTGCCTTACACCATTGCTGTCAGTGTACCAAGCAAAAACAAATATGTGAGGATCTTGACTACCGCCGTTAAGAGCTGGGTCAATAGTTTGACCTACCTCAATAATGTTAGTAGTTCCAGCACCTCCACCAGACCCGCCTTGAATTGATGTTTCACCCAGTGTGTGATAGTCATTTACATTGCTACCAGTAGCTACTAAATCAAGATAAGGCTTAATGATTCTTTGAGTAGTTTTAGTAGCTGTAATACCTGTATTGCTATAAGTCTTAGCAGCATAATGGTAACAAGGTGGAGCACAAGCTGCTAGAGTAGTTACTTCACCAGCTTTCTTAGGCTTAGCATTAAGCTCTGGTGTAGGTGGGTAACCTTTAACAGCAGAAGTCTTAGGAAGTGTAGGCTTCTCAACAATACTTGCTTGTGCTACACCGCCTAACCCTGTTGAAATAACAACAACGCCAGCCGCAATAGCTGCAAATAATCGTTTCGATAACCTCATACAAACTCCCTTATTAGGAAAATACAACAATCAACATCGGTGGTTTCCGTTATGCGGAGTACCACACTTTAAACATACATATTCATAATTTTCCATAGAGGGTGTCTAGTCGTAGTCGAAACGACATATCCTGCACCACAAGCAGGCGCTCTAACCATTGAGCTATAGACACAATTAAGGTAACAGCACCACTAAGGGACAATTAAGGGCTATGCCACACTGTTACTCGTCTAATGCCTGGGAGTCGAACCCAGTTTCTCTACTTTCCAAAAGTAGCGGATTATACCGTCTTCCTCGCACTAGATTATAGCAGAATCACCCTCTATCTGCTGCTGTGCTGCTTCTCACCCGTGTAACAATTATGAGTTACAAATCTTTAACGTCACCGGAGTAATCCTCAGTTATTGATTTTCATAATTCTTAACTTATTCAGCACTCCCATTCTTTTATCTTTATGTCGGATGCCTCGGAGTCGAACCGAGTTTGTCTTGCTCCCAAAGCAAGCGGATTACCGTCTTCCTCGCACCCGAAATACTCGATATTCCCAGAGCGTCGAGTAGCGCAGATTTTCTTATTCTCAATTAATCTTAGCTTACACTAAAGATCTTAGTCTGTCAATGTTACCAGATAAAATCTTCAGCTAAACGGTTCTGTAGATACTTAGGAAGTTTTCTAATAGCTTTATCGGCTTCAGCATTAAGCTCATCAAACTTATCAGTTCCTGCACCCTTAGGCAAGCCACCAGCATAACTTACTAACTTCTGTCTTGCTTTCTTAGCTTTAGCCATATCTTCTTTAAGAGTCATTTAATTCTCCAGCATGAACATTCACATTCATGCATTTTCTTAGTGCAGAAATCGTGATTATTTAATTCACAAGGCCAGCACAGTTTACTTTTTCTTGGGCTTTTCTTTGTCACCAGCGCCACCTCTGTAAGGATTACCGCCTCGATTTGTAGAATTACCTCTATTCTCAGTCTGATTTACGTTACCGCCACCACCAGTATCTTCTGAGTCTTTACGTTCTTTAGGAATTTTTGGCATAATCAGCTCCTAAGGTGCAATTCCTGTATCCCACTCGTATTCAGGGTCACCAAACTCGTCTCTATCTTCGTAGTTAGTAACCCATAGCTCATAATGCTTACCAGTAAGAATACGAACTATCTGATCTAGCACCCATTGCTTATGATGAGCACCATCTGTGCCACCATAGTTTTCAATTAGATCTAGAACTTCCTGAAACTTACCTTCATCATCTGCCATGCGCAATATGTAGGATTCGAACCTACCCCCGATACTCGCATTTTTCGCTTACTATAACTTCAGCTACTTTAGCTTTCTCTGTGCTACCATACACCTTATTGCTCACTGAGGTAATTAGGCTCAGTGCATCTGTAAGCTGATCAGGCTTACGGAGTGGATATTGTTAGAGTTAAACTAACCAGCACGTCACCCGAAGGTGAGCGCTGCCAATCGTGGATACCCTTAACCAGACAGTTCATACATGTTAGGGAGGTAAAACTGCCAACTCCATCCTGCATGTATCTAGTCTAACACAACCTGCATCTGTGTCAAGCTTTCCTCAACCACAACTGACCTGCACAGTTAACTTTAGATTCTACATTGGTAGTAAACTCATCATCACGAAGTGTGTGAATTCTGCGCCCACAACATAGAGTTTTATCTCCTGATTTAACATAGTGTACTCTACGATCTGCCATAATTACTTCCTTGCCTTATGTGTCTTACCTAGCTTATTACCTGAAGCTGTTTTACATAAAGAAAAAGCAGGTGATTTACATTCAGGGCAAGCTTTATCTAAATCAGAACCATAATGTAGTATCTCAGCTTTAGACCCATCTTTATTCCAAACCTGAAGACTACCACCTTTATGAGTAAACAAAGCCATTACTTAACCTTCTCAGGATCGTAGATAATCTTTTCTGATGGGATGCCTTTTTGCTTAGCAAGATTATAGCAACCTGTAGCACCTTTAGATTTGTCTCTAATAAAAGCAAGGCACACATCAGGCATAGTACTGACCATAGTAAAGTTTCTCATGTACCCTGCTTTTTTGCCGTACACATTCCATTGAGCACCAAACTTGCGAATATTACATTTAAGAACATCTCTAGCAAAAATATCTGCTAACTTATCTGCACCTTGAGAACAATCTCCGTGCATAATAGTAAGCCAGTCGATAGGTGCAGACTTCAACTCAGGATTTTCTTCAACGTACTCAGTAAGTACTTCAATAATCTTTGTACAAATTGTTTCGTAATCATCCCATGTGCGAGAGCCTGTAATGAGAATAGTAAATTGTTTCTTCTTCACGGACACCCCGGACATTTATAATATTTTAGATCTAAACAATCAGGACAGGCATAACGATTACAGATTTTGCAGTAATCATTAATAGTTCCTTCAGCAGTAAGTAAAGGAACATTACATTTTTTTGCTTTATATGCGCCACATAAGGTTAATACTGGATGACAGCATAAGATGTGACAATACTTAATTTCTTCGTTGCCCTGTAATTGCTCTACAGGCACTTCCTGTAAAGTTATCATGTAGCCCCAGAGAGAATCGAACTCTCTTTACGAGTGTGAAAAACTCGCGTCCTACCAATAGACGATGGGGCCAGGCTGACAGTCAAAGTGCTTTTATCCTTACGGACTGTCATTCGTAAGTACTGCTACCGGTTGAGTCTTTAGTCTAGCTCATTCAACCTAGTCTGTCAATCACAACTTGAAGAACTACTACCAGAATCACTACAGCTAGAAGATCCTGAATCAGATGAAGAAATGCTACCATAAGAATCACTAGAACCACTTGAATAGCCACTACCACTATCAGATGAAGGTGTATTATAGTAATTAGTAGTTTCTGTCATCCAAACAGGCTCTGAAGGCTCTACATATCCTCCTGAAGCATAATCACTACGATCACGATAACTTGACTTAGGCTCAACCTTCTTAGGTGTTGAACGACTAGGCTTACTAGCATAAGTAGCTGAATAAGTATAAGGAGCAGGAGTTTCATAACGCTTAGCTCGATTTACTTCTAGGTCATGACTAACTTGACGACGAATTTCTGACTGCACCGTTACAGGCTTAGGCTTCCTACTTGCAATAACCCAAGCACAGGCACAAAGCCCTAGTGCAACTACAAGAGTACCAACAATAATTACAAGAGTCATTTAAGATCTCAATCTGTTAGAATAAAAAAATGCCTTGCTGTTAGTCACTACTCTAGCAAACTAACAGCAAGGCGTCAAGCATAAATCAGAGACGACCAGCAGAGAAATCAGCAATAACTCCAGGAGCATTGCTATCAAACCCTGCTACGTTCATGATTCGCGCATCGTCAGGGTCTCCAACAGTAAAAGGTGTAGCACTAACACCAACTACGACAAGCTTAGCATCAATACCCATCTTCTGACGGTAATCCTTAAGAGCCTTGTTGACCTTTACAGGACCAGCCCAAGTCTCATTATCAGTATAAACCTGGAAGGTATCAACTTCTACTTTGTTATGAAGTGCCCATACCATAGGCTGAGCAATATCAGTTCCACCAAAAGCCTGACCAGTAACCTTTCGATTAACAGTAGCCAGATCCATCTTAGCAGAAATACCTAGGTCACGGAATTGTGTTGAGAATCCCATAACCTGATACCAAGGTTCAGTACGAGCTGAAACCATAGCCATCGCAGCACTTACCTGCGCACAGCTCAGATCAATACCTACAGCATCCTGACTCATAGAGCCAGAAACATCCAGAGCAAGTAGAGTACGCTTATTAGCTGGAGTAATGTTCTTGAATGCAGCATGGAAACCTTCATCTAGAGCATCAGCAATAATAGGATTAGTTACCCAATCCTTCTTACGACCATTACTCCACATGCTAGTGTAACCATTACCACCAAAACGCTGTAGCTGACCTTCAGTGTGAGTTACAGAAGCTAGAAGATACTGGATCGGGTGAAGACGAGTCTTCGCAATCATGTCAGAATCAGTTAGCTTAGCTGCAACTGCACGGGTAAATAGCATATCGTTAAACGCACCCAGACGAGCTAGGCGAGTAATGTTACGAACAAGAGCCTGACCGTTAAGCTGGTTATTGATGAATAGCTTAACCCATACATCCTTTTCCTTCAGGAACTCGGTAGGAATAGCTTCCCAAGGAAGATTCTTATAACGATCAAGAGTAGAAATAACTTCTGAAGTAGAAGTAGCTAGTTGCATAGTCTGGAAACCATCAATAATATCTCCACCAGGATTAGTTTCATGCCCAAGAATGAAGCCGCCTACACGCTGATCAATTCCAGTAGGATGAGATAGACGCATAGTATCACGAAGAGTCCAACCATTACGCTGACGGTACTTAACAGCCTGGTATGCAAGCTGCTCAGCAGTCTTAGACTCAAACCACTTAGCAACTGCACGACGCTTTGCACGACCCCAACCACCAAGACTTTCAATGAAAGCAGCAAGCTGATAGACATGAGTAGCAATACGTACTACTGAAGGAATAGCATTAACAACTTCTGCCTTGAATTCAGCAGGAGCATCAGTAAGAAGCAGAGCCATAACGAAAATAGCAGCCTCGTTACGGTATGCACGACCCTGGTTAGATACCTCAACAGCAGTAGCAAGAACAGTCGCAGGATCAGCAGCAATCATCTCACGGATGAAGTCAACATTCTGCTTAGTAAGGTCATACTCATTAACGTAATAGGTACCCTTATCAGTTCCTAGAATAAGGAATCGAATAAGACGATCAACATCAGACACTTCATAAACGTACCCACCAGCGTTGTTCTTAACCTCACGAGGATTAGAGCGAACAGTCTGAGGAATAGGAGTTGAAGTGTACTTAGATAGTGCGGACATTAAATGCCTCCATGTAGATAGAACGAATATATTAGGCACTGACGAAAAATTGCCGCTGCCTCTACCGTTGGGCTACACACTCATTTATCACAAGCGGACAGGATTCGAACCTGCACTTTAGCGGATGGAAGATAATCGTACAGTTTCGACTCGTTCTGAGTCAAGTGCGGCAATCAGGAATCGAACCTGATTTTCGAGGTAAGCTTAGCACACCTAGTACTTGTACGTCTACAAGCTATTATGCGCAGCCTATGACACTTACCCTAGTCTATTACCAGAGCCGCAAGGTGCCTCTGTTACGAGGCGTATTACTTAGAACCAACGATCAAGAACATACTGAATATCGATGCACTTTTTCTGTGCTTCTTTTTCAGCAGCTATGTTAATTGGCGTAGAATCTTTTTGCCTTCTCTTACGTGCGTCAGCATAAGCATCCCGAGCATCTTTAAGTGCTTTCAGTGCCTGCTTTTTGCTATTATAATTATAAGTTGCCATATCAATCCTTAGTTAAAGAGATTAGCAACAGCCTGAGCGTTGTTTACAGCTTTTTCTAGGTTCTTAATGGTAGCAGCACTAGCCTTAGCCTTTTTAGCTGCTGCGAGATCAGCCTTAGCTTGCCTTAGAGTTTCAAAAGCTTCATCACTTGAAGTGTGTTTTGGCAACTTAACTACTCCTTATTTTGGTGTAATGACAAAAAAAAATAAAGCTGTGAGCATATAAGTAGAAAACGAGGTTTTCCGTGCGTCCACTACACTTAGTCTGCATGAAGTGCAGACTCTAGGATTCGAACCTAGCCTGGTCTTTTAGCATAAGATAATCGTCTTCAATTCGGCTCACAGCCAGTGTCTTTGACAGGAATTGAACCTGTAACTTAATCTGGTTAAAATCCAGCGCTTTGCCTGTTAAGCTACAAAGACATATGATACGAACATAAATTGATAATGGGTGTTATTCCAGTCTAAGATAACCCAAAATCTTCGGCTCGTATTTAAAAAGTTTTAAGTTTGGACATGAGGTAGGATTCGGAAGTTCTCTCCGTAGAGAGTTGTTGGATTTGAACCAACTAAATTAATTTTCAATAAATTATTTTCGATAACCGAATCCAATCGGCCCAAACAAAGTTTAATCAAATATCAAATTCACCATCTTTTACACCAGCAACAAATGATTTCCATTCATTGTGAGTGTACATTACCATATCACCACTAACATCTCGAACAGTAACGAGATGATTATCGATCTTAACTTCTACACAAGTAGTATTACCGCAATATGATGATGTAATATATTCATTTTCCATGTAGCCCGAAAGGGAATTGAACCCTTCTCGCAAGATTGAGAATCTTGAATTCTAACCACTAAACTACCGGGCCATTAAATGTCAATAAGCTACTCGTAAATCCGAGGTATACACTTTTAAGCAGGCTTGCCGCTTACTGACAAGATTTACTCTACAGCATCAAACTGAGGTTGTCAACTTATGACTTGCCGAAAAGTTTCTTTAGTGTAGTTGGCTTATCTTGATCTCGTTTAGTGCCACAATTCCAGCACTTCTTAGCATCTTCGCGTACCTCAACACTACAATGAGTGCATTTCCAATGTTTCCACATGTATCTACGGTCGGACTCGAACCGACACTGTAGGGATTTTAAGTCCCTTGCCTCCTGCCATTGGGCTACGTAGACTTGGCTTTGTGATCAGGAATAGTATCAGCATACGATCTGACGTTTACCTGAATTACTAGAAGCAAAATCTAGCGTTCTAACATTAAACTATCACAAAATTGGTCACAGGGCATACCCGCTAACTGTATGCGTCTCCTATCCCGAATGATAGGTGTTAGCTGCATCTCTTAACTACCTGCGAGTAGCGACGGAGGGATTCGAACCCACAACATCCAGATTCTAAGTCTGGCACCTCTAGCCATTTGGGTCACGTCGCCATTAAATTGTTGTGCTACAAGTCAAAAGGCGGCCTTTCCTTTTTCACGTAGTCTAGACGCACTCCACACTAAGTCTATAGCAACCCTTATTTCACTATCCTTAAAGGGGTCCACGCTTGAACCTACTGGAAGCGTACTCAATGCTTCTGTACCGCTGACATTTATTGCTCAGCTACCACAACAAAATCTATTAAATTATTTACGCACCAGATGTAGGAATCGAACCCACGCTAAGAGGTTTGGAAGCTCTTGTACTACCATTATACGAATCTGACAAGTTAGTACCGAGAATGGATTGCGCATTTTAAACCTAAGATTCCATTCTCTAGATTGAAAGTAAGCTCTTAGCTTCACTTAGTTTACGCCGACTTGACGGCAACTTTCAATTTGATGCGGAAGCTGGATTTGAACCAACGACCTCCTGCATATGAAACAGGTGAGCACTCCGAGCTGCTCCATTCCGCATTGCTTTATGACTCAACTCTAGCAGAATCACTGAGGTGTGTCAATAGTGATTTCTAGCCAAGTCCAGTCAGGTACTTCAAATCCTACATTGATAATTACTTTATCAGGATCAGTGCCCTTTGTCAATTCAATTAGATCTTGTAGGGTAACCGACTCTTCGATCTTAATAATTTCTTCCATGAAGCGAGTAAAGGAATTGAACCTTTGTTTATGGGATATGAGTCCATCGTTCTACCATTGAACTAACCCGCCTTGTAACTCTAGTCTATCGGATCGACCTTGTGTTCGTCAAGTGCCTTCTTGATCTTCTCTACCAGAATAGATAATTGTTTTTTAATATGTCGTGGAGTCTTACCTTGACCATCAGCTATTCTTTTAATAGCTTCATCACGAGATCCCATTTACATCCTCCACGCCAAGATAACAATTGCTTGATGTATCGGATGTAAATCATACTAATTAGTGCCATTGTTAGTAAATGGCACTAATATCAGAAGATCCTCTTCAGATCAGGATTATCAGACAGCTTAATGGCGTGACCCTTGCAACGATAAAAAGTCGGCCATTCAGGATGACCCTTACTAGTATATCCTACTGTTACCGGGCCTGAGCACTGATCTTCGTGGTAACTGAAAGAACCATCATATTCTGTGAGAATCTTAGTCTTACCTTTCATACTGCAAGTATAGTCATGCACATTCATACGCTTAGTTTCGTATGAATAGCCTTCTTTCTCAGACTTCATAGCGCTTACCCTTTCGATTGTATTTCTTCTTATTTTTATGCTTTGATGCAGCAGAAGAACGACGCAGCTCAAGGAGTTGACGAAGTTCTTCTTTAGTCATCTTAATCTTGTACTGCTTCATGTGTCAACTCCTTTTCATGCGATCAATCAATCGAGTACTCTTAATACCTGTACGAGGCTTGTTCAAGTAACTGTTGTTAAAATCAGTAGACTTAAGGTTGCGCCCAATACGGGCTTCAACACACTTAACGCAGAGCATTCCATACTTACCAAGCCCTGTCAAGTGCCAGGTAGAATCATTGAGCATATAGTGTTCACCAGCCTTACCTGTATCAACACCACAATCCAAGCATAGGAACTTCTTTCGGCTCATGCAGACTACTCTATCAGGTGTTCACACGGTCGTCAAGTATAAAAAATCTCAGAAGCATAGTACTAAATTGAGCATCCTGGACAGCTATAGCATCAGAAATTTCTATCCAATAACATTTAGCTTCAGACTCTAATCTAGTACCATCGCCTAATATTTCTCCAGGTTCTTTACCTGTTACATCTACCGCAAATAAGTCATATACTGTATCAGAAGATTTACCAGCATAACAAGTTCCTAGAGAAATCAAATCTTTTTCAGAAATGCTATAACCAGTCTCTTCAAGCATTTCACGCACAGCATCATCCTTAATATCTATACCTTCGTACCCGCCAGTAACAGCAGACATAATAGGTTCCATAGACCAGCAAGGAGTTATTTCTGATTTTACTAGGAACTGAAACCCATAAATAGTAACACGATAAGGCAATACTGCTACTTTGCGACCTTGACAACTAGACTCGTAAGAATAAATATAATTATTTACTCCCTTATCTGGCTCACGAACAGTTTTCAAACTTAACCATTCATTTTCATATAAAGTTTCAATACTCATGTTAATCCGTCAATCCACTGCAAGATCGTCTTACCGGCGTGACCATGAATAGCAATAACATCTTCAGCACTAGCATAGTAAGCAATAGAAGATGTATCTGTCAACCAGCGCATGATACACGTACCGTCGCTGAATTCTACACCTTCAGTAATGAGACCAGTACCGGAAATACCAGTCTCATCTTCTAATCGAACAAGATTAAATCTTCTCATTTAATTCATTATCTCTCTTTGTTCTAAAGTTTCTATCAAAAAGCTCATTAAGCTCTTTCAGTAAGAATTCAGCTCTGTTTTGATCTTCAGGACTTAATTCTTCCCAATCTAAAACAGGGTGTGGCTCATTAGATGGTTTGCTCATTTTCAGACCTCATAACTACTATCATCCATTCTCCTGGACCTAATTGTAGGGTTTCTACCTGATCCTGAGATAATGGTTGCCCTGAGAATTTATAGCCAGTTGCTTCAGCCATACGCAAAATCATTTCTGCATTACTAGCTGAGACAACAGCATGAACTTGCTCTACATCATCAGTAAGACAAGCCCAAATCTCCCCACATTCAAATCCTCGCTGAAATTCTGAATCAGGCGAATCGAATTCTAAAATAAAATCCTCAGAAGTAGGAGATGCCTTAATCCCCCTCCTTCCAGAGTTATCTTCTGTTCTCATTGTTATATGCCTTCCTAGGCAATTTCTTGATTGCATGTAGGACATTTACCTACAGAAACTAAAAGATTGTGTAATTCTTCTTCTGCTGTACTTATTTCAATCTGAGCTTGTTCATAATTAGCATCTTGGGCGTCTAGTAACTTTTTATTCAATCCCCAAGTACGAAGAAGATCGGTGAATTCATTTAAATCTTTTTGATCTTTTAATACTTCGTCTAGGCTTGGCAGCTCTTTAATTTCTTTTATTGACTGCAAGGCACTGACAGCCATGTCTGCACGACTGAGAAGGTCTTGAAGCTGACTGACTTCTACTTCGATCTTGGTACAATCAGCATAGTCAGCTTCAAGGCTCTTCAATAATTGAGACTGTACTGCTAAATCAGAATATTCAGTTAACTTACTAAGAAGTTTAGCCTGATCCTCTTTACGTATATTAACAATACGAGAAGAGGCTTTAGCTCTCCTACTAGCTTCTTTTACTGCTGCAAAAATAGTAGAAACATTAGTCAATTCTCCTAGAATCCTGGCTACATTACTTGATGTTTCAGTAAGTAGATAAGGGGTATCGAATTGACCAGCAAAATGAATAGATTCTACTTCTTTCGTGCTCGGTAAGATACCCAGTGCTTCTGTAACTTCGGCAGGAACTTGACGATTAATGCGAGCAAAGCGGGATTCTTTGCTGCAAGTTTGAGCAATTTTGTAAACACTACTACCACCTAATTCTCTTTCAATAGTAACTACAGTATCACCTGTATTAACTGATACTGATGAATATTTAGTACCTCTGGTTATGTAATCGGAATGTAGATCATTAGATACTACAGCCTTCAATGCTCTTATTATAGCAGACTTTCCAGATGAAGAAGGCCCGACAATTACGGTCAATCTACCGAATTCTATTTCTACATCTTGCAAGCTTTGAAAATTATTTATTTTAACTGATTCAATCATCTACCTATCCCTAGGATCGCAGCCATCAACTAAACTACACGTAGATTTACAGTATTCTCTTTCTCCTGCTCTACATACAGGGCACTTTCCTTTATTGGGCCTAATTCCTTGGCCATTTGCAGCTAATTTAATTTTACGCTTAAACATAATAATCTCCAAACACAAATAAAGCCACCTCAACTTAATGAGGTGGCTCAACTAATTACTTTAATTATACCAGTTTCTGTGTCAAGTTCCAACAGCAGTTCAAGCTCACGAGTACCTGTATCCCAGACAGCATCAGTTACTTTCTCAGCATCTACTTCGTGTGCGAAACCAGCATTATTAATAATGCGCCTAAAATTTAGATCTTCAGTATAAAATACTTCTCGAAATACAATTTTCATTAGAAGTTTACTTTTCCTCCGCAACGGGAACACAAATGAATTAAATGACCTTGCCTATCTTTTCCGCCAGAAATAGTAGTTCGTCCATGTTGCTCTGGAGTACATCCTACCTTTTTAGGTTCCGGCTCACGTGCAGTATGTTTACCCATTAGATTTGAATAAATCCTGTTCCGTCACAACCAGGGCAAACATTGTTCTTACCGTTGCAACCTAGACATGCAAGCTTATTGCCTTTTTTCATTTTAGTGCCAGCAGGATACTTAGATTTAATTTTCTCTAGTTTAGTAGGAGGTTCCGCATCTTCACGCGGCGGCTCATTACCATTTTTATACCGTGCCATGTGCTCCAGGAAAGAATCGAACTTTCTCATCAGGTTTAGAAGACCCAAGTCTATATCCATTAGCAGGAGCTTAAAACCTTGCTTACTGATAATCGGCCAGCCCTTCCAGACTGATCACCTTTCCTACCATACCCCATATCAGCAGTTCAAGGCAAAACACTATACTCTAGCCTGAGAGCGAAATCTTAACAAGTATAGTATTTCTCTGAAAGGCACTGACTCAGGCTTGCCCTTTCATTGTGCGACCCACGGAATCGAACCGTCTCTCTCCCTTTGCACAGGAGCGCTTTCCCTATGTAAGCTAAAGCCACGAAAATATAACACGGTGCCAGCCGTGCTTTTACCATTATAGCTCCCTGAACTTACGACTCGTAGCCGTCCTGAACAGAATAACCTAAGCTGGCACAAAGGTTTTTGAATACTATACCCTCAGATTCCGTTTCCTCACGGAAAGTCACCCGAGCATAACCAAAGCGTACGCCGTGTCAGAATCGAACTGACCTCTCCGACTTAAAAGGACGGAGCTAAACCACTCAGCTAACGGCGCATAACAGGAATGGATTAGGCGGGCATCAGATCCCCTAATCACGGTATCAGTCTGTCGATACGAGCATTCCTTAACTAAACGCTTTCCCTCAGTTGCCTACCTCTTGGGAAACTTCAGGCCGCTAAGCCCTAGATTACTATAACCTTTCCCTAGATCTTCGTGGCAACCCGTCTAGGTTCATTTGCTACAATAACGTTTATTGTGGGTCGCACGGGATTCGAACCCGCACCTGGCTCCTTAAGAGGGAGTAATGCCGCCATAACACCTACGACCCATAATCAGATATTTGTTAGCCTCTGATTGGCATCATCCTCACCCATTTTACATTACGGAGGACATAATGTCTAACTAAAGTTGACACAGCATACCTGCAAGCTAGCAGAGGATTTGCACCTCAGTATACTGCTGAAAGGTGTTGCAACACCTTTTTGTAGGGCTGGTAGGACTCGAACCTACGATCGGCGGTATGTAAGACCGCTGCTTTAGCCGCTAAGCTACAACCCCATTAAATTTGTGAATTAACCAGTATCTCTTGATTATTTGCTTGAATCCTGGCAAGGTCTAACTATAACTTAGGACTGCTTCGTCTGTCAAGCCAGACTAGGCTGCCGCTATTACCTTACTTTTCAGTGTCGGCATTGAACTTATAGTTATCACAAGTTTACTAGAATACATCTAACACTTTATCACAATTACGCCCGCATGGACAAGTAATTTGTTGTGTATTCTAAATCTATCAGAATAAGTGAAGGAGTCGAACCTTCCAGCGGGTATCCCCTATTCGGCTTAGCCTCAGTACCATACCTAAGCAGGAATCGAACCTGTTACTGACCATTTTACTTATTCTAACGTGGACAAGGTCGGAATCGAACCGACTGCAATCTCCTTGCAAAAGAGATCAGCTACCTCAGCGTTCAAGCCCATTAGATGTAAGCAAGGACTTTGGTGTAATTTCTTACTCCGTCTTGCTTACATGTACTACCTTACATCATGCTTTATTGCTTGTCAAGCCTGACTTCAAGAACTTTTGTCATCTCCCACTGAGTTTCAACAGCAATCTTAGCAGCTCTAGCATTTTCTGCAACTACTGTAGTAACCTTAGGAGCATTAGCTGAACCATCAGTATAGACTGTAAATTTCATAGCACTACCTTATCAGGTCTCGATAAGGCTGTCAACCCTACTATTCAGCATCTTAGCTAGTTCAACATAACCCTTACCAGTCTCAGCGAGAGCTTGAGCCCACAAAGCAAATGCTTTATTGTGCTCTGCACCCATATTAGTGATTAGCCGCATCTGTGTAACTCTATTAAAACACTCTTCTGCTGCTCGTAGCGCCTCATCTCGTGTCATGGCACTAGCTTACATCAAGACCGAGAAGATCGCAACCCTTGAGCTTAACGATGATTCTCTCACCATTACGATTGAACAAAGGAATCTTAGGTTGTCCTACCATGCCTTCTGCTACAGGAATTGCTTTTTCTCTGCCTCTTGCACCTATTTCAGATACGTAAGATAAAATCTCTTGCTCTGCCATAAATTGAATAGCATTTCTTAATGTGCCTTGAAAATAGATAGGTACACAATCCACACCTAGTGATCTAGCTATGTCAAGTACATCTTCAAATTTAAGCCACCAATCACCTATCTTAACATCAAAGAGGATGAAAGAGTTATCTTGACGATAGTTTCCTCCACCTTTTTGAATACCTGCACCATAGCCCTCACCGAAGAGTATGACAGAATCATTGCTGAACTTCTGTTCAAACAACTCTTCTGGAAACATTTCGATAAGAGTAGTAATTAATTTAGGCGGTAAATTAGCTCTATCAGTTCTTCCTCTGAACTCAGGCTTATGACCATCCCAGATTACACGGATATTAGTACCATCTACTTTTTCAGTAAAACGCCAAGGAACGTCTGCCAATAGTTCTAATTCAGGTGAAGTCCATGCCCACGGTATTACTTTATTCTTATTTACTCCTGAGACTTCTCTCTTGAAAGGGCCAGGAATTTTAGGGTATTCAATTATTTCTAGCATATAGTATCACCTACTTATTAGGCCAATCAAATGTCATATTACCGCTGACAGTGCCAAACTCATAACCGGCACCTTCACGAATAACTTTGGTGCCGCAATCTCCGCATGTCGCTTTAGTCTTATTACTGGAAAATACTACATTTCTCCAGCCAGAAGTGTTACCACACTCATCACATTTAAGTTTAGGCATTTACCATTTCTTCTTTCTCACTTGTGCTCTTTGAGCAATAATATCTAACAAATCTTCTCGATCTTCCATGCCTCTATTAAGGTTTTTTCTGTATAGAACTATGGTTTGTTGATAGTGCTCTATGCTTTTTTCAACACTATGAAGGGCTTCAGCTAATTCTTCATCAGTCCAATCATCGTAATCAGGCTTCTCATTATCAATCATTGTCTGATCCTTTTGGATATGCGTCATAAACCTTAAAATTCTGATAAGATCTACTCGTAGTAGGACCAGCCTGATATTGATAATGGGATCCTGCGGAACGTGAACCATAAAGTAACGTAGTAGGCTCAGGAAGTCTATAGAAACATAGTTGTGCTATCTTCATTCCTGGAGTCAATACTATTGGCATAGTACCAGCATTAGTAAACTCCAGAGTAATCTGACCTTCAAACCCAGGATCAATAAAGCCAGCAGTAGCATGAACTACTAATCCAAGCCTACCTAAAGAAGACTTACCTTCAAGCCTCGCAGCGATGTTAGCTCCCAGACCAATGACTTCTACCGTAGAACCCAGTACAAACGCTCCCGGCTCCAGCAAAAAACCAGATCCTCTAGGTACGAACACGTCAGAGAAATACTCGGAACAATCCAATGAGGGGTCGATGACAGGAACAACATCATCAGGTTCAAACTGGGCCTGGATCTTAAATTCAGGACTTAAGGTTACATCATAACTAGCAGGCTGAATTAACTCTTCTCTAAAAGGTTGAATAATAATATTTTGGAATCTAGCTTCCTCCAAAATACCTCTATTGGAAACTAACATCTAATTCCTCCCAAATACAAAAATAGAGGCCGCACCTTAGGTTAGGGTTCGGGATCTCTGCCCTGACCCAACCTTGGAATTGGCCTCTACTTAATAATTATTTTATGTGTCCTGCGGCTATCATTAATGTTGCTAAATCAGAACCATCAGGAAGTGTTACCGATGCTAATGTCCGACCTGCTGAAAATCCATAGGATTTAATTTCAACCCATGTGCCTACAGGTAAAAGAGTTTTAGCATAGTCAGTAGCTAATTTATCTCTAGTCTTATCTGCCTTCTCAGGAGCATCATACCACACACAATCAGGTAAAGTAACTCTAATAGAGCAATGCCCTGGTTCACCTTCATCAATAGGATGAGTCCTTAAGCCCCAACCATGATCAATGAATTCTAAAACAAATGTGTCGCCATCATGAACCTTCAATACAGGACCAGTAGCTACACGAATACGAGTTTTCCTAATTATAGGAGCTTTCTTAGGTGCTGGCACGATTAATCTCCTAACAGTATAAAAGATTAATCGGTACAATTAATTTTCAAGTATTTTAGTTGTACCGTTACAGAATTCACATACTATCCATTTTAAGGTATAGATATCAAAAATTTGGCCGCGCCTCTGAGAACTCGAACATGATCGACACCTAGAATATCTTTTCTTTCCCATGAGCACTATGCCGGAATTGAACCGGAAATGTATAAACACCTTTTGCAGAGGTGCGGCTGAACCATCAACCACCATAGCGCAAGTTACTTAATAACTTCAATACTGATTTTATCAAATTCTTCTTGATACGCTTCGAGATCTCCTTGCAGAAAACTCATTACAAGCTCCCAGCCATAAAATTCAGTATCGTATTCTTCATCTCGATCGTCATAATAATATTTAGAATCTTCTAGCTTAACTTTAATCTTCACGAGCCACCTAACGGATTCGAACCGTTGACCTGCTCATTACTAGTGAGCTGCTCTGACCAACTGAGCTAAGGAGGCAATTACTTAGTTACTTATTTTTCCTGAGCCGTGACACTTAGCACAAGTTTGATAGGTCTTTCCTGCTGGAATGTATACTTGACCAGTACCATTACATTTATCACAAGCTTTTTCAGCCATATTATAATCCTTAAGTTATCTGTCTAATTTTCCTGTGCCCTTGCATGAAGGACAATCGTAGACGCTACCAAACCAATCCATAAGTTTGCCGCTACCTTCACACCTATAGCAGGTCTTATTTTTACATTTATCGCAGTCTTTAACCATGAGCGAATAGTGAGAATCGAACCCACATTGTCTGGTTGGAAGCCAGAAGTAATAGCCTTTATACCATATTCGCAAATGCAATCGTACAGCTTGCTAGGATGGTCAGATGGGCAAACCCCTAATTGTCCTGTTGCCTCAGGGACTAGCTTATCGATTGCGAGCGACATACGAGAATCGAACTCGTTTCTTAACCTTGGCAAGGTTACATAATGCCAATATACTAATGTCGCAATTTATTACAGAAGCTTTGTTTCAATCTTGCCATTTTTACATACGCGATTGGTGCAGTTTACAGTTTTACCCTTAACTACCAGAAAGCCTCTACCATCACAAACATAACATTTTTTTAAAGCCATTAAGTTATCCTTCTCGTCTGACCTTTTTAATGAAAGATTCTTGATTTTCTTTAGAACTTTGTTTAAGTATTGCTGCTGCTTTTTTAAAATCTTTACTTCTAAGATACTGGGCAGCTATCTCATTTATTATTTTATCAGCTTTACTATGTCTAGCCATGAGCTTGAAGATATTCTGCTTTGGCAATATCGGCTGCTGCAATATTCTTCTTAGTAGGATACTTAGCTGCTTTACGGGTTGTCTTATTTAGCTTAACCCACATATCTTCTCTATTCACCATGCGCCATCGAGGGGAAGTCGAACCCCCACCTTTTGATTGACAATCAAACATGCTAACCTTTACACCACGACGGCTTGACAGACCGATAGCATTTTCATGCCTGTTTCAGTTCTGTTAGATTGGAGCCTAACAGTTCTTTCCCAAAAAGTCAACACCAGCTCGGTCCTACACTGATTGATTAAGTTTTAAATACTAACGTCCAGGTAGCAGGACTCGAACCTGCGGTCTTCTGATTCGTAGTCAGATATTTTATCCTCTAAACTATACCTGGAAGATGTAAGCAGGAGAGCTGACGGATCGTTCACAAAGGCTCTGTGTTTCCTGCTTACACCAACTACCTTACCTGAATTCAGGTAAGTTGTCAAGCCTTCTTCTTTGACTTATTAGACTCAAAAGTCATTACCCTAGAAACACCACCAGGATTTTCTGGATGATTATCGCTAAGCTTAACGAGTGTCTCTACTTCTGTGCCGTTAGCGTGCTCAGTCTTATAAACTACATTTTTATCAGAACTCATTATACCCTCTTGTAAAGATCAGTCCACTCAGGAACTCTAGCCTTGAACTTTAAAGGCATTCTAGCCTGCTCAGGAGTACGATCAGCTTTCTTGTTGTTACAAGGTGAACAAGCTGAAATAGTATTCTTCCAAGTGTTCTTTCCACCTAGTGAACGAGGTAGAATGTGATCAACAGTAGATGCCTTACCTAGGCAGAAAGCACATACATAATCATCACGCCTCAATACACCAGACTTAGACCACTTAGGCTGCCTTTGGTACCTCCAAGTAGTAACAACATACCTCAACAGTCTGACTGAAATAGGTCTGATGAAAGCACCTATGAATTCGTCTCCTGCTTCGTGTACTTCCGCTACGTTCCTTACAATCATTCTGATAGCATGATTTAGGGAAACAGAGTGCAGGATCTCTAAATCAGCATTCAATACTGTTACATTAGTCATCACCGCACTCCTTTCTGTTAAAATAGCGGTGAAGGTCATGCTGAAAGCTTATCACTGCCAGCATGACCTGTCAACTACATCAGTGATTGTGCTCTAGGAATCGGTGACAAGAATCACAACGATCATCAGCGATAACAGGCAGTTCTCCACCTGCACGAAGTAGACGATCAACATCTACCGGAGACATGTCATCAGCATTAGCAGCCTCAGTAACAGCCTGCATCAGTGAGTACATAGTCAGATTAGGCTCGTTAACCATGTTGTTCAGAATACGGTTACGGTGAGCTGTAGGAACTTTGTACTGAGCAAATACATCACGCAGTGCTTCTACGGCAGTTCCTTCAATACTAATCTCTGTCATCGCCTGAACGGCATCTAGAGAGCCTTCTAGCCCGCCTAGAACTTCGTCTACAGCATCCTTAGCCCACTCAAATACACCATCACCCTGACCTACTGCACCACGACGTGACCATACACTGTTAACAGTAGAACGTGTATCGGTAGCACCATTAGTACACCAGTAACGGAAAAGATAACCGTGAATCTGAGTCTGCTCAACACCGGTTAGTGAATTGATAAGTTGAATACCTGTTGACCAAGTATCGTTATCAGTACCAGTATTCTCAAGTACACGAACATATTCTGGCACAATAAGACGAAGGTGTGTACGCTGAAGATTATGGTTGAACTTATAATCAGCTAGAACCTCACCCTTACCATACTTAGCTTCGATACCCTCAAGCATTAGATCAAGAAAACGAAGATTAGAATAAGGCTGAACAGCTCCACGAGCAATAGCAGCAATCTTATTGCCACGAACACTCAGAGCCTTGTATTCACCATTACCTAGATCTGCACGGAAAGCAGAATTAAGAACGCCTTCTACGATATCTGCACTGTAAAGATTAACAAATCCTTTAGTCATCTTAGCTTCAGCAGTAGCTTCATTAAGAGCGCCAACAGTTAGCTGGAATTCTCGACCACCAATAGACATATAACCATTAACAGTTGATTCTAGTGAAGCAGCCTTCAGACCATGATTAAAGTCTTCCTCAAGACGGAAGGCTACACCTTCACCGATTTCGAATTCATGTGTTGCAAGAGGCTCAGTAACAGCTAGCTTCTCACGAACATCATCAAGAGATAGTAGCTTAGCTTTTACATCATCGATTGTTACTGACAAAATAACTCCTAGATAGTCAATGAAAAAGAGGGACATCAGATCGTCCGTTGTCCCTCTATCCTAGCAGAATCAGTCTAGCTCGTCAACGCTACGATCTTCCTCATCTCCTGGGAATGACTTAGCAACTTGAGCAGCAATAGCTATATCATCGCTATCGTTTTCTAATTGAAGACGTTTTTCTGCTAGATCGATAATATTTTGACGCCACTCAGGGTTTTGTTGAATGTGAGCTTGGAGCTTAGCATTACCTTGGAATTTCCCACCACCAAGAGATTCATCAAAATTAATCCAAGTAGTTCCTGAAATAAGACCTTTACTCTCAAAGTACTTACGAGCTACCCAGAAATTATCAAATCCTTCACCATAGCGAACTAAAGCTTGCGCCTCACGCATAGGTACGCCAACTTTATTCTTAGTGCATGTCATCTTAGTCAGAGTAGCAATAGGAACTTCAATTTCCTCACCAAAGGCATTGTATACTTTACCTTTCTCTTTGGTGGTTCCTGTGAACTCAACCATAACAGAAGAATAGTATGTTAATGCTTTGCCGCCAGGGCGAATTTTAACAGGCGGCCCAAATCCTGGCATACCGCCAATTTTCTCGCCTACGTGATTAATAAATATTGCAGCGGTCTTATTCTTATTCAATAAAGGATTTAGCTGCCCTAGAAACGGAGCTAATACGCGAGGTAGTGGTGCTACTAATGCTTTTCCTACTTCTTCTTCGGCTACATTACGCGGGATCATAGAAGGTACTGAATCCCAGATAGCTAAATGGACCTCTCCTGATTCAATAAAATCACGAGCCATGTTAGCGCCGGTTTCAAAATAATCCGGTCTAAGCATTAAAAATGTATCTTCATCTCTAATATTTAGACCTAACGCTTTTGCATAATCTTCATCTAATGCACATTCATAATCCATATAAAGAATAAACTGACCTGCTAGGTTTTGATTATAAATCTTTTGTTGAGTAGCAGCAGCAGTTTGTAGAGCAGCAGTAGTTTTGCCGCTCATAGATTGTCCATAGAATTGAGTAATACGTCCACGAGGTACTCCACCACCTATAAGATGATTTAGAGTAATGTTATTAGTATCAAGAAATTCTGCATTAGATTGAAACCCTACACTGAATTCATCACCAAACTTTTTAGTAGATGCAGCTAAAATATCTGCTCGTGTCTTTTTCTTTTCTTTTGGAGGCATTAATTTATCCTTTAGTTTAGTCTTATAGTCTTACTCAAATGTTACAGTTACCTTTGCACTACTTATTAGCTTATCAATCTGATTAACAACTTCTTCCATCTCGTCTACCGGCAAATTTTCATACGGTAGACGATATTCAGCTAATTCCCACATAGATGAGTACTCTATATCTTCTGTGTGCTGAAGAATAATATATTCAGCAATAGCTTTTAATTCATCATCATTAATCATCAGATACCTCTCTGTATTTAGTTACAGTAATTTGAAAAGGTTCTACTTCAGTAAATTCAATAGGTGAGCCCGACTGTTCAAAAGAATGATAGTAGTGATCACCTGACTGTACTTGACAGATTGCTGCAAAAAACTTCTTCGTAGCTAAATCTTGAATAATTAGTCTGTAGTTAGAACCCCAACGCCACTCACCGTAGTACTGAACAGTAATAAACTTATAGCAATCATCTGGCTCATTATTGTATAAACAATATGCTAATTCTGACTCTAACTTAATTTTCACGTATCTTCCTTAATAAATCTTGAGCAGGAGGATTCTTAGCATAATCACGAATCTTATCTACTCTATCAAATAAGTGTCCTGCGGAGTCACCTAACTCACCTAATAAACTATTGCAGCGAGAACAGATAAGTCCTCTGATACACTTACCGCAAATAGGTGGTTTAGGACAGCATGAATGATCGTGATCTACAGATAATTTTTTAGTCAATCCTCTATTACCTGTCCACGGACCACAAGTGTAGCACATTCCACCTTGTGCTTCATAGAGTGCATCATATTCACCAGGAGCTAGTTTATAAAGCTTTTCCATCCTGCTAGAATGGCTACTAGTCTTTAACACTTTCTTTCTAGCTCTGAAGCAAGTAACACAACGAGGGCCAGGATGCGGCAGTTTTCTAGTAGTCGACCCACAATCCTTGCAGGCTTTTACTTTTGATTCTGCCATATCCTGACCCTCTTTCTCAAGCTTATTAAGTTATTTTAGTATATCATATATCAGTCGTCTTCTAGACCCTTAAGAATATCATCAAAAGAAGTAGCTTCATTGTTAGAAGCAGAAGGAGTATAAGCTGCTACAGGAGCAGTCTTAGGAGTATCGTTGTCTAGAAGAGAATTAAGACCTGCATCTAGAGTACGCTCTGCACCAGCAAGATTATCTGAAGCAGTTTCACCTGACTGACCGTTAGCTTGACGCCACTTACGAAGAACTTCATCAACCTTATCAGCAACGAAATCGCTACTCATCTTACGACCAATATAGCGGTATAGATCCTTAGACTTATTAGCTTCTACACTCTCTTCAAAACGAGCACGAGCATTATCATTAGCTTTGTAAGCAGTCTTCTGC
>C688J14111_10000005_pt1:0-22500 | contig 49003 bp, 35 predicted proteins | sample HopSoiMetagenom1_FD_14111 | JGI IMG/M metagenome (IMG submission 14111)
ATTAGTAAACAATAAAAAAAAAAAAAAAGAATGAAGAAAAGAATTTCTTCATATTGATATAGATAGGAGACATAATTTACATGGATATAGTAAGTCTTGCTTGGGCTGCTTTAATGGTAGTTTTTACATTTTCCCTTTCCCTTGTAGTATGGGGAAGAAGTGGACTCTAAAGGTAATACTAATTGAGTTAAGGGATCAAACTGTCTCAATTGTTTTCTAGCTGGGTTCTTCCAGTTTTGAACTATTTTAGTTATTTTATTAATACTAATTAATTAATGAAATGCAATTCTATCTGGATTGAGAAATTCTATTGTATTCCAGTGGTGTAATATATTCCATATATAAAAAAACTCTTTGAATCAAAGAAATATTTAAATTGTTGCCATCTTGATGTCCCGGGAATACAGATAATTGGAAACGGATTACTATTCCAAACCGAATTCTTTTGAATATTTCTATTCAATTTAATCAATTTCAATTTTGGAATACTAAAAAGATTCTTTATTTTTATTTATTTCTTAGTTACAGGGATTCTGAAAAAAATATGAAATCAAAAAATGAAAATAAGAAGAAGAAAAATTGCGTTGCTTTTTCATTATTTCAGATTGATTGGAACCAATACAAATAGAATAGATTTAGATGAAATAAAGAAAAAATGTGGACGCCATGGAATTTACATTCCATATATATCTATAGATAGATATCCATATATCCATATGAGAAAAGAAAAGTATAGATGGGTTCCTCCCTATTCAACCTCTTTTTTTTTAAGTAAAACATTCTAGTTTTACCCTACCGTAATAGATAAATAGTAGAAAGAAATAGATTTTCTTTCTTTCTACTATATTATCTGGATTGAATAGAATTATACTGGTTGGAGTCTGATCATTTTATTTCAAACAAAAACCCGAAATAGAAATCTTTTTTTCATTTTTTTATTCAATCATTGCATTGATAAGAAATAAGAAGTCATCTTTCACTAAAATTAGTCACTTTGACTTACCGTTTTTACATAAATTATAAGTAAAAAGGCAGTAGGAACTAGAATGAAGAGTGCAGTAGCTATAAATGCCAGAATATTGACTTCCATATTCTCTATGTTTTCTTTCTCTTTAATTTCTAATAAATACTTCGGGATTTAATCCCATAGAAATGAAAAATATTTCGTCACTAAATTCAATCGTATTGGATCTCGATGATATCAAATCGGATCAATATCCGAATAACAATATCTGAGCTATCAAATAAATAATTCATGGTCGAGAATTGAATAGTATAACATCGGAAGATGTTTTATCCATACCAAATAAGAAAAACGACTTTCTGATGCAATCAAAAAGTCCTTTTTCTTTCTTTGTCCAAACCTTTCCCTTAAACTAAAAAAGAAATAAAAAAGGGGGATACCTGTTAGAAATGATATTTTTTTGTTCTTTTTATTCCCTTTCATATACGAAATCAATTGATATTTTTTGGATTTGTATCCATCGGGACTGACGGGACTCGAACCCGCAGCTTCCGCCTTGACAGGGCGGTGCTCTGACCAATTGAACTACAATCCCAGGGAAAAAGTCGTATAGTATATATACATCCATATTCTTACAATTTCATTCAAACTCTTTGTTTTTCTATTTCCCCTCCTGTAAAAGAGGCAGACTTCTATATCTATCTATATTCATATTTTTATGGGTCTGCACTTTATCTTTATCGACACGGATGACTCGCAATCCGTTCGTTATTGCCAACTTGATTAAAAATCAAGTAAAAAAAAAAGAGTCTTTTTTTTTTTTACTTTAACCCTTTCCTTAGACTTTATACTTACATATCCGGATTAGGAATTTTGTAAAATCCAAATCTAAAATATGTAAGGAATATGGAAAAAAGACATAGGACTCGAGATTTTAATCTTATGTATGGGAACCCGTTGGTGATTTTAAGAGAACACCAAATGGGTTATATCATTTCAGGGTGCATCCATAAATATTTTTGGGCCGAGCTGGATTTGAACCAGCGTAGACATATTGCCAACGAATTTACAGTCCGTCCCCATTAACCGCTCGGGCATCGACCCAGGCAGGAAGAATCAATTTTAGTCTTTCTTGATACTCCCTGATCCACTTCCTTTCGTAGTACCCTACCCCCAGGGGAAGTCGAATCCCCGTTGCCTCCTTGAAAGAGAGATGTCCTAAACCGCTAGACGATGGGGGCATCCTTGCCCGACCTCCATTCTACTATGTTCATAGTATGAACAGTTTTTTGAAATTGTCAATAGAATGATATGATTCGATCAGAAGGATCTTCCCATCTTTCAGAATTCCTTACAATTTTTTGATTCATCCTTTAGATTCCGAAATTGTTGTTCATTCCAATCACCAATCTATAATTCAACAAAATAGAAAATAAAACGAAGTAATACGAAAGAAACCAAAATAAACATAGAATCCTTTCTGGGAATAATTGATTTGCTGGAACAGGGGGGCATTAACACCCTATTTCTTTCACTTTCATTCAGTGTTAAGAAAATTGAATTAGGTATATTTCTATTTCACACTAAGTCGGGAAATAAAAAAACGAGAATGAATCCGGAAATTGAGTAAAAAGGATGAAGATAAATAACAATTGAGTTGAGGGACGGGATAGAATCCATTTATCAAAGATTCGGAAATATTTGAATTAGGTTTACATGTATCAATGAAATTCATTTGGTGTTATGATGAAGATGACTTCAATTCGAATCGGTTTTCAAAATTGAATTCGATTGATATTTATCAAATCCAATATGAATTAATTCTTTTTTCACTATACTCGTAAATCCAATTTTTTGTTCGTTAATGAGTTGCTATGTAGAAAAAATAGATCTATGTACATATATCAAGTACATATAGAAATAAGATTTCTATAGATTTCGTATAGATAGAATAAGTATATGCAGTAACAAATAGATGTACTAAACTCATATTCATATTGTCTTATCCCGTATTCGGTAATTTACTCAAACGGCGCCCTTTTAACTCAGTGGTAGAGTAACGCCATGGTAAGGCGTAAGTCATTGGTTCAAATCCAATAAGGGGCTTTTTTTTTTTATCAAAAAATGATAACAGTAGTATTCCTATTTGAAGGAAGATATACAAATATTCTTGATATTTGTAAGAAGTTTCTGTTTGTAATAAAATAAAAAAACTAAGGAATAGTGGAATTTCATTAAAAAATCGAATTTAGCATTTCAATTCTATGTAAGTTGTTGTTATCATTCGAATAGAGTAAACTCATTCTAGTTAGAAAGGGAAATGGTATTCTTTTCTATATATATATCTTTCTTTTTTTAGAATGTGATATTTCCTTGAATTGTCAGATACTGCTATTTTCAATTCTTCCAATCAAAAAAGGGAAAGATTCTCAAAAAAGTAAGTGGACCTAACCTATTGAATCATAACTATATACACTATTCTGATATTCAAATTGGATAGAAAGGAAATTTGAACAGTGGATCTTTCTTTTTTTCTTTTGAATACCTTTTTGGTTCTAACTCTGCAAGAATCTCTCGATATTTTGGATAAAATCTTATTGTTCCTAGGAATCAATTGTACGGTACTCCTCTCCTCCAGTGGAAGGGCTTATTCTATTCTAAGTTCCAACATACAAGTCATTTGACTTAAAAATATCTTTTTTCCGAATACAAGAAAAGATCAAATTTGATTTCTATTATTTCTTTCAGATATGTCTATAAAAAGAATAGAAAAATCCATCAAATCATTACTTCGAGTATCAAACATTTGGTTTTCATATCTATGCATACGAGATTTTGAAGGCAATTAATGGACGAAACTTTCACTTAGAATCTCTTATTTTATTAATAAAATTCCCTAGAATATTCAAAAAGATGACAGATATATAAAAAAATAAATAGAGAAAAATATTCAAATTTCTTACCTCGATCCGGAAGAAAGGGTATACGTGAGAATTTGATTCATCTGAATGAAATAAAAAGAGAACAAAGAAGACAATAAAAGAACGAAATGTAAAATAGAAAGGAAAAATAGGATCAGGATCCTCTAGTAGTTTTCTAGACATACAAATTCGAAGAATCTCGAAAACTATTTTTTTTATTTCACGAACAAGATTCAAGAATAATCTTATTTGATATTTGATAAAAGCAGAGTAGTATGTCTGGGGATCTGCTGATAACGAGAGTAATAAAAGCGATCGATCATTTGTTTATGGAATAGTTCTAGTTCTTTAAAAAATTTATTTATATTTTTTATGAGTCATAAGACAATTTTTGAGTAATGACTTAGGGAATTTTTTTAGAATAGAAAGGAATAACCCAATTAAGTTAATGGATTTGACCTAGATTAGATATAAATCGACAAAAAAAGAATTTTTCTATTCGAAACCCAGTAGAAAAGAAGGAACAGTCTACGAGAAATCATATCCTATATAAAATGAAAAAAGACTCGAAGGTTCCATCCCTTAAAATGCTAGGAGGTGTTCGGAAATGGTTGGAAGTAGTTGAATAGGAGGATCACTATGACTATAGCTCTTGGTAAATTGACCAAAGATCAAAATGATTTATTTGATATTATGGATGACTGGTTACGGAGGGACCGTTTTGTTTTTGTGGGTTGGTCCGGTCTATTGCTCTTTCCTTGCGCCTATTTTGCCGTGGGGGGTTGGTTCACGGGTACCACCTTTGTAACTTCATGGTATACTCATGGATTGGCAAGTTCCTATTTGGAAGGTTGTAACTTCTTAACTGCAGCAGTCTCAACTCCTGCTAATAGTTTAGCCCACTCTTTGTTGTTACTGTGGGGTCCTGAAGCACAGGGAGATTTTACCCGTTGGTGTCAATTAGGTGGTCTGTGGACTTTTGTTGCTCTTCACGGTGCTTTCGGATTAATAGGTTTTATGTTACGTCAATTTGAACTTGCTCGCTCTGTTCAATTGCGTCCTTATAATGCAATCGCATTCTCCGGTCCAATTGCTGTTTTTGTTTCTGTATTCCTGATTTATCCACTGGGCCAGTCTGGTTGGTTCTTTGCGCCTAGTTTTGGTGTAGCAGCTATATTTCGATTCATTCTCTTTTTCCAAGGGTTTCATAATTGGACATTAAACCCATTTCATATGATGGGAGTTGCTGGTGTTTTGGGCGCTGCCCTACTATGCGCTATTCATGGCGCTACCGTAGAAAATACCTTATTTGAAGATGGTGATGGCGCAAATACATTCCGTGCTTTTAACCCAACCCAAGCAGAAGAAACTTATTCAATGGTTACTGCTAACCGCTTTTGGTCCCAAATCTTTGGGGTTGCTTTTTCCAATAAACGTTGGTTACATTTCTTTATGTTATTTGTACCAGTAACTGGTTTATGGATGAGTGCTCTTGGAGTAGTCGGTCTGGCCCTGAACCTACGTGCCTATGACTTTGTTTCTCAAGAAATCCGCGCAGCGGAAGATCCTGAATTTGAGACTTTCTACACAAAAAATATTCTCTTAAACGAAGGTATTCGTGCGTGGATGGCGGCTCAAGATCAGCCTCATGAAAACCTTATATTCCCTGAGGAGGTTCTACCACGTGGAAACGCTCTTTAATGGAACTTTAGCTTTAACTGGTCGTGACCAAGAAACTACTGGTTTTGCTTGGTGGGCCGGGAATGCCCGACTTATCAATTTATCCGGTAAACTACTGGGGGCCCATGTAGCCCATGCCGGATTAATAGTATTCTGGGCCGGAGCAATGAACCTATTTGAAGTTGCTCATTTCGTACCCGAGAAGCCCATGTATGAACAAGGCTTAATTTTACTTCCCCATCTAGCTACTCTAGGTTGGGGGGTAGGTCCTGGAGGGGAAGTTATCGACACCTTTCCATACTTTGTGTCTGGAGTACTTCACTTAATTTCCTCTGCAGTATTGGGTTTTGGCGGTATTTATCATGCACTTCTGGGACCTGAGACTCTTGAAGAATCTTTTCCATTCTTTGGTTATGTATGGAAAGATAGAAATAAAATGACTACTATTTTAGGTATTCACTTAATTTTGTTAGGTCTAGGGGCTTTTCTTCTAGTATTGAAGGCTTTTTATTTTGGAGGTATATACGATACCTGGGCTCCAGGAGGGGGAGATGTAAGAAAAATTACCAACTTAACCCTTAATCCAAGCATTATATTTGGTTATTTACTAAAATCGCCTTTTGGGGGAGAAGGTTGGATTGTTAGTGTGGACGATTTGGAAGATATAATTGGGGGGCATGTATGGTTGGGTTCCATTTGTATACTTGGTGGAATCTGGCATATTTTAACTAAACCCTTTGCATGGGCTCGGCGTGCACTAGTATGGTCTGGAGAAGCTTACTTATCTTATAGTTTAGGTGCTTTAGCCGTTTTTGGTTTTATAGCTTGTTGCTTTGTCTGGTTTAATAATACTGCTTATCCTAGTGAGTTTTATGGTCCCACTGGACCAGAAGCTTCTCAAGCTCAAGCATTTACTTTTCTAGTTAGAGACCAACGTCTTGGAGCTAATGTAGGCTCCGCTCAAGGGCCTACCGGTTTAGGTAAATATCTAATGCGTTCTCCGACCGGAGAAGTTATTTTTGGAGGAGAAACTATGCGTTTTTGGGATCTGCGTGCTCCCTGGTTAGAACCTCTAAGAGGTCCTAATGGTTTGGACTTGAGTAGACTGAAAAAAGACATACAGCCTTGGCAAGAACGTCGTTCCGCGGAATATATGACTCATGCTCCTTTAGGTTCTTTAAATTCCGTGGGTGGCGTAGCTACAGAGATTAATGCAGTCAATTATGTCTCTCCTAGAAGTTGGTTAGCTACTTCTCATTTTGTTCTAGGATTCTTCCTATTCGTGGGTCATTTATGGCACGCGGGAAGAGCTCGCGCAGCTGCCGCAGGATTTGAAAAAGGAATTGATAGAGATTTTGAGCCTGTTCTTTCCATGACTCCCCTTAATTGAGACATGAAATCCAATGCTTGACGTAAGAATCACTTTGATTTTAGTATACATATTGGGTTGAGTCGAGCAGATCAGATCCTATTGAAGATTTTTTTTCAATTCATTTATATCTAATCTTTTTTCGGGCTCGGCTATATCACCACTTAGCCGAGCTCGCAAAAACCGAGCCAACCTAAATCAATAAAATAAAAAAATTCATTCCCCAAGAAAAAGGAGAGAGGGGGATTCGAACCCTCGATAGTTCTTTGTTTCGAACTATACCGGTTTTCAAGACCGGAGCTATCAACCACTCAGCCATCTCTCCAAAAGCTAATTTCTATTTTATCTTGATTCCACTGAAGAGAACATGACCATACGAATTAATACCCTTTCTATCATAAAGATATCCAGTGTGAATCTATTAGTCTAGTTCTCTATCCGTATATATTCTATATGCATGATCCAGCATGCTCTTTTGTGAAGTAAAAAAAAACTACCCCTCGATCCATACCTCGAGAAGGGGGTGTCATCTAAAATCAATGGATTCATGATAAAACCCTCCATAATGATAATGTGTTTTTGATTTCTTTTTTTAGAAGGGGTCAAAAGGGGGGTTGGGGGATCAAATGGTATAGTTCTTTTGTTGGTAAATTAGAGGATTTTAAACATGACTATTGCTTTTCAATTAGCTGTTTTTGCATTAATTGTTACTTCATCCATTTTATTAATTAGTGTACCTGTTGTATTTGCTTCTCCTGATGGTTGGTCAAGTAACAAAAATGTTGTATTTTCCGGTACATCATTATGGATTGGATTAGTATTTCTAGTGGGTATTCTGAATTCTCTCATCTCTTGAAACTATTCATTCTAGATCAAAAAACGAAATGACCCCTCCCCCTGAATTCTTTCGGGTTGTGAGGCACATTCAAATGGAATATAGAAGACCCCATAAATAAAGAAAACTAAAACATTATTATTATTAATGGGAGGGGTCAAACTTCTTCTATTGGAAAGCTTATATCTTATACTATCTTATACTATCTTATACTATCTTATAGTTAATTATACTTAATTAATATAGTAAAACTAAAATATTCATATGATTTTCTTAATATAGAAAAAGAATTGATATTATATATATTGAATATACTAATTAGAATTCTATTCTAGAAAAAAAAAGAAGACTATAGATCTATATATTAAGAATTCTTAATAAAAACGAATATGAATAGAAAATCGTATATTTTGAATAGAAAATAGATATGCCATAATCTATTCCATATCAAATAGATCTAGATTTCGACTTTTATTGATCACTGCTAATAGATATCAAATACAGCTCTGCACAAATCGAATTTATATGATATAAAAAGTACAATAAAAAGAAAAATGCGGATATAGTTGAATGGTATAATTTCTCTTTGCCAAGGAGAAGACGCGGGTTCAATTCCCGCTATCCGCCGTTGCTTATGTATTGAATAGTATATTTATTTATATATTTTTTTGAATATAAAATAATGAATTCCAATTTTGATCAAAAATGGTGCGGAGACGGGATTTGAACCCGTAACCTCAAGGTTATGAACCTTGCGAGCTACCAAGTTGCTCTACTCCGCGATAAGAAGAAAAATTTCCAATTAATGGAAAACAGAGATTGAATGTGCCCCTCCACCATATCTGTACAAATAGAATAAACCGTTTCTACAGAATGGTAAAGGGACCGTCCTATGATCGCGGATCATCAAAATGAATAAAAAAAATGAAGAGAATTTTTTATTCTTACCAACTCGATCTTGTTGCACCGGGCAAGAAACATTCGTGAACCATTTCACGAAGTACGTGTCCAGATAATCCAAAGTCTCGATAATTACCTCGTGGTCTTCCGGTCACAAAACAACGTCGATGAAGACGTGTAGGTCCACTATTACGCGGTAGAGCTTCCAACTTTGCCTGAATTTCCCATTTCTCACTTAACGCGATAGCTTTGCTCATTTCCTTTTTTGGAGATCGTCGAATCCAATGATATTTTTGTTCCAATTTTAGCCTCTTATTCTCTCTCTCAATCAAACTTTTCGTTGCCATGATGATTGATTTTTATTTTAGATTGTATTGCTCTTGCCATGATGATTGATTTTTATTTTAGATTGTATTGCTCTTGCCATGATGATTGATTTTTATTTTAGATTGTATTGCTATTGCCATGCTGATTGATTTTCTAGTGCCATGATCATTCGATTCTTTTTATAGTGCCAGGATGATTCATTTCCTCTCCCCAGGATGATTCATTTCCTCTCCCCAGGATGATTCTTTTCCCCATTGCAATGATGATTGATTTCCTATTAGTATCAATGATACAAGTGGGATCCTAGATGTGAGATGATGTGATGAAATAAATAGAAGAAGGTGTTTCCCCTTCTTCATACAAAGAGATGAAATTTTTGGAGATACAATAAAGAATCAATTTAACCAAATTTACCTGATGTAGAGGCAATCAAGAAAGCTGCATAAGTAAATATATAACCTACCGAAAAGTGGACTAATCCAACCAATCTTGCTTGGACAATGGAAAGAGCCACAGGTTTATCTCTCCATCGAATCAAATTCGCCAAAGGTGTGCGTTCATGAGCCCATGCTAAAGTTTCAATCAATTCCTGCCAATATCCGCGCCATGAGATTAAGAACATAAATCCAGTAGCCCAAACAAGATGTCCAAATAAGAACATCCACGCCCAGACTGATAAACTATTCATACCAAAGGGGTTATATCCATTGATAAGTTGTGAAGAATTTAACCATAGATAATCTCTTAACCATCCCATCAAATAGGTTGAAGATTCATTAAATTGTGAAACATTACCCTGCCATAATGTAATGTGCTTCCAATGCCAATAAAAAGTAACCCATCCAATTGTATTTAACATCCAGAAAACTGCCAAATAAAATGCGTCCCAAGCAGAAATATCACAAGTACCACCTCGTCCCGGACCATCGCAAGGAAAACTATAACCAAAATCCTTTTTATCCGGCATTAACTTGGAACCACGTGCATCTAAAGCACCTTTTACTAAGATCAATGTAGTTGTATGTAAACCAAGAGCAATAGCATGATGAACCAAGAAGTCTCCAGGCCCTATTGTTAAGAATAGAGAATTACTATTCTCATTAATAGCATTTAACCAACCCGGCAACCATATGCTTCGCCCCGCATTGAGCGCCGGACTATTCGTTGAAGATAAAAGTACATCGAAACCATATGAAGTTTTACCATGAGCAGATTGTATCCATTGGGCAAATATAGGTTCGATCAAGATTTGTTTCTCCGGAGTGCCAAAAGCAAGCATGACATCATTATGGACATAAAGTCCCAAAGTATGAAACCCCAGAAATAGGCTGGCCCAACTTAAATGGGATATGATAGCTTCTTTGTGCTCTAACATTCTTGCCAATACATTATCCTCATTCTGTTCAGGATTGTAATCTCTAATAAAAAAGATAGCTCCATGAGCAAAAGCCCCTGTCATAATAAATCCTGCAATGTATTGATGATGAGTATATAACGCAGCTTGAGTAGTAAAGTCTTGTGCTATAAAGGCATAAGCAGGTAAAGAGTACATGTGTTGAGCTACCAAAGAAGTAATGACCCCTAACGAGGCTAGAGCAAGGCCTAATTGAAAATGAATTGAATTATTTATTGTGTCATAAAGACCCTTATGTCCACGCCCCAATCTACCCCCCGGAGGAATATGCGCTTCTAAAATATCTTTTATACTGTGCCCAATCCCGAAGTTAGTTCTATACATATGACCAGCAATGAGAAAAAGAATTGCAATAGCTAAATGATGATGGGCCATATCGCTAAGCCATAAACTTTGCGTTTGAGGATGGAATCCCCCGAGAAGTGTTAGAATGGCAGTTCCCGCGCCTTGCGAAGTACTAAATAAATGATTACTAGAATCGGGGTTTTGAGCATAAAGATTCCACTGACCTGTAAAAAGTGGCCCTAATCCTTGAGGGTGAGGCAATACACTTAAGAAATTATTCCATCGAACATATTCTCCTCTGGATCCTGGAATAGCCACATGGACTAAATGCCCTGCCCAAGCTAAGGAGCTGACTCCAAATAGTCCTGACAAATGATGATTGAGGCGGGATTCGGCATTTTTAAACCACGAAACGCTCGGTTTCCATTTCGGTTGTAGGTGTAACCAGCCCGCTAATAAGGATATGAAAGAAAGAAATAATAGAAAAAGAGCTCCAGTATAAAGATCCTCATTAGTACGTAAACCAATTGTATACCACCACTGATAAACACCGGAATAGGCAATATTCACTGGGCCAAGAGCACCCCCTCGAGTAAAAGCTTCTACAGCCGGTTGACCAAAATGGGGATCCCAAATTGCATGAGCAATAGGTCTTACATGTAAAGGATCCTGTACCCATGCCTCAAAATTTCCTTGCCAAGCTACATGGAAGAGATTCCCGGAAGTCCACAGAAAAATTATTGCTAATTGTCCGAAATGAGAAGCAAAAATATTCTGATAAAGACGTTCCTCAGTAATATCATCATGACTCTCGAAGTCATGTGCGGTAGCAATACCAAACCAAATACGACGAGTAGTGGGGTCCTGAGCTAAGCCTTGGCTAAACCTTGGAAATCTTAATGCCATAATGCTTTTCAAATCCTCCTAGCCATTATCCTACTGCAATAATTCTTGCTAAGAAGAATGCCCACGTTGTGGCAATTCCACCCAGAAGGTAATGTGTTACTCCTACAGCACGTCCCTGTACAATGCTCAAGGCTCTAGGCTGAGTAGCAGGAGCAACTTTTAATTTATTATGAGCCCAAACGATGGATTCAATAAGTTCTTGCCAATAACCACGCCCGCTGAATAGAAACATTAAACTAAAAGCCCATACAAAATGGGCGCCTAAGAAAAAAAGACCATATGCAGATAACGAGGAACCATAAGACTGAATTACCTGGGATGCCTGCGCCCATAAGAAATCGCGAAGCCACCCATTAATGGTAATCGAACTCTGCGCAAAGTTTCCTCCTGTGATATGAGTTACTACTCCTTGATCATTTATACTTCCCCAAACATCCGACTGCATTTTCCAACTGAAATGGAATATTACTACAGAAATTGCATTGTACATCCAAAATAATCCGAGGAAGACATGATCCCAAGCGGATACTTGGCATGTCCCCCCTCTTCCAGGGCCATCACAAGGGAACCGAAAACCAAGATTTGCTTTATCCGGTATCAATCGTGAGCTACGAGCAAATAGAACTCCTTTTAGGAGTATCAATACCGTCACATGAATTGTAAATGCATGAATATGATGTACCAAAAAATCTGCAGTTCCTAATGGAATAGGTAACAAAGCTACTTTGCCGCCCACTGCCACTAAATCACCACCGCCCCAAGTCAAACTGGTGCTTGTTGTTGCACCAGGGGCTGTTGTGCCAGGTGCTAAAGCATGGGTATTTTGTATCCATTGAGCAAAGATAGGTTGTAATTGTATAGCGGTATCTGAAAACATATCTTGAGGGCGCCCTAAAGCACTCATGGTATCATTATGAATATACAACCCAAAACTGTGAAAGCCTAAAAATATACACACCCAGTTGAGATGTGATATGATTGCATCACGATGTCTAAGAACACGATCTAATAGATCGTTGTATCGAGTAGTTGGATCATAGTCTCTTACCATAAAAATGGCTGCATGTGCAGCAGCACCAACTATGAGAAAGCCCCCAATCCACATGTGATGTGTGAACAATGACAGTTGTGTACCATAGTCAGTAGCTAGGTATGGATAAGGAGGCATAGCATACATATGGTGAGCTACAACAATGGTCAAAGAGCCTAACATAGCTAGGTTAATAGATAATTGAGCATGCCATGACGTTGTTAAGATCTCATATAGACCTTTATGACCCTGGCCTGTAAATGGACCTTTATGGGCTTCTAAAATATCTTTTATACCATGACCAATACCCCAGTTAGTTCTATACATATGACCCGCAATGAGAAAAAGAATTGCAATAGCTAAATGATGATGTGCAATATCAGTCAGCCATAGACCACCAGTTAGTGGGTCTAATCCTCCACGAAAAGTAAGAAAGTCCGCGTATTTTGACCAATTCAAGGTAAAAAATGGGGTTGCTCCCTCAGCAAAACTTGGATAAAGTTGAGCCAAAAGATCCCGATTCAAGATAAATTCATGAGGAAGTGGGATCTCTTTGGGATCTACTCCAGCATTTAGAAATTGGTTAATTGGTAAAGATACATGTACTTGATGCCCAGCCCAAGAAAGAGACCCAAGTCCTAGTAGACCTGCCAAATGGTGATTCAACATGGATTCTACATCTTGAAACCAAGCCAATTTTGGAGCAGCTTTGTGATAATGAAACCAACCAGCAAAAAGCATTAAGGCTGCAAAGACCAACGCACCAATTGCAGTACAATAGAGTTGTAATTCACTAGTTATTCCAGATGCTCGCCAAATCTGAAAAAAACCAGAGGTTATTTGTATTCCGCGGAAACCTCCGCCTACATCACCGTTCAATATTTCTTGGCCTACTATAGGCCAAACCACCTGGGCACTAGGTCGAATGTGAGTAGGATCATTTAGCCATGCTTCATAATTGGAAAAACGAGCACCATGGAAATACATGCCACTCAGCCAAAGAAAGATAATGGAGAGTTGGCCGAAATGAGCACTAAAGATTTTTCGGGAAATTTCCTCTAAATCACTAGTATGGCTATCGAAATCATGAGCATCGGCATGTAGGTTCCAGATCCAAGTAGTAGTATCAGGTCCCTTAGCTATTGTTCTTGAGAAATGACCGGGTTTTGCCCATTGCTCGAAAGAAGTTTTTATGGGATCCCTATCTACCAAAATTTTGACTTTAGGTTCCGGCGAACGAATAATCATTGAGTCCTCCTCTTTCCGGACAACACATACAAAGAGACCCGCCAACATAAAACATAATTAGTGAACTTATGATAGATGTTTATATTGAATATCTCCCATCTATCTATTCTATATTTTCTTTAGTTATTCACTAGAACAATTATGATCCGGAAGTGAATCCGGGGCAAGTGTTCAGATCTATTATGACATAGCAGTGAGGCGCTCAACGGACCCTTTTATTTGACTGATGGAGACAAGAAACTCTAAAAAATTCAATATTCAATATATATAATGGATTCTCTCTATATTTTATTCTCTATTAGAGAATAAAATAGAGAATAAAATATAGAGAAGAATATGAGAATTAGAATCAAAAAAAAAAGAGAATAATAAAAAGACTGTTCTTATTCAAAACGCCCTGTGATCTTCAACCAATTCTGTGCCTCAATATAATTACCGGGGGTAAGGGCTATAGCTTGTTTCCAATATTCAGCAGCTTGATCAAACCAAGATTCTGCAATTTCAGAATCTCCCTGTCGAATGGCCTGTTCTCCGCGGTCGGAATAGGTGAGTAAAATCCTTCCCTTAGAACCGTACTTGAGAGTTTCCTGACTCATACGGCTCAACAGTCAATTCTTTTGATCTTCCATTTTTTCTGGAGTGAATAACAAGAAAAGAGTTTAATTACATGAGTTTCAAACTTGAATTTGGATTAATAATTCAATTGAATCCTTTGTTTTTAGTTTTATCTTTTCTCCTACCTTCTTAAGAATAAAGCATCGACATTCAAATTAATGCTCTTATTCAAAATTTCTGAAAGGTAACTATCTCGATTTCATATATATCATATATGATATATCGATTTCTATAGAATCTTTGAGAAAGACTTTTCTTCATAAGAAAAGACTTACTATCTTTGGGATCTGATACTACACCGCTGCTCAAAACCTTAGGGGATAAACTTAATTACATAAGTTGATTCCTAATCTATCATCATATAAGTTAAGTAAGCAGTTCTTGTTATATCGGCCAAAAACCTTGTTAATAGATCTTTACGGTGCTTCCTCTATCAATTAGATCTTTTATCCATAGAAAAAAAGTATATAGGCATATATAGATATTCTATTTCTTCATATTTTTACTTCTATGAAGTTTCTTTCTTTGCTACAGCTCATAAAAATCGTTGTTTCGAACGATATATATGTACAAAGCCTATTTTTCTTTCTTTGTCTAGTATTTCTTACTATTAGTGGAGGTTCTTTTCTTTTTTCTTTCTATAGTGGAGATAGTCGCACGTAATGACAGATCACGGCCATATTGTTAAAAGCTTGAGGTAAGAAAGGGTTTCGTTCGAGTGCCCGAAAATAGTATTCCAAAGCTTTTGTATGGTCTCCGTTACTTGTGTGGATAAGGCCTATGTTATAAAGTATATAACTTCGATCATAGGGATCAATTTCCAGTCGCATAGCCTCATAATAATTCTGTAAAGCTTCCGCATAATTTCCTTCAGATTGAGCCGACATCCGTTACGGTCGTCATTCGGTTCAAAGAATCTCCGTTCCAGAACCGTACGTGAGATTTTCATCTCATACGGCTCCTCCTTTATGTGGATAATGATAAACATACATGGAATCCAATCAAAAAAGATTGCAATATTCTCATTATCAACTGTGCGGGACTAGTGTTTTTACACGAAATCTCTAGCCAACCTTTCTGTAAAGGATCTTTTATTAACATTTAGTAAGTTAATACTGGATAAATAGTAACTTCAACAATTTCTTTGTCCTCAACGCCGCTTCATTTCCCGGAATTAGTCACTTCAACAGTCTTCGATGGTTATACGGGTATCCAAAATACGAACGAGATGGATGTTTATTGTCCCAACCATTCTATTTAGTCCCGATCCCGATAAGAAAGGAAGGATTTTTTGACAAAGTTTTCCCCTGTTGTTGATTCCCTAGCGTAGTGCTTCTTCCCCCATGCCGCCTATTGGTACTAGTGGAGTAGGATTAACCTAACCCCATACATAGGTATATATAGGTATAACCTTTCGCTTAATACTAGAAACCTAAAATTGAAGCATATAGCATATTAAGGCTGCATTAATCGGGAATACACGACAGAAGGGATTAATCGTTTTATTTCCAAACTTCACCTTCAGCCAGCGTAGGTTGTTTTGTTTTTTTTTCAAAATTTTTTTATTTCTCTCTGAAGAATGTATCTTTCTCCTAAGACTGAGATCGGTAAAAAAATAATAAGAATAATCAAATCGCACCATCTCTGTAATAAGTGAATGCCTCTTTTTCTCCAGAAGTTGTCGGAATTATTCGTAATAAGATATTGGCTACAATGGTAAAGGTCTTATCAATAAAATTTCCATTTATCCGAGATCTAGTCATAGGTAGCAATCCATTCTATAATTTCATTTTTTATCGCGTGATAAAAGAATTCCCCAAACAAAGGAATTGTACAATACAGTACGAAATAACGTAAAAATGGACTTATTAATCAAATAACTTTATTCTACGGTAGGCCTTGAAGTAGGTTTTTTTTTCAAAAAAAAAATTATTTCTATTTTTTTAGTTTCAATTGTTTGTGTGCGCCTACGCAAACGGCATATAAATGCCTCACTATTCACTCGGTTTAGGGGCATAATCATTATGTAGGAGAGATGGCCGAGTGGTTCAAGGCGTAGCATTGGAACTGCTATGTAGGCTTTTTGTTTACCGAGGGTTCGAATCCCTCTCTTTCCGCACCCTTAACAAGTTCATCAATGTTACTGACCTCAATGTTTGAAATAATAATAGATAACATTATTGCAACTTTGATATGGATTCTTTATTCCTAATTTGTTTATGTAATATAGAAAATTGTGGATAAAGTGGGCAAGGAATAACAATTTTCCTATACCCACTTCTATACACGAATGGGGAAAAATACTCGGATCAAAATTCTTGTTATTTTAACTAGGTTTAAGTCTGACGAGAATAATATTCTACAACCAGCAATTCATTAATTTTCAAACCAACCCATTTACTATCTATTATTTGATTGACTAATCCTTTATATTGCAATGGATCAAGAGTCAAATGGGTTGGCAATTTTTCGCGGGGGGGTGATTCAAGAGAATGTTGAATCAGAGTTCTAGATTTTTGTTCATCCTTGGCTGTAATAATATCTTCAGGTTTACAACGATAACTTGGTATATCTACTATACGACCATTAACTAAAACATGTCTGTGGTTAACTAATTGACGGGCTTGAGGAATAGTCGTAGCCATACCCAATCGAAAAAGTATGTTATCCAAACGCATTTCAAGTAATTGTAGTAAAACTTGACCGGTTGACCCTTTTGCTTTTCCAGCGATACGAACGTATTTAAGCAATTGTCGTTCTGTAAGACCATAATGAAAACGCAATTTTTGTTTTTCTTCTAAACGAATACGATATTGCGATTTTTGAGTGGAGCTCGATAGTTCGCTTCCAACTGTAAGCTCTTTACTGGTTAGTCCGGGTAAAGCCCCCAGACGGCGTATTTTTTTGAAACGAGGCCCTCTGTAACGTGACATAAAAACTCCTTTTAAAAATGTAAAATATAAATGAGAAATATTAAAAATATTAGAAATGAAATCTACTTAAAGTATTGTACTACAAAAATATAAATGAGAAATATTAAAAATATTAGAAATGAAGTGAAATCTACTTAAAGTATTGTACTACAAATAGTGTAGTACAAAGAAGAATTGGAAAGATTCTATCAGTATCCGAATTGAATTCTCTTCTATAATGTATAGAATTATAAATAAAAAAGGCGGTTATTTTCTTCATTTGTTCTACAAAAAAGGAACTACCTATTATTTTCCTAAAATAAAAAGAGATTATCCCTTCTGTCAAAAAAAAAAAAATAGAGAAAAAAGCCGGCTATCGGAATCGAACCGATGACCATCGCATTACAAATGCGATGCTCTAACCTCTGAGCTAAGCGGGCTCTCAGAACACAAATTGTGCATTTCTCAGAAGTCTTTCCTAAACTACTGGGATCCTAGTTATTAACTATTTACTATTAGCTCTTGATAACACAATTACTATATCATAAATAATAAATACAAACATAAAAAAAAACAAACCATACCCCCTATTGAATAGGGGATAGGTCTGACCCTCACGATTCGAACATAAGAAATACAAAAAAAGAGACAATATCCCCTATTCAAAAGAGAAAGAGACAATATCCCCTATTCAAAAGAGATAGAATCTATTGAATAGGGCATAGGTCTCACTCTTCATTTTGATTTTGAGAATCTTTCTCTTTGTCTTGTTTCTCTTTGTCTTCTTTTGTTATATCTTTTTTATTTACTAGATCTCGAAATTTTCCAGCGATGGCTTGATAGAATACATATAATTGTTTTAGGATCTGAAAACCTATATTCATATCAATCATATGTATCAAGCCAGAGGTAATCTTCTGGTGGAACCAAAAAAGAACATAAAACGAAACAGCTTTATGTGTAAAAAAAATGAAATCTATAAGCCTTGCTGGATACCCAGCACTTTGCAAATCTAATAGAAAATAGAAATCTATATGACTATACAAGTGATTCCAACGGTAAACTAGGTTGAGAAAATAGCTTAAATACGGAGACAAAATAGCTACCCTCAAAACTAGACGTTGTAACGCATAACTAGTGTACTGCTTTTTGGAAAGCATTAGTATAAAAAAAGTGAAATTTTTTACTATTTGATAAGAATATTCTATCAGAATCTCAAAGGTGTCTATTATTCTCAAAGCAACCGTAATGAGATCCCCAAGGCGGATTGACCAATAGAGTATTATCTTGTTTTGTTCGCAAAACATCGTTAGATCGAAATAATAGAGAAAACTATACCATCGATCTAAAACATTAGAAAAATTATCGAGGATTCTATAGCAAATCTTTAGTATTTCAAAAAAAAGTTTTTCTATCGATAAAAGAAGTTGTTTTAAAAGTTCTTCTATTTGAAATAGAAGTTCTTCCAAAAACATTTTTATTTTTTCCTCCCTTTCCCTTATTTTCAACCCACTAAAGATTTTTTTTTGCGATTCTTGAAGCCGCAAAAGAACCCCCCTCAAATCAGAAAAGAATTCTCTGATTCGATTGATAACCTCTCTGATTCGATTGATAACCTCTCTGATTCGATTGATAACCTCTCTGATTCGATTGATAACCAATGTAATGAACTGTTTTATCTTTTTAAGATCTATCATAAAAATAAATGTTTTTTTTTCTCGAGAAGAAAGAGAGATGTCACTCTTCCTTCGTTGTAGGTTGTTGAGAGGGTTGTCCAAAAGGAATATATAAGGCATACGCAGTATAACTTACAATTCAACTAAACCCGATCTCTAAATTGTACCAAAGGTACCTGTATTCGATTATTCTATAGTCATATTATAGACTATATGATTATTAATGTCAAGATCAAGAATTCTTTTTTCATGTTCACTTATAGCTTCATTTTTGATATAGCAGAGTGTTCAATACAGTTATCTTATAAAATTGCTATATTTTCGATATGTTTCCATAAACATATATCTTTTCTAGAATGAATTCGAGACTTAGATAACTTGACGATACTTAGATAACAACTTGACATTATCATATATCGTGTCTAGAATGAATTAGAGAATTTGTATGTGACCTTGTTAGTTGACAAAAGCAGAAAGGTTGTATAGAATGAATTCTTTTCCCAATATGGGAAATTGAATAGTTGCAATCCATTATACAACATAAGTTTCAGTAATATTCTAAACCAATGTAAAGTCAAAATTAGATTCCATAGTTAGAATCATAAAACAAGACCCCCATCAATAATCAAAAATCAAATTATTTTCTCAGTCTAACGTTGAATTATAAAAATAACATCCAAATGAAATATGATATCAATCTCAAAGAAAAAACGGGGGATATGGCGAAATTGGTAGACGCTACGGACTTAATTGGATTGAGCCTTGGTATGGAAACTTACCGAGTGAAAACTTTCAAATTCAGAGAAACCCTGGAATTAAAAATGGGCAATCCTGAGCCAAATCCTTAAGTTAAAATCAAAAAAGGATAGGTGCAGAGACTCAATGGAAGATATTCTAACAAATGGAGTTGACAACATTGAATTGATTAATGAAGATTTCTAACTTCTATTTGTAAATATTTTGTTTTGATTCTATCACAATTGAAACATTAGAATCAAATCAATTACAACTGGAAGAAAAAATGGTGAATATTCATTGATCAAATCTATCACTCCACCATAATCTGATGGATCTTTTGAATAACTGATTAATCAGACGAGAATAAAGAGAGAGTCCCATTCTACATGTCAATAGCGACATCAATGAAATTTTTAGTAAGAGGAAAATCCGTCGACTTTAGAAATCGTGAGGGTTCAAGTCCCTCTATCCCCAAAAGCCCATTCAATTCCCTTTTTTTATTGAGTTAACATAGACTCAAGTAATTTCTTAAAATGAGGATGGTGCGTCAAAAATGGTCGGGATAGCTCAGCCGGTAGAGCAGAGGACTGAAAATCCTCGTGTCACCAGTTCAAATCTGGTTCCCGGCGACTCATTTATTTCTTGAATATCTGGGGTTGTCGAAGTTCACTCTTTCTTTTTTTTTTGATCAAAAGTTAAAGTAAAAACATTGAATATTAGAAACCTTTTCCTAATTTTTCATAGATAATAGATATATATGGATCTCTTTTTATTGTAATGTAAAATAATCCAATTAGTTCCTTTTTGAACGAATGTTTCTGAATAACAAAAAAAGTCTTCTTTTATCTTATTTTTATAATTTATATCAAAATAAACAAATGTTGTTAGTTTTGGTGTACTGATTGATCCTCATCCTCGCTCTAGAGATCAAAATTTTTATTTGACAATTTTTTTCTTTATTACTATTCATTTTTCTTAATATAGAAATGAAAAAATGACTAACCTAACCTAACATAGGAATGAATAGTAATATTTCATATTAATTAATTAAGATATTACTTACTTCAAATAATAATTATTATTTTTTTATTTTCACTAGGAATTTTCTTATTGGCCCCGGTTTTGACTTTGTACTTTCCAATATAGGGACCGTTGTGCAAAGATTCATAACAATTAAGAATATCAAATTCTATTTATATATTATTAACCGAACCCCTTTCCAAAAGAGATAAAACAAACGAAACGAATAAGAAACAAAATTCATCAAGAATCTAAATATTTTTTATTCTTTCTTTTTTTTTTTTGTATGGAATATACACATCAATCTTCATGGATCATACCTTTCATCCCTCTTCCAGTTCCTATTTTCATAGGGGTAGGACTTCTACTTTTTCCCACGGCAACAAAAAATCTTCGCCGTATGTGGGCTTTTCCTAGTATTTTCTTGTTAACCATAGTTATGATTTTTTCGATCAATTTCTCTATTCATCAAATCGAAAAAAGTTCTATCTATCAATATGTATGGTCTTGGACTATAAATAATGATCTTTCTTTAGAGTTTGGCTACTTGATCGATTCACTTACTTCTATTATGTCAATATTAATTACTACTGTTGGTATTCTGGTTCTAATTTTTAGTGATAGTTACATGTCTCATGATCAAGGCTATTTGAGATTTTTTACTTATATGAGTTTTTTTAATACTTCAATGTTAGGATTAGTTACTAGTTCAAATTTGATACAAGTTTATCTTTTTTGGGAATTGGTTGGAATGTGTTCTTATCTATTAATAGGTTTTTGGTTCACACGTCCTATTGCGGCAAATGCTTGTCAAAAAGCGTTTGTAACGAATCGTGTAGGGGACTTTGGTTTATTATTAGGAATTTTAGGTTTTTATTGGCTAACCGGTAGTTTGGAATTTAGGGATTTATTTCAAATATTCAATAACTTAATTTATAAGAATGAGGTGAATATTCTTTTTGTTACTTTGTGTGCCCTCTTGTTATTTTGCGGATCAGTTGCAAAATCTGCCCAATTCCCTCTTCATGTATGGTTACCAGATGCTATGGAAGGTCCTACTCCTATTTCTGCTCTTATACATGCTGCTACTATGGTAGCAGCGGGAATTTTTCTTGTAGCTCGACTTCTTCCTCTTTTCATAGTTATACCCTGCATAATGAGTGGAATAGCTTTGATAGGTATAATAACAGTAGTATTAGGAGCTACTTTAGCTATTGCTCAAAAAGATATTAAGAAAAATTTAGCCTATTCTACAATGTCTCAACTGGGTTATATGATGTTAGCTTTAGGTATGGGCTCTTATCGAGCCGCTTTATTTCATTTGATTACTCATGCTTATTCAAAAGCATTGTTGTTTTTAGGATCTGGATCCATTATTCATTCAATGGAAGCTATTGTTGGATATTCTCCAGATAAAAGTCAAAATATGGTTCTTATGGGAGGTTTAACAAAACATGCGCCAATTACAAAAACGGCTTTTTTAATAGGTACACTTTCTATTTCTGGTATCCCACCTTTTGCTTGTTTTTGGTCCAAGGATGAGATTCTTAATGATAGTTGGTTGTATTCACCAATTTTCGCAATAATAGCTTGTTCCACCGCAGGATTAACTGCATTTTATATGTTTCGAATTTATTTACTTGTTTTTGAAGGATATTTA
>C688J14111_10000005_pt1:27500-49003 | contig 49003 bp, 35 predicted proteins | sample HopSoiMetagenom1_FD_14111 | JGI IMG/M metagenome (IMG submission 14111)
CTTTTTTAACGTATAATTAGATGTGGTAATCATTCAAATCAAAAATGAAAGCTCGTTGCTTTTTGTTTCCCTATAATTGGAGCAGCTAAGCTCTATCCCTTTATTAATTAAACCCAACGGAATTCATTTGTTCCGAGCCAACAATTCAAAGAAAAATATTGGTCGGATCCAATATGAATGAAAAATTTTTAGAATTCACCGTTGATACGACATGCTGTTTTTTCCATTCATTCCTTTCTGGATCAGTCGTGGTCTTACAAACCCTACCGCTGGTATGGATGAACCAATTAGTTCATAGAAATGTGTAAAAACTGGAGTCGCACTTAAAAGCCGAGTACTCTACCATTGAGTTAGCAACCCTAATCAAATTACAAACAAGAATGTGTATATCCAATCGCAATAAAAAAAAGATGGAATTCTATAAATAAGAGAATCAAATGTTATATATTACATTAAATTACAATGAAAAAAAAAAGAAAAAAGGATAATCAAAAATGATAGACAGACCCCTTGGTTTAGTACAGTACTGTATACTATAGTTTTCAATTCTTCTTATTTTATACATTTTTTTTTCATATTCACTTTGAATAAAAAAAACTTCTTGTTTGTATCAAACAAAATACAACGAATCCACCATTTGATGAAGTAAAAAACCTATGTGATATAAGTCAATCGATCCGTTTATTCACGATCGGATTATATTTGTTTGATACACTGTTGTCAATATTAGTGTTGAAAAAAAGAATACAATTGATAAAACAAACAAATAAAAAAAATATTTATATTCTCATTTTTGAATAGAAAATATTTCTATTCTCATTTTTGAATAGAAAATATTTCTATTTTCATTCATTATATTCAAACAATAATGAACTAGAAAAAATAGATCCATCCGAAAAATCTATAGGATTCATTATAGATACAACAAGTATTTTTGTATTGTGTATTGTATTCGGCTCAATCCTTTTAGTAAAAGATTGGGCCGAGTTTAATGTAAATTAATAGAACGAATGATTCTTACTGGATTACAAAGTATCCATTGCTGGGAATTCAAATTTGATTTCCTTCCATACTTCACAAGCAGCAGCTAATTCAGGACTCCATTTGCAAGCTTCACGGATAATTGCATTACCCTCGCGAGCAAGATCACGTCCCTCATTCCGAGCTTGTACACATGCTTCCAGAGCTACTCGATTCGCTACGGCACCAGGTGCATTTCCCCAAGGGTGTCCTAAAGTTCCTCCACCGAATTGGAGTACAGAATCATCTCCAAATATCTCGGTCAGAGCAGGCATATGCCAAACGTGAATACCCCCTGAAGCAACAGGGATAACACCTGGTAAAGAGACCCAATCCTGAGTGAAATAAATACCGCGACTTCTATCTTTTTCAATATAATCATCACGTAGTAAATCAACAAAACCTAAAGTAATCTCCCTTTCTCCTTCAAGTTTACCTACTACAGTACCAGCGTGAATATGATCTCCACCAGACAAACGTAAGGCTTTAGCTAATACACGAAAGTGCATACCATGATTTTTTTGTCTATCGATAACTGCATGCATTGCACGGTGGATATGAAGAAGTAGACCATTATCGCGGCAATAGTGAGACAGGGTAGTATTTGCAGTGAATCCACCTGTTAAGTAGTCATGCATTACGATAGGAACGCCCAATTCTCTAGCAAATACAGCTCTTTTTAGCATTTCTTCACATGTACCCGCAGTAGCATTCAAATAATGTCCTTTGATTTCACCTGTTTCGGCCTGTGATTTATAAATTGCTTCGGCACAAAATAAGAAACGGTCTCTCCAACGCATAAATGGTTGAGAGTTCACATTTTCATCATCTTTGGTAAAATCAAGTCCCCCGCGGAGACATTCATAAACTGCTCTACCATAATTCTTAGCAGATAAACCCAACTTTGGTTTAATAGTACATCCCAATAGGGGACGTCCATACTTGTTCAATTTATCTCTCTCAACTTGGATTCCGTGAGGAGGGCCTTGGAAAGTTTTAACATAAGCATTAGGGATTCGCAAATCTTCCAGACGTAGAGCGCGTAAGGCCTTGAACCCAAATACATTACCTACAATGGAGGTAAACATGTTAGTAACAGAACCTTCTTCAAAAAGGTCTAAGGGATAAGCTACATAAGCAATAAATTGATTATCTTCTCCAGGAACAGGCTCGATCTCGTAGCAGCGTCCTTTATAACGATCAAGGCTGGTAAGTCCATCGGTCCACACAGTTGTCCATGTACCAGTGGAAGATTCTGCAGCTACCGCTGCACCTGCTTCTTCAGGCGGAACTCCAGGTTGAGGAGTTACTCGGAATGCTGCCAAGATATCAGTATCTTTGGTTTGATATTCAGGAGTATAATAAGTCAATTTATAATCTTTAACACCAGCTTGGAACCCAACCTTTGCTTTAGTTTCTGTTTGTGGTGACATAAATCCCCCCTACAAGGCATGAATTAAGAATTATAGCAACAACAAGGTCTACTCGACATAACTTAGTAGTTAATAAAACCTTTTTACAAATGATCCATCAACTAAGATTATCAATTAATCCGAATGGGTCATTGTTCAATTTTACCATGATATTTGATTTGGCAAATACATCATTATTCTATACTCTTTCATATGTATGGCGCAACCCAACCGTTTTTTTTGAGTCTCTTATATATATATATATTTTTTTTTTACTTTTGGAATCTCATTTTCTAATCTAAATAATAAAAAATATACTCTTGACCTTGACAGTCATATATGTTGTATATGTAAATCCCAGATGTCAAAATCGGCAGAATTTGCCCAATAAAAAAATCAGTAAAAAGGATATCCTAAGTATAAATCCAAGGAGATCCTAAGTATAAATCCTATGTATAAATCCTATGCTGAGGAAATAAAAAAGAAGGACCAATGACATAGAAAAACGGAATCATAAACAAAGTTCAGGTTCAAATTACATAGAGAATATAGATAGTATTGTCTAGAATCTAGAATGATAAACAAATGAAAGACTTTCAAAAGATTTCATCCAATTCAAATTTTCATAATGTTACTTAATCAACTTGCTTAGTTATCGACACTTTTTTTCTTCATTTCAAATTTTTTTTTTTGAAAAAAACGGATATTTTTCAATATGACAACAACGCCTGCCCCCTCTGATACTGAGGTTTCTGGACTTGAAAACAAACATCTGGGGCGGATCACGCAAATAATCGGTCCGGTACTGGATGTAGTTTTTTCACCAGGGAAGATGCCTTATATTTACAACGCTCTGATAGTTCAAGGTCGAGATAGGGCGGGCCAACAAATTAACGTAACTTGTGAAGTACAGCAATTATTAGGAAATAATCGAATTAGAGCTGTAGCTATGAGTGCTACAGATGGTCTAAAGAGAGGAATGGAAGTGATTGACACGGGAGCTGCTCTAAGTGTTCCAGTCGGCGGAGCAACCCTTGGTCGAATTTTCAACGTCCTTGGAGAGCCTATTGATAATTTGGGTCCTGTAGATACTCGCACAACATCTCCTATTCATAGATCTGCGCCTGCCTTTATAGAGTTAGATACACAATTATCCATTTTTGAAACAGGAATTAAAGTAGTTGATCTTTTAGCTCCTTATCGCCGTGGCGGAAAAATAGGACTTTTCGGTGGAGCTGGAGTAGGTAAAACAGTCCTCATTATGGAATTGATCAATAACATTGGAAAAGCTCATGGAGGTGTATCCGTATTTGGCGGAGTAGGTGAGCGTACTCGCGAGGGAAATGATCTTTATATGGAAATGAAAGAATCCGGAGTAATTAATGAAAAAAATATTGCGGAATCAAAAGTAGCTCTAGTCTACGGTCAAATGAATGAACCGCCCGGAGCTCGTATGAGAGTTGGTTTAACTGCCCTAACTATGGCAGAATATTTCCGAGATGTCAATGAGCAGGACGTCCTTCTATTTATCGACAATATCTTCCGTTTTGTCCAAGCCGGATCCGAAGTATCCGCCTTATTGGGCCGAATGCCTTCCGCTGTGGGTTATCAACCCACTCTGGGTACTGAAATGGGTACTTTACAAGAAAGAATTACTTCTACCAAAAAAGGGTCTATAACTTCTATTCAAGCAGTTTATGTACCTGCAGACGATTTGACCGATCCTGCTCCTGCCACGACATTTGCACATTTGGATGCAACTACTGTACTATCAAGAGGATTAGCTGCCAAAGGTATTTATCCAGCAGTAGATCCTTTAGATTCAACGTCAACCATGCTCCAACCTCGGATCGTCGGTCAAGAACATTATGAAACTGCGCAAAGAGTTAAACAAACGTTACAACGTTACAAAGAACTTCAGGACATCATCGCTATTCTTGGGTTGGACGAATTATCCGAAGAGGATCGCTTAACCGTAGCAAGAGCACGAAAAATTGAACGTTTCTTATCACAACCTTTTTTCGTAGCAGAAGTATTTACTGGTTCCCCAGGGAAATATGTTGGTCTAGCAGAAACAATTAGAGGATTTCAATTGATTCTTTCTGGAGAATTAGATTGTCTTCCTGAACAAGCCTTTTATTTGGTGGGTAATATCGATGAAGCTACTGCGAAGGCTACGAACTTAACTTAGAAATGGAGAACTAATTCAAGAAATGACTTTAAATCTTTGTGTACTGACCCCCAATCGAATTGTTTGGGATTCAGAAGTGAAAGAAATTATTTTATCTACTAATAGTGGACAAATAGGGGTATTAAAAAATCATGCGCCTATTGCCACAGCTTTAGATATAGGTATTTTGAGAATACGCCTTAACGACCGATGGTTAACCATGGCTCTGATGGGCGGTTTTGCTAGAATAGGCAATAATGAGATCACTGTTTTAGTAACTGATGCAGAAAGGGGTAGTGACATTAATCCACAAGAAGCCCAACAAACTCTTAAAATAGCAGAAGCTAACTTGAAGAAGGCTGAAGGCAAGAGACAAACAATTGAAGCAAATCTAGCTCTCCGGCGAGCTAGGACACGAGTAGAGGCTATCAATATGATCTCGTAACAAATTGGTGCAGCAAAAAAATAGAAAAAAGATATAAAATAACAATAAAAAAATCGTGAGTAGAAAAACTTCTTAGATACCGGAATTAATGGTATCTAATAAGTTATACTAATCCCTTACCTACTATTGGATTCGAACCAATGACTACTGCCGTATGAAAGCAATACTCTAACCCCTGAGTTAAGTAGGTCATTCATTTATCATCGTAAATAAAAAAAAGTAGCTGTCTATCATTGATTATAATATATTCTATTACTTATAAACAATACAAAGGAAATATAAATCAAAGAGATTGGATCATGTAATATTTATCTTGACAAGAATTTATTTATCGAATATGATAAAATATGTATCAAAAGCACAAGGGCTATAGCTCAGTTAGGTAGAGCACCTCGTTTACACATGCGCCAATGTTTTTTCATAGGAGTCCATCATGTAATTAAAAGATTTGATCTTCATTGATATGAGAAATCCATGTCTTACTCCAGGAACAAAATAAGAGAACAATAGCCTGACAACGGAAAGGATTTAGTTAGACGTCAAATGGAATCCATAATGGATTTGAGATAGTGATAAGGTGAATACTTAATCTATTCAATGCTAGGCAATGAGTCTAGGGACCTCAAACAAATTCTCTTTTCTTCCTATCTTATGAACTTGAAGGTGTATGAAGTTTCATTTCCTATTTTATATTTTTCTTTAAGTAGGTTGATAGAGAGTCCATTTAACTTAAGTTGATCCAGGCCAGAAGCAGACCTACGTCAGGATAACCTTCTTCTTTGAAGAACTTTGGTAGTGCTCTTAGATTTTTATCTAAATAATAAATCAGAGCACAGCGAGTCATTTCTTTTTTTTTTGTGTAAAGAAAAAAGATGATAGACTAATTGATATTTCTATCAGTTAATGAAAAAGCCCAATGCAAAAAAAATGCACGTTGGGTCTTTAAAACAATTCAAATAATTTTGATAATAATAGTTTGATCTGTTTTACCGAGAAGGTCTACGGTTCGAGTCCGTATAGCCCTAATATTACTAGCGATGCTACTCAGATTTATATTTATTATCTCATATCTGTCATTACAAATATATTAGTACTAATACTATATGTCCAATATTAGTACTATATTGAATACTAAATACTCCATATTAGTAATACTACTAGTATAAATATACTTCAATACTTTTTGTAATAGAAAGAATCAATCAAGTAATTTCTATTGGAATAGATTCATAGTGGATAGAATAATATTAGTATACTCAGATAAGAATCTCCATTTTATTAGAAATAATGTAAACTTCATAAAATACAAAGCATTTCTATTTAGATTAGATTAATGAATCTAATAATTTGAAAATTTCAATTCAAATCGACTAAGAATTAATATGAATCCAGTATATTTTCCCCATTCATAGGAGTACATTTATGTTTTTGCTTTATGAATATGATATTTTTTGGACATTTCTAATAATATCGATCTTGATTCCTATTTTGGCATTTCTAATTTCTGGAATTTTAGCTCCAATTAGGAAAGGGCCAGAAAAACTTTCTAATTATGAATCTGGAATAGAACCGATGGGTGAAGCTTGGTTACAATTTCAAATCCGTTATTATATGTTTGCTCTAGTTTTTGTTGTTTTTGATGTTGAAACAGTCTTTCTTTACCCATGGGCAATGAGTTTTGATCTATTGGGGGTATCCGTATTTATAGAAGCTTTCATCTTCGTGCTTATCCTAATTGTTGGTTTAGTTTATGCATGGCGAAAGGGAGCATTAGAATGGTCTTAATTCTTGAATATTTAGACAATTAAACAAAACATTGAGACAGTTATGAATTCCATTGAGTTTCCCTTACTTGATCAAAAAACCAAAAATTCAGTTCTTTCTACTACATTAAAAGATCTTTCAAATTGGTCAAGACTATCCAGTTTATGGCCGCTTCTCTATGGTACTAGTTGTTGCTTCATTGAATTTGCTTCATTAATAGGATCGCGATTTGACTTTGATCGTTATGGACTGGTACCACGCTCTAGTCCTAGGCAGGCAGACCTCATTTTAACAGCGGGCACCGTAACTATGAAAATGGCTCCTTCTTTAGTTCGATTATATGAGCAAATGCCCGAACCAAAATATGTTATTGCTATGGGAGCCTGTACAATTACAGGAGGTATGTTCAGTACCGATTCTTATAGTACTGTTCGGGGCGTGGATAAGCTAATTCCTGTGGATGTCTATTTGCCGGGCTGTCCACCTAAACCGGAAGCCGTTATAGATGCTATAACAAAACTTCGTAAGAAAATATCTCGAGAAATCTATGAAGATCAAATTAGTTATCAACGAGAGAATAGGTGTTTTACTACCAACCACAAATTTTATGTTGGACGCAGTACTCATACCGGCAATAATAATCACGGATTATTCTATCAACCATCATCTATTTCAGAGATAACCTCTGACAGATTTTTTCAATATAAAAAAGTTCAGTATCCTCCGACGAACGAAAAAGTGAATTAAACAAGGATCTTTTTGTGCAAAATACAATAAGAAATAGCAAGCAAGTCAATCTTAAAAAATTTCATTGAAATGTAAATAAATGGTAAATACTTAAACCAATCTTATAAAAAACTCGGGAGAAGTAACAAAATGCAAGGTAATTTGTCTGCTTGGCTAGTCAAAAACGGAATAGTTCATAGATCTTTGGGTTTTGATTACCAAGGAATAGAGACTTTACAAATAAAGCCCGAGGATTGGCATTCGATGGCTGTTATTTTATATGTATATGGTTACAATTATCTACGTTCCCAATGTGCCTATGATGTAGCACCAGGAGGACTATTAGCGAGTGTCTATCATCTTACGAGAATAGAGTATAGTCTAGATCAACCCGAAGAGGTATGCATCAAAATATTTACCCCAAGGAAAAATCCGAGAATTCCTTCTATTTTCTGGGTTTGGAAAAGTGCAGATTTTCAAGAAAGGGAATCTTATGATATGTTAGGAATCTATTATGAGAATCATCCGCGTCTGAAACGTATTTTAATGCCCGAAAGTTGGATAGGATGGCCTTTGCGTAAAGATTATCTCGCACCCAATTTTTATGAAATACAAGATGCTCACTAAATGATAAAAATAAGAAAGTAATCTGAATTCAGATAGATAAGACATACGGCTAATTACAGAATAATTCGTTTTCATCAAACAAATGTCTTTCACATCAAACTATAGCAACGAAAAAACTATACTAATTGTATGGCAGTTCCAAAAAAACGCACTTCTATATCAAAAAAAAAAATTCGTAAGAATTTTTGGAAAAAAAAAGGATATAAGGCAGCATTGAAAGCCTTTTCATTAGCTCAATCTATTATTATTACAGGTAACTCAAGAAGTTTTTTATATTGTGAGAAGAAAGACAATATTTCGGATATACTAACATCGATCTACTATTCAAAGAGTATTTTTGAATCGTCATTTTAGACTAATACTATTATAGAATATTATTATTCTAGATATATTTAGAATATATTATAGAAGAATATAAAATATCTTCTAAATATATCTAGAATCTCATTTTTTTGAATGAGTCATAAGCAACTACAAAAAAATTTTCTTTTTCATTACTGGATTGAAGTCATAACTAGATAGTTCTAGTTTCAACAGTGCTTTTTTTTATTTGAAAAAGTATAAACTACAAAAAACCCATTCCCCGTTGTTGTTCAATTTGAAAACGAACACTGCATTGGAAAAAAAAAAAAATAGAAATAAATATCGGACTTTACTTTATTCAATCTCGACGATTGACTAAAGAATTGGTTATTATGATTTTGAGTAAGCCGCTATGGTGAAATTGGTAGACACGCTGCTCTTAGGAAGCAGTGCTAGAGCATCTCGGTTCGAGTCCGAGTAGCGGCATGGGATCCTACCCTATATTAAAAAAATTTTAAAAGAATAATAAGTCCTATAATGAATTCAATTGCCTATTTCTATTCCGAGTATTCATACCCTTTTTATTTTCATTATAGATATTTTTATTTTTATTTTCATTATTATAGATATGATATTTTCAACTTTAGAGCATATATTCACTCATATATCGTTTTCCGTGATATCAATTGTTATTTCAATTCATTTGATAACCTTATTAGTCAATGAAATCGTAGGATTATATGATTTGTCCAAAAAAGCCATGATAATAACTTTTTTCTGTGTAACGGGATTGTTAATTACTCGTTGGTTTTTTTCGCGACATTTACCATTTAGTGATTTATATGAATCCCTAATCTTTCTTTCATGGGGTTTTTCAATTTTTCATATGGTTCCTTTTTTTAAAAAGGAGAAAAACCTTTTAAGTACAATAATTGCACCAAGTGTTATTTTTACCCAAGGCTTTGCGACTTCGGGTCTTTTAACCAAAATGCATCAATCCGTAATATTAGTACCCGCCCTACAATCCCATTGGCTAATGATGCACGTAAGTATGATGATACTGGGCTATGCAGCTCTTTTATGTGGATCATTATTATCAGTGGCTATTTTAGTCATTACGTTTCAAGAAGTCATCCAAATTCTTGCTTTTACCAAGAATTTGGATTCTTTAAAAAAATCAGTTGATTTTGTTGAAATCAAATACATGAATAGGAATGAAAGAAACAATGTTTTACGAAAAACTTCTTTTTCTATAAATTATTACAGGTCTCAATTTATTCAACAATTGGATCGTTGGGGTTATCGTATTATTAGTCTGGGTTTTCTCTTTTTAACGGTAGGTATTCTTTCAGGAGCAGTATGGGCTAACGAGGCATGGGGGTCCTATTGGAATTGGGATCCAAAGGAAACTTGGGCCTTTATTACTTGGACCATATTCGCAATTTATTTACATACTATAAAAAATAAAAGATTAAAAGGTGTAAATTCTTCAATAGTGGCTTCTTTAGGATTTCTTATAATTTGGATATGTTATTTGGGGATCAATCTATTAGGAATAGGACTACATAGTTATGGTTCATTTACATCTAATTGACTAAAAAAAAATGAGTAAAGAACCTGAGAAATAAAAATATGGAAAGTATATATTTATATGCTTTCCATAAATCGTCGAGAACCCTTTCAATCAAGTAATGTAATGATTCAAGGGATTCTCACAAACAACAAACATATTTTTCAGTGAATGTAACGGAAAAAGATTTTTTTTATCTTTTTTATTGATTGATTGACAAAAATCATCCATCAAAAATGAGATAGAATAGCTTCAACCTTGTCAACCGAAAATGAGAAAATGAAATCTGGATAAATACCAATACCTAGTATGGGTATAAGGAGAGAAATTGAAATAAATAATTCTCTGGGCCCAGAATCAAAAAAAGAAGAGTTTGGTGGATTAAAAAACTTGTATCCATAGAACATCTGCCGTAAGATAGATAATAAATAAATAGGAGTGAATATCATTCCAATTGCTGTTACAAAAGTAATTAGTATTTTCATCATGAAAAGATATTTTTGACTAGTAATTATTCCAAAAAAAACTATCAATTCTGCAACAAAACCGCTCATGCCAGGCAATGCAAGAGAAGCCATTGATAAGATAGTGAAAATAGTGAATATTTTTGGCATGGGGATAGCCATTCCGCCCATTTCGTCAAGATAAAGAAGACGCAGTCTATCATAACTAGTTCCTGCCAAGAAAAAAAGGGCAGCGCCAATAAATCCATGAGATATTATTTGTAAAATGGCCCCGTTGAGACCAGTATCACTTATAGAACCAATTCCTAGAATTATAAAACCCATATGAGATACCGAAGAATAAGCTATTCTTTTTTTTAAATTACGCTGACCAAAAGATGTTGAAGCGGCATAGATTATTTGAATAGAACCTAATATCATTAACCAGGGGCAAAATATGGAATGAGCGTGGGAAAAAAATTCCATATTAATTCGAACCAACCCATACGCTCCCATTTTTAATAAGATTCCGGCTAAAAGCATACAAGTGCTGTAATGTGCCTCTCCGTGGGTATCTGGTAACCATGTATGTAAGGGTATAATCGGCGATTTGACAGCAAAAGCAATAAGAAAGGCCATATAGAATATTATTTCTAGTGCCACGGGATACGATTGATTAATTAATGTTTCAAAATTTAATGTTGGTTCATTAGAGCCATATAAACCGATACCCAGAATTCCCATTAATAAAAAAACAGAAGCTCCTGCAGTGTACAAAATAAACTTTGTAGCTGAATACAAACGTTTCTTTCCCCCCCACATGGATAAAAGTAGATAAACGGGAATTAATTCCAATTCCCACATGATGAAAAAAAGTAAAATGTCTCGAGAAGAAAATGGTCCTATTTGACCGCTATACATTGCTAACATCAGGAAATAGAATAATCGGTATTCTCGAGTAACCGGCTGAGCCGCTAAAGTGGCTAAAGTAGTTATAAATCCCGTGAGTAAAATAGGTCCTATAGAGAGTCCATCTATTCCTAATCTCCAGTAAAAATCAAAAAAATTGATCCATTTAGAATTCTCCGGAAGTTGAATTAGTGGATCATCCAATTGGAAATGATAACAAAATGTATAGGTTGTTAGAAGGAGATCGATTAAGCATATACAAATGCTATACCACCTAATTACCTTATTTCCCCTATGAGGAAATAAGAAAATGAAGGAACCTGCGGCTATTGGAAAAACAACAACTATTGTTAACCAAGGAAAATAATTCGTGATAAAAATAAGATACACTTGGGCCAGAAAAACCCGCGCTCAAAATAAAATAGAAAAGATTTTATTTTGAGCACGAGTTTTTGCCAGTAAAAAAGGTATTCCTGTGGTGTTTTTTGAAACGTATCAATAAGCTAGACCCATACTTCGAGTTGTTTCATGCCATAAATAAACTCGAACACTTAGGAAATCCGTCGGACAAGCGGACTCACACCTCTTACAACCAACACAGTCCTCTGTTCTTGGGGCAGAAGCTATTTGCTTAGCTTTACATCCATCCCAAGGTATCATTTCTAATACATCTGTGGGACAGGCTCGGACACATTGAGTACATCCTATACATGTATCATAAATCTTTACTGAATGTGACATTCTATCTATAGTAATTTTAGATGTTCAAAAATGAAAATGATCGATCTAGTAAACTCGTAAATGAATCGTATATTTATATACCAGATGAATCAATGATTTGTGATAATATTGTTATTGTTAACTGTTAATAAAACAAGACGTCTAGATAAATTTAGAAGAGCGAATAGAAGAGGACCAGGATACTTTGATTTCTTATCATTTAGGCAATGCAAACATGATATGATCATAAGTTTTATCGAAGAAATACTAAAATGAATTGATTAATATTATTGAAATTCAACTTTTTTTTATGATTAATGCTATTTATTCAACAAATTCGATTGATTGATACGGGTTGATTTTCTGTTACGAGCAATTGAGGAAACAATAGCCAGTCCGATAGCCGCTTCAGCGGCTGCAATAGCTATAACAAAAATTGAAAAAATATTTCCTTTTAATTGCCGATTATCAAAAAAATCAGAAAAAGTTACTAGATTTATATTAACTGCATTCAGTATAAGTTCAAGACACATAAGGGCTCTAACCATATTTCGGCTCGTGATCAATCCATAGATACCAATAGAAAATAAATAGGCACTCAAAACAAGTACATGTTCGAGCATCATTGACCAACTCCTTATCAATTTTGATTCATTTCAATATGAACAACAATTCAACAGATTCAATTGACTAAAGAATATAACAAGTCTGCAACAAAAGAATATATCGGCAATAAAAAAAAGAATTTCTACATAAAAACTCTTTCACTTCACATAGAATTCGACAGAAATGAATGTGAGAAAATTGAAAAAAAAGAGAATCTTGATTTATATTACTAGTTCTCTAAAGATTCATTACTGTCGAGCTACGACAATTGCACCTATCAAAGAAACTAAAAGAATTATTGAAATTAGTTCAAATGGAAGAAAAAAATCTGTTGATAAATGAATTCCAATTTGTTGACTAGTACTTATCAAATCTTGCTCAATAATCTGATTTGGTCTTGTAGTCCAAATAATTCCGTACCATGATGTATCTGAAATAATAGTGATTAGTGAAACAAAAATACTTGTACAAACTATCAAAGTAATTCCATCCCCTACGGTCCAAAGATGAAAATCTTGGGAATATTCAGAACTATTCACGAACATCACAGCAAATAGGATTAAAATGTTAATAGCTCCCACGTAAATAAGTAGCTGTGATGCAGCTAAAAAATGCGAATTTGCTAAAATATATAATAAAGATATACAAACAAGAACGAGTCCCAAGGAAAAAGCAGAAAAAATTGGGTTGGTAAGTAATACTACTCCTAAACTTCCTAATATCAGACCCGATCCCAGAAAGACTAAAAGAAAATCGTGCAACGTTTCAGGCAAATCCATTATATGTAAAAAAAAAAGACAAAGAAATCGAAATTTCATGACCTTATTGATATGACCAGGAAAAAATTTTTATATACTTCAATTTTTCTTTTCATTGAAAAAACCTAAGTAGTTTCAATTGATATAGTTACGGTTATATAATCTCTGTCATTCTACTCTTTATACGAAAGAGTAGTTTGAAACGATATTAAAACTAAAGTAAAAAGATATAACATATATAACCATTCAAATCAAAATATTATTTAAATGAAATAATATTTTGAATTTAGATAATCTATTTCTCTATTCTATTTAAGAATAGATTTCTCTAAAAATTAGAGAATATTTCTAATCTGATATCGACTATATTATTTATTTTTTATACAATTTTTGAAAATATTTTATTTTGATTATTCTATTTCTAGATTCTCTAGATATATTCTAAATTCTCTATATATATTCTAAATTCTCTATATATATTCTAAATTTCTATATATATATTCTATATAGATATTTCTAGATTCTATATAGATATTATAGATTTCTATATATCTATATAGAATATTCTTTTTTTTTAAGAATTGTTTTTATTGAATTATAAAAAATTGTCTTTTTTTATTTGAATTGTTCCAATTGTATAATCATCCATTATTGACATTGGTAAACGGCCCAAAGCAATTTGATTATAATTCAATTCATGACGATCATAAGTTGAAAGTTCATATTCTTCAGTCATTGATAAACAATTTGTTGGACAATACTCAATACAGTTACCACAAAAAATACAGATTCCGAAATCTATACTGTAATTTAGCAATCGTTTCTTTCGAATATCTGTTTCCATTTTCCAATCAACAACGGGTAAATCTATAGGACATACACGAACACATACTTCACAAGCAATGCATTTATCAAATTCAAAATGGATTCGACCGCGGAAACGTTCTGATGTGATTAATTTTTCATAAGGATATTGAATAGTTACAGGTAAACGATTTGCGTGAGATAAGATAATCATGAAACTTTGACCAATGTACCTAGCAGCTCGGACTGTTTGTTGACCATAATTCATGAAACCAGTTACCATAAGGAACATATCGTAAATATCTATGAATAGTTTTGTTTTATTTCTTTCTCTTATTTGAGACAAGTAATGAATATAGAAGATCCATCTTTTACAGCGAAAACAATTGAGACGAAGTTGTTAATAATAGATTACCGAGAGAAAGAGGTAAAAGAAATTTCCATCCAAGATTTAATAATTGATCCATTCTTAGCCTAGGCAAAGACCATCTTGTTATGATAGAAACGAATAAGAAAAAATAGCTTTTAGCTAATGTAATAAAGAGATCAATTGTAGTTCCAAAAACTCCGTATGTTTTATTTATTTCAAAAAATTCAGAAACATATATGTACGGAATAGAGATATTTGAACCGCCCAAGTAAAGAACTGTTACAAATAATGAAGAAATAAAAAGGTTTAAATAGGAAGCAACGTAAAATAAACCAAATCTAATGCCTGAGTATTCTGTTTGATAACCAGCTACTAATTCTTCTTCTGCTTCTGGTAAATCAAAAGGTAATCTTTCACATTCTGCTAACGAAGAAATTAGAAAAACGATGAAACCCATAGGTTGACGCCACAAATTCCAACCCCAAAAACCATATTTTGATTGCGCATCAACTATATCAACTGTACTTAAACTGTTAGATAATCCTAGTCGGTGATAACATTACTGTTCCCATCTCTATTACAGAACCGTACATGAGATTTTCACCTCATACGGCTCCTGGAAAGCCTTAAGTAAATCTAAAGACCGGGTCGATTATTTATCTCTTGATATATCCCTAAGATCTAGAAGATGAAAATAGATCGAACGGTTCTGAATTAGACCAATTCAATTCTGTCTGTTCTATAAATAACGAAATAAGAAAGAGAAGTCTTTTTTAATAAAAGATGCAATTAAGGCACTTCTGAATTGATCTCATCCCTAAAAAATAAAAATTTGTTGAGTAATAACTGAATTCTTCAATAAAATACTCTTTGATAATTATCAATAACCCTCATGATTTTGAATTACGAAAAAGAATTACACATTCGTTTCTTAATTATGATGTGAATTTTATCTCCATGAATATGGATATAAGAAATCAAAAACGAAAGAGAAATCTATTTTTCGTTTTTGATTTCTTCTGTGTTTTTTTTTCGTTCCTATTCTTCTTTTTTGTGCTATGAAAAAGGGACTTAAAAAATTTGAAAGGATTTTTTCGTTCCTGATAGTCATTTATTGAATGAGTGGATGGAAGCATACTCTGGATCGGAGTTGTGGGGAGTACTGCTTTCTTTTTTCTACCAACTTAAAGCCCCAATTAGTATTCTTTTTATATTCTGCGTAAAGTAAATTGTCTTTTGGATAATTTACAAAATATGTGTTACTAATCCTTTGTGTATCTTGGTGTTTCTAACCATCCACTCTTTTTTATTAATCCCCCTTCTTTATTTTAATATATGTATGATAATTCATAAAAATGATAACTAAAACTAAATAAGGTTGGTCTTTTGAGCCCGCTTCAAAACAGGATGACAATTTATCCAATCTTGGGTTAAATGGCCTCTTCTGTTTATAATTTTATTTCATTCTTATACATAGAAAATGAGACTCAATATTTTTACTGCCATTTCAAATCATCATACTATCTATTAACTACAAGTAAATATTGTATTCTGAAATTCGATTCAATATAAGCTGTTTTATTTCACTCATATAACTATCTAATTTAGTTCTTCAATCGGAATTGTGAAAAAGAAAATAAAGATAATGAAGTTTTCTATTCAATTTATTCGCCTCCTTTCCTATATAGTACTATAAAGAGAGGAGCATATCAATAGCATCAAATAGCTTTTTGGGTTTCAACGAATCGCACGTAGAGATATTGATAAGACACATAGAGTTAATGGTATTTCATAACTAATCGATTGAGCAGCAGCTCGTAGACCACCCAAAAAGGAATATTTATTATTAGAGCCATATCCTGACATAAGAAGTCCAATGGGAGCAATACTCGAAATAGCAATCCATAAAAAAACACCTATATTGAAATCAGATAAAACAAAGTTATAGCCAAAGGGAATTACTGAATAACTTATTAGAATTGATATGACTGATATGGATGGTCCGATACTGAATAAACGAATATCTCCCCTAGATGGAATAAGATTCTCTTTGAATAGTAGTTTTGTTCCGTCTGCTAGAGCTTGAAGAATTCCAAAAGGACCGGCGTATTCAGGTCCAATACGCTGTTGTACCCCCGCAGATATTTCTCTTTCTAACCATACAATTGCTAGTACACTTATTGTGATTCCCAAGACAAGAATCAAAATTGGTACAAGTATCCATAGAATTCCATAGACCTCTTTGAAAGATTCCAATCCGGAAAAGCAGTTTATATCTTGGACTTCCGTTGTATCAATTATCATTTCAACGATCAACTTCTCCCATAATGATATCTATGCTACCTAGTATTGTCATAATATCAGCCAATTTCATTCTTTTAACCAATTGAGGAAGAATTTGCAAATTGATAAAACCAGGTGGACGGATTTTCCATCTCCAAGGAAAACCATTCTGATCTCCTATTAGAAAAATTCCTAATTCTCCCTTGGGAGCCTCAACTCTCACATAAAGTTCTTGTTTCGGCAATTCAAAAGTAGGAGACGATTTTTTACCAATGAATCTATATTCAAAATCATTCCATTCTGGCTCCTTTTCTCTATCAAAGCAGCGAATTTCAAAATTTTCATAAGGCCCCCCTGGAATTCCTTCCAAAGCCTGTTGAATTATTTTTATGGATTCCACCATTTCACCAATTCGAACTAAATAACGAGCTAATGAATCTCCTTCTTTTTGCCATTGAACTTCCCAATCAAATTCCTCGTAACACTCATAATTATCAACTTCACGTAGATCCCATTGTATTCCGGAAGCCCGAAGCATGGGTCCTGATAACCCCCAATTTAGAACTTCCTCTCTACCAACAACACCCACTCCTTCAACCCGTTCTAAAAAAATTGGATTTTGCGTAATAAGTTTTTGATATTCAATAACCCTTGTTAAAAAATAATTGCAGAAATCAAAACATTTATCTATCCAACCATAAGGTAGATCAGCCGCTACTCCCCCAATACGAAAAAAATTATGCATCATTCTCATACCTGTCGCAGCTTCGAATAGATCATATATTAATTCTCTTTCTCTAAAAATATAGAAAAAAGGGGTTTGTGCACCAATATCTGCCATAAAAGGTCCCAGCCATAGTAGATGAGAAGCTATACGACTTAACTCCAACATAATTACTCGTATATAGCTGGCTCTTTTAGGTACTTGAATATTTCCCAATTGTTCCGGTCCGTTTACAGTTATTGCTTCTGTGAACATAGTAGCTAAATAATCCCAACGTGTTACATAAGGAAGATATTGTATAATTGTTCGGTTTTCCGCTATTTTTTCCATACCTCTGTGTAAATAACCCAATATTGGTTCACAATCAATAACATCTTCACCATCCAGAGTAACAATAAGTCGAAGAACACCATGCATCGATGGGTGTTGAGGCCCCATATTTACTATCATGAGGTCTTTTCTTTTAGCTGGGACATTCATAGGTTTTTCCTCGATTCATTCTTCCATGAATCGTTCAAAAAAAAAAGTTCATCAAAATTCAGTATCTAATAAATCGAATAATTGAAAATGATTCTTGAAATTACCTAATTTGTGAATCCCGAATACCCAATCGATTTATTAAATTTTTATAACGTATTTTGTTTTTCTTTGACAAATACGACAATAGTCGTTGCCGTTTTCCCAGAATTATACGTAAACCTCTTTGAGATAAATAGTCTTTTGGGTGTAATTCAAAATGTGAAGTAAGTCTTCCTATCTTATTAGTGAAGTTGAATACTTGAAATTCAACCGATCCCGGGTTTTCTTCTTCTTTTTTTTTTTGTGAAATAACAGAATTTTTTATCATAAAATGAAAGCTTTTCTTTCCCCCTCCTTTGTTGGTAGAAATTTTTATTGATCAGTAATAGTAATGGACACTCATTTTGAATTTTTTATATAAAATTTTATCTTAATTTATTTAACAATTTTAACAATTCTTAATTTATTTTATTTTTTTTTCAAATTCATTATTAAGGAATGTAATTCAAATAGAGAATAAATACTATATTTATGTATTCAAAAAATAAAAAATTCTATTGTCTTGTATTTTAAAAATAAAAAAAAGACAATTTTGATTTATTGATTTTTCTATTGATTTCTTTCTATCTAATGGAGACATCATTGAATTCGTATCAATCCCACAATGCGTGTCCACGTTTCTATTGCAATTATATATATATAAATAAATATTTCTATTTATTTATATATATATATAAATTGAATTCGTATCAATCCCACAATGCGTGTCCACGTTTCTATTGCAATTCTATATATATAAATAAATATTTCTATTTATTTATATATATATATAAATATAAATGTTCAGATAGAAGTAAGATAAATATGAAAAATATTATGATAATGATAAATAGAACAAAAATCTAGATTTTCAATCAAGTTTTCAATCGAGGATACATATGTATTCTTAATATACTGAAACGGCTTCCATTATGTGTATCAAACCAATAGCGGTTCATACAAGCTAAATCTTCGAATCGATAATTAGGCCAAAGAAAGAATTTTAATTTCTTTAGTTTTTTTGTATCGCTATCAAGATCTTCATTTTTAGTCAAAACTTGAGCAGAATTATTTATTTTTTTCTCATTGGAATTTCTTGTGTTTCTATCCACAGTATTTCTATTCTGTGGGTTCAAACAAATTAGAATTCTCAATTCTCTACGTCGTCTAGTGGACAAAAGATTTTCAGGAACAAGTAAATCATAATTATTTTTATGTTTCGTTTCTGTTCTCTTTTTGTGCCTCAATGATATGCTTATGGTTTGATATATAAATAATTGTTCGTAGTTATTTCTAGAAATACGAGTAGGTTCAATAAAAAACATTAATTGGTCCCTCAATTCATCTGTGTCCCTACATTCTGTATAACAAGTGTCCTTAATCGTCAGACGCACCAGATTTTCGAAATCTAGGTCTCCCTTTTTTATAGACATTATGACAAATTTTTTTACAGTTTTCAATCTCATCAGGAGACAGTATACGTTGAGATTATCCATTATTGTGTCTTCGACGGGACTCGGAAAGTACAAAGAAAAACCAAAATATTTATCTAGTAAGAAATTCCGTTCTCCTTTTAGATCGGTCCTGTATTTATTTATATTAAAACGACTGTTCCTATAATAGTTTGCGAGATATGATTTTAGATCTGCTTGACTCGCGTATTCTTTCTTTTCTAACGCTAACTCGACTCGATCAGTAATGTTTTTGTTTCCATAAAACTGCACAAAAAAGAAATTGATTGGTAAGATCCAAGGATTCTTCTTATATGCACTTAATTTTGAAAACAACCCCCCCAATCTCGGAGTGAATAATTTCTGATAGGTTATGGAATTCTTTTTTCTTTCTACATTCATTCCCGCCGTACATTTAAAATACTTTTTATCCACCTTTCTATGCCGCTTTTTTTTCCTATCCATCTCCATATACATCTCAATATTTATATCTTCAATACCATCTTCTGCTATATAATTTTGCAGCAAGCTATTACCCATTATATCAAATAATTCGTTTGTATTTTTAGGTATGTTATAAGAAATCGTTTCGTTTTTGTTTGCTTGCAATGGTGATTGATATTCATAAATATCAGATTTTTTAGTATCAACATAATTTAGATGTTGATAGGAAAAAAGATCATATCCATATTGTTTTTTTATTTTTTTTTTTTGTAATAAGTCCATTTGTTGTTTTTTGTTAAAAATTAATGGTTTTTTTTCAACTGAATCATATTCAACTAAATCTTTCTTTTGAGCCACGCGATGTTCATGGATTCTATTCCTCCACTTTTGTGGTGCTAATCGCGACCATACGCTCTCAGGTAAAGCATATTGATAATGAACCTTTAACCAATTTGTCCATTGATTCATTAAAGATCTTCCAGGAGATTCCAAAATAGATCTTAACTTATATTTATATCCATTACTAACTTGCATTTGTGATAATTTAAACAATACATAGGCTTGTGACAAGGAAGATACATCACAAGAATTCTGTGAATTCTTATCCGTAATATTACCAAATTTGTCTATAGTGGACATAAATGGAATTATACTTTGATTGATTGTATCAACTCTTTGTTCATTTTTTTTATTGTAAATGTAAATCTTATTGTAAATGTAAATAAATCCTTTTACAATTAGTTTTGCTAATTCAATATAAGTACGAACAGGTCGTGGTATCAGCATGCTCGCCTCACCTTGTAAAAGGTAATCTATGTATATCCTTGCCATAAAAATTTTAAAAAAACAATAGGATTTACGGATTAATCGAACGGTTCTTCTTTTTAATATTTTCAAACTATTTTTTTGTAATTCGAATCTTTTAGCATCAGAAGTGATAACCCCCTCTTTTTTTTCTTCTGTGATTTTTTCTATTTCTTTTAAGATTGTCTTTGTTTGAACATGAATCTCTTTTATCCTTTTTTCTGTGAATGAGGAATTTGTCGAATAAATAGATTCAATTATAACGGGCGATTCCTCAATCATTGGATTACTATTACTGATTGTTGAATTTTTTTTGCTTTCACTGAATTCATCGATTTTTTTTTCTTCTAACACGATTCGAGACTCTTTTTTTCTTTCATTAAAAACTTTGATAACTGGAAAAAAACGATTTTTCAAATCTTTTTTCAATTGTTTTTTTATTTTTTTTAAAATGGGACCCAAAAATAAAAATGGGTTTGGCACATGATCATCGACGTACGATTCGACTTGTGTTCCATAACCTGTTAAAAACCATAAGTTTTTTTTTTTTTTTTCAGTGGATCTGTTTTTTTTTTCAGTGGATCGTACCTTA
>C688J14111_10000017_pt1 | contig 33881 bp, 47 predicted proteins | sample HopSoiMetagenom1_FD_14111 | JGI IMG/M metagenome (IMG submission 14111)
TGACCCTCAAATAGCCATTAGTCTTTGGAGGTTTGGGTATGATCTAAGAAAGTTTTGTAAAGAATTTATGCCAGAAGAAGTTGCAGTGATGCTTTTGGAGATTAAAAAGGAAAATAATAAATGAGTTTAATTATGACTGTATTCGGAACCACTTCCAGACGAATTCGGCCCGCAATGAAGGCAGAAGATTTAAAGGAAAAGTTAAAATTAGCTGATCCTAATGGAGACGTTTATATTAAAGGTGTTTACTGTAATAGTGCCATGCACCTTGATTATGACGTTAAAATTGATTTAAATGGCGACGTTATATTTGATATAGGGAGATTTCCTAGCGACTTTGACGAAGAATAACGGGAAATGACAAGCATTATGGAAAATGAAAAGTAGGAAAAAAAATGACAGTAATTGAGTTTATAAATATGTTTAATGTACTTACAGACGAACAGAAGCAACTTCAGATTTCAATTGAGTATACAATAGATGACCCAAGGAATGGTGATCGTGAAGCATCACTGGACATATTTATTCTAGGTGAGATTTTAGATTATCCTGGCTGCGTTATTGTTAAGGGAAAATGAGAAATGACAGTTGAAGAACTTATTGAAGAGCTTATGAAATGCAATCCTAAATCGAATGTTTTTGCAGACCAGCAATATGATGGGGAATCATTGGTTCAAGGAGTTATGCCTGACAAAAGCAGAGATAAAGTTGTTCTTAAACTTGACTACTAAAAACGTTATGGAAAATGAAAAGAATGGCTAAAGTATTATTGTTGTTCCTCCTTTTATTAACAGCTTGTACAGACGAATCAAGCGTGAAGAAATATGCTGAAATTGAGGGATGGGAATCTTACAAACTCACTGGATATAAGGCTTTTGCTTGTAGCAAGGAGGATTTTTATCATACAGGTTTTGAAGCTACAAAAAATGGTAAAACCTTTACTGGTACCGTATGCAAGGGGATTTTTTTTAGAGGAGCTACTTTGCGCTTAGATTAGAGCATTATGGAAAGTGAAAATGGCTAGCCTATCCTATATGAAACGCCTTGATGAAGGTTTGATTGAAGTCCAAAAAATTATGAAACTTTTTAACGGCAACCGAGACAATGAATATTGGTCAGCAATCAACGAGATAATGGATGATACATATCGGCTTCAAGATAGGATCAGAGAAGACATGAAAATGGAAATGAGGAAGCGAAAAATGAAATACGTTAATAAGCCTGTGGTTGTTGAAGCTTTTCAATTTGGGGTCGATGAATATCCTGAATGGTTTAAAGGAAATTCTCAAATATCCTTGCATGAGGATTACCCTAATTGTTGTAAGATTATAACTCTCGAAGGGGTGATGGAGGCATGGAAATACGATATGATCATCAAGGGCGTTAAAGGCGAGATATACCCCTGCAAAAAGGATATTTTCGATGCATCCTATGAGTCTTTTAAAGAATGACATATATAATAAATTACCCAGAAAGGCTTGAAAAAGCTATTAAAGCCTTAGTTGATTTGAGAGAAGCGTTGTTGGACGCACAAAGCGGTGATCCTCATCTTTTTCAATCCCGCCGTAACGACGATGCTCCAATTACTGATGGATGGGAGTTTTGGACGACAGACGAAATCCTTGAACGAATTGCAAGCGAAGTATCTGAGGTATTAACTAAAGCAACTTGTAAGAAATCCTTACAGGTTGAGTTTGTCGGAAATCCCGACGACGAGCATTATGGAAAATGAAGAATGGATCATTTAATACATTGTATAGGGAGTTCAATAAGACCTATTTTGTATGGGTCATTACTCATGTTTTTTCTGATCATTTTAAAAGACAAGTTAGATTGTGGAAAGTGAAAAATGAGCAAACGCGATGAGATAATTACCGAGATCGACTACCTTACCAAGGAGCTTGAAAACTGTGAGCATTATGACATTGGTTTTCCTATTAACAATAGGTCTGTCAATGAAACTTGAGGTAGGAAAAACATATCTAAATTATTATGGGGCCAAAGTAGAAATTTTTGAAGGCCCAATCAAAGGCGAATGTCATTGGTATAAGGGGAATGTGAATGATGGTCAATCTTGTTGGAAACTGTTCCCTTCTTATTTTCATGAGGATGGTCACTTAGCGCAATTTGTAGATGGTAATGCAGGATTTAATTTAATTAAGGAAAGTGAAAAGAGTGGCTAAAGTCTTATTGTTGTTCCTCCTTTTATTAACAGCTTGTACAGACGAATCAAGCGTGAAAAAATATGCGGAAATTGAGGGATGGGAATCTTACAAGCTCACTGTATATAAGGTTTTTGCTTGTAGTAAGGAGGATTTTTATCATACAGGTTTTGAAGCTACAAAAAATGGTAAAATATTTACTGGTACCGTATGCAAGGGGATTTTTTTTAGGGGAGCTACTTTGCGATTAGATTAAGAACATTATGGAAAGTGAAAATGGCTAATTGGTTGATATTTCTTATGGTGGTGGTTTTTTTTACCTCGGATTCTGGAACTCTCTTTTTGGCTCTCTTAATATTGTATTTTGTTCTAAGGGTTACTGAAATATTGTTGGGGCAAACTATTTAGTAAGAGTAAAAAATGAAATTAGAACGTTTTACTTGTGAAGGTTGTCATCGAAAACTTATAACTATGTCTTCTCAAGAAGAAAGAGAGGCAGAGAGAGATGAATTGTTTCCTGGATTAGATAAAGAGGATCAAGCACATGTTTGTGGCGACTGTTTTATAAGAATAATGGATTACAATGAACCAGGCCAAAAGAGGTATGAAAAATGACTAGCATATCCTATATAAAAAGCCTTGATCAAGGTTTGATTGAAGTCCAAAAAATTATGAAACTTTTTAACGGCAACCGAGACAATGAATATTGGTCAGCAATCAACGTGATAAGGGTAGTGAGGGGGAAATATCCTGACGACGCAAGCTGTGCGGCTACGTATCGCATGATTTTGGATTATTATGTTCATTCAATAGATTGCGGAAAAAATACCTGGTAGACAGGTACTTTTTGCATATCAGGGTTGGGGGAATTTTGTTGCAAAGTTGAACACAATCAACTAACTAGGTAGAAGAAATGGTAGAGAGATGTGTAGGTTCCAAAGCTAGAGATTAAGGAGGGCAGCATGGAAAGAATTATTAATGAGGCAATTAAAGGTATTCGAATTGAGGCCCCTATATTTGTACTACTAAAGTGAATATATCTTTATAAAATTTTATTTATCTTCCCAGATGAAAGACATCCCTCCTGATAAGGGGTGTTTTTCTTTGTCTTTTATTCCCATTTTACAACAAGATAGTCTTAAGCCCATTGCGAATGTTCAAATGGTTTAAACTAGTATTTTATGTTGGATAAGCCTATTAAGTATGGGCAATGCATAAGAAATACTAGATTTTTTCGTCAATTATCCTTTAAATTGTTAATTAATATGTATAAAGGAAATGACAAACAGTTAGAAAAATGAGGTTTGATGTTTAAGAATTTACAAATGGATTTTAACTTAAACCATCTTCGATCCTTTATGACTGTTGCTCGTATCGGCAATCTAAGTGCGGCTGCTAGGGAGTTAGGAACGACACAGCCAAATCTGGGGCGGCAGATGACGGCTTTGGCTAATGAAGTTGGGATGGAGTTATTTGTCCGTCATTCTCGAGGAATGGACTTAACTCAACAAGGTAAAGAATTCTTTGATTTATGTCAGGATATTGTGGGGCGCCTGGCTCAGGGTACAGATATCATTCGATGGAAAAATGCAGAACCGCAGGGAAATTTTCATTTTTTAAGTGGTATGGGGATACAAGAGCTAATTATAGAGAACATCGCTATATTGGGTAAGAGCTATCCAAACATGTCATTTAGCTTTTCATCAATTGTTAATGCCTACCAACTGCAAATAGGTGAAGCCGATGCTGGTGTAATACCTGCTTTTCAAAGTATAGAAGATCCTAATTTTACCCAACGTCATCTTTACGACACATCAATGAGGGTTTTTGCTTCTCCATATTATTTACAAGAACATCCAATGCCAAAAAGTCTTGAAGACCTTCGCTACCATAAAGTAATAGTTTATGCAGGTGAAGGACAAGAAATAGAACTTAACAAGCAGATAATCACTGAGAAGTCCAAGGTTGCTTTTGTACCCTTTTTAAAAGTAAATACAGCCATTGCTATGCGTGCTTCCTTACTTAGTAGTGTAGGGGTAGGGTGTTATGCTTATCAAAATGATCTTGTAGAAAAAGGATTATTAGTTGATGTCTTTCCCAATCTGCCTGATCAAATCGTTTCCTACCATTACGTTTATCACCGTCGGCTTGAGGGCTCTCCTAAAATTGAAGCTTTTTATGAATTCTTAAAAGACATCGCAAAAGTCTGGGAGCCCCCAATTGGAGAAGCGGGTCGTTTTCTTTAACTCAATAAGATTCTTAATTATGCTTTGGGCGAGGGGGATGAGTAATAAAACCAAGGATAAGATCGTTTTTCGAGACCTTGCTCGTAAGTTTGAATGGTTTACTGATGAGATAGGCGATATGGAGGTTCAATCCATTATAATTCCTGACGATCTCCCAAAAATAATAGAGGTATTTGCGCGTTATTATTTTAATATCGAAGGCGTTTCGATCATTAGCTATTTAAACGCGATCCAAGGGGCCTTCTTAAATATAAGAGACAAAACATTACATTACAACTCTATAGTTTAATATATGTTAGAATGACAATTTAAAAAATAACTAACGTTTTTTGCAATTTATGTTAGCAAAGATATAGTTAGTAACATTAATGTTAGTTAGTTTTGTGATCTCTTTTTACCATAGTCAACAAAACTAATGACATTACTTGGTGCCATGGGCACCTCTTTAGTTTCTTTTTTCAATAACTTTTTAGTAATACACATCATATGCCACACATAGTCTCTAAATGAGACAGAGTTTAAGCACTCCTCTGTATATCCTTTAAAAATAATGTCTTTGTATTTTTCCCAACCTATTAGGAAGGTCCCTATACCTATTTCTTTTTGACACGCTATAGCATCATCTGTAAAACATCTTGTTTTTCTCATAATTGATACAAACTCTTCTTGAGTCATTTTTTTATTTCTTTTTATTGTCAATATAAATTTAGAGATAAATTTTCCTAAATCTTTCATTATCTCTAAATTTAATGTCCTTATAGCATATATCCAAATACAACTCAACATAAATATGCTTCTTTTATGGATGTTCCCATTATTAATAACATTTTCATTTCTTCATCAGATTTTATGCATCCTTTACAAATGATCCCAAGGGCTGCTTTTTGTTTATCCAACCCCAATAGTGAAAGGTTTGTGGTCATAAGATCCTTATTGCATCTCGTACATTTTGTTTTAATAAGATTTATCTTCGACATTGTATATCACTCCTGAATTAAATTTACTTTTCACTACAGCCATTAAAAAACCCCTCCTTATGGCCCAAGTAAATTATAATCTGCTTGGTATAAGTAAAATCTTCATACATAATATCCCTTAATTTTTTGATTTCGATGAGTTTTTTCCTTATTAGATAGGTACCTATGATCAATGTAAAAAGTATAAATACCAAAAGATAGTCAGTCATACAACCTCCTTAAGCAACTTTGCTTATAGACTCTGGTTTAACCTCAATTTTTGCACTCATGATTCGGAGTTCGTCTCTTATACAAATATATTGGGTTTCATTAATTTTTGATAAATGATCAACATTATATTGTTTTAATATATTATTTTTTAAGACATCATCATTATTAATCAACAATTCGAGGTCTTTCAACAGGTTTTCGTCTATCAACTTAATTGTATCATTATTTAAATTTTTTTCAGAAACTTCTTTTTGTTTTCGAGACTCTATCGCTTTTAAACAATATTCTTGTGTAATATCATTAATATCTTTGATGTTTGCCCAAATCAATATCTTGGCGATGGTTTCCTTATCTTCCTTTATGAGATGTAAAAGTTCTTTTATCTGATCGGTGGAAGCCTTAGGAGTCACATTGCTTCTTAAGTTTTTTTCTACAACCTGCTCGCTTGCATCGGAGTCTGTTTGGGCTATTCCTAATATTGCAGACAAAGCATATCGACGAGCATATGTAATAACAATACCAACACACTGAGGCTGAGTTAATCCTTTAAATTCTGGGACATTCATTTCTGTTGATGATGAAATCCATTGGCCGGACTCATGAATTAATACGGTTTCTAAACATACCTTACCATCAGGTATATTTGTTAATTGTACAACTGAAAGACCATTTTTAGACAGTAATGGCCTGGAGATCTCAAGTATGTTTGACAAATCAGCATATTTATAATTATATGCTTTTTGGTCTTTAACAGGATCTTTTACCTCACCCTGAAACTTTGATAGCGCCTTACCTAACTCACCTATATCGTCAGATTTATTCATTTGTACATACTCCTAGTTTTTATCAGATTAAGTTTCTCGAAACATTTAATCTACCTTCAAGAAAGGCAGAGTTTCTGAAGTCCCTTTGCATTTTATGCCATTCATCATGGGTCAAAGACATTTCCCTTGAGAGAATGTTAGGAGATGGAGTTAAATCTAACTTATCTTTAAGGCTCTCATTGAATTTATAGGCGATGGTATCTTCATAAGTAACCCACTCGCCATTTTTAAATTCTCTTACCCAAACAAAAAGGTCATCATTGTTGATAAGTTTTTTGGCCTTATGTATACAAAATTGAACCCATTCTTTGCCGTCAAACATTTGTAGATCACCTTCATCTAAGGTTTTCTTGTTTTCTATGGTTACATTTGGGTTGTGCTTATCTATAGCTTTCTGAAGCGCTGTACGAAGCTCCTTGGTATAATCTTCAACAAAAGTGCCAGATTTAATAGCTTGCCACATTGTTGCATCAGTTTTTAACGAATTACTCATGGTTCAACTCCTTGGATAGTGTGTTAATTTTGGATTTATATTTTAAGAACAAGGTCTTAAACATGGAAGGCAAGCATAAGGTAACAAGGTGATCTACAAAACTTTCAACCGGATGTATATAATCAACCAAAAAAGTATCATTATGATTAACAAATGCGTTATCATTAGAATTATTAACCTCAAATATATTCATTTGTATTAAACATATATTTCCATGTCCTTTAATATAATGATCACCTATTGTTATAAACAATTTCATTGCCTCAATATTTGAATATAAAGAGACTTCATTTGTATTAAATGACTTCAATGTGTTTTCGGAATCCTTTTTAAACTTTCTATATGAAGGGGAATTTAATATGAGGTCAACAAAGTCTCTTTCCATTGTCTATATCCTTATAAAATTGTTACACGTGATATATCTAAAGACAAGGTACTCGGATGCGTTTAATACATTCAAAATAATCCCTAGCGGCTTCTGGGGACTTATAAAATGTTATACTGGTTTTTCCAATGACTATATGGACGGATATAAATTCAGGGTGTCTTAACCCTTTTCCAATAAAATCAAAATCTTGCTCAATAATATTTTCATCTATTTGGACATCTAACTTATCATTAATAAATTTAACGACTTCAATAATTCCATATAATTTATCACTATTTGTATTAGCGCCTATCATCTGACTTTCTCCTCTGATCTATTGGTACATAGTATCTCTTAACATCTTTATCTTTACATTGATGATTTTTGTTGTCAATTGCTTTTTTTGGTGATTTATTATTTTTTTGGTGATTATGTACAAATATAATAAAATAAGCAGTATATTCAATTACATATATAAAATTTATTTGGAAAAGAAAAACCCTAGCAACATTTCTGCGCTAGGGTTCTGTTAAGATATGAATTGTACCAATCATATCAAAGCGTGAAAAAATAAAAGAAATTCACACGCTTAAAGCTTATCCCATAAAAAAATTTGGAAATCAAGAAAAAAGAATTGATCTTCGCCTGAGTATACCGCACTATGTCACAGGATTTTAAACAAATTGGAGATAGTCTTATGTTGTAGATGTATCATAAAAAAACACCCCCCATATTAACTGGGGGGTGTTCTGCGTTGTAAGAATAACCAGCCAGGTGAATTCTTTACAATTGACTAGTACTGTTAATAAACAATCCTAGAATAAATTGCAAGAGTTTTTTCACCTTAAGGTAAAAATAATTTTAATTAAGGAAAAACAATGTGCAATAAAACCCAAAAACTCATCAGTTCTCTACACCCATCATTAATTTCAAAGAGTGCAAAATCTACGCTTAAGGATTTAGCAGGATATGGAAATTGGAAAGAAGGCACAGAAATTCGTCGCTCAGTGTCTCAAATCGCAAAAGATACTGGATGGTCAGAACGAACCATCAAACGCGATAGAAAGTCCTTAAAAGAATCTGGCCTTATCATTAAAACGAGAAGTCACTGTAAAAAAATAGGACTCGCTGAAGAGTGTCGGATAAATTTTTATGTTCTGGCTATTTTTGTAGTAAAATCACAGGAACTCTTCAAATTAGAAAAATACGGGAAAGTTATCCACAGAAACGGTGAAAAAGTCTGTGAAAAACCTGTGGATAAGGAGGAGATCGGTGACAGGACGACACCAGAGATCGGTGACAGGGTGGCCCCTCTTACAGTACCTGTTAATTGTATTAATACAGTTGGCATTGATAAAGTTGTGGATAACTTTTATGAATCAACACCGCTTACAGAGGGTATCATAGATACAGAATCCATTAAATGCGACTCAAAACCACATCCAACTTTGATAGCCTTAAAAACCATTCTAACAGAAAAGGAGGATTCCCAGATGTATAGGGAGGCGACAAGATACCTTGTTTCTTTAAGAACTTCTAATTTACCATTGGCAGCCTAATTAAGATTTAACGATATTGATAAGATTTAACAAATTTGTTAATGTTCATTAAAGACTAAAAATATTGGAAAAAAAATGAAAGAAATTATAGGTTCAAAGGAAACAGCCGAGATATTACAAATCAGCTTGCCTACTCTTATTAAGCATCTGCAAAAAGGAAAGATAAAAATTCCCTATTCGAAATTGGGATCACATTATAAATTTCGTAGAAAGGACGTTGAAGAGTATTTTAAATCTTCATTTAGATTGCCTAAGGAGCATAAAGATTGATTAGTGGGGCTCCGCCCCACACCCCGGGATATTTTAAAAAATGTTTAGGGAGAGTATTTTTACCTACCCTCCCCTTTCTAAACATTTTACGGTCATTGGCTTCCCAGCCTGTACCGCAAGAAAACGGATACCACATCCATATTGGATATCCAATTATTTTTTTATTGATTTGGGATAAAAACTATGGCTCTATTTATTTTGGCAACCATCTAAAATAATTTCCAGATTATTATTTACTCAGTGATGGTTGCTTTTGAGGTGTTATGCAATAAGTAAGCATGGGTATTGGTCTACAAAGCATTCTGCATTCCAATATCCATGTAGTAGTTCAATCTAGGATTGTACAACCCTACCGTATCATATAAAATTCTTTCAAGAATAGCTTTTTATCCCCATACTTTAAAAATGATAGAAATTACGTTCACAACTCCCTGGCCCCCTTCGGTTAATCAATTATATACAACATCAGCCGTTCCAAGATATTCTCAGAAAAAACAAAAATACTACTACCCTCGCCATCTTTGTAAAAAAGGATATGAATTTAAAAAATATGTAGTTGAGCTCCTTAATTATACCTTTCCAAAAGTTAGGTATGGATCGCATCCCGTTAAAATATATATTGTTTACCGTCTTCCATTGGATAAAAGAAAAAGAGATGTTCATAACGTGGAAAAAATACTTTTTGATTCTATTAAAGCATCAGGCATCATCGATGATGACGATCAAATAGTTAAATGGACATTCGATCCAGGTAAGAAATGCCCAAATGGTGAGTTAGAAATAACAATGAAACCATACCATGAAACATGAACACGATTACATTAGAGAAGAAGGATTTTATGATAGATATAGCGAACCAACGATAGAATCATGTTTTTCACTTTGGAATGCTTGTCTATTTTTTAATTTTCATGAGGCATTATATGGGGCAGATACGGTTTCCCCAAGTTGGATTTTGTCATTTAACCCTGATTTTATTGATGTATGTAATTTAGCTGGATATGACCCACACACAGTGCGCGAAAAATTTATAAAATTATGCAATAAGAAAAACAAAAGAAGATAGGGTTGTCTCCCCCTATCTTCTTTATCCTCCAATCCTATTGAATAGGAAACCTAAGAATTAAAGGACTAACCAAAGGTAACTTATTTTGTTCCTCTTGATATTTGCTATAATTTTTAATTACATTGTGGATATCAATGTTAGGTGTCGAAGAAGGAATTTGTTGATTATATTCGTTAAATCCTATTCCTATATTTCCACTTTCAGCGTTTCCGCGAGATGGTTTGTGGCTTAATGTTACACTCCATGTTGTGCCATCATAGACAGTACGTGTTCCGGTAGTGTGTGCAAATCCTCCATAGGTTTTTTGTCTATACTGTTCTTGTCTAGCTAGTCCGCTAAGATAGGTTCCTTGACAATCACGTCCATGAATTCCTCCCTTACCCCCAATTCCAGGAATACCGTCTTTACCATTACGGGGCGCTTGTTGAATGAAATCATATGAAATACCATCTATATTAACGATACCTTGATATCCACCTAATCCCCCTTTGCCGCCTTTTCCTCCATCTTGACCACGTTTACCGTCTTTCCCTTTATCATTATAAGTACTTGTATTTCCACGTGTTTCATGTTTACTTAAATCGCCATCTTCTCCATTTGATCCATCTTTGCCGTCTCTTCCATTTCCTCCAGCGCCACCATATCCACCATCCGTATTAATGTGAAGATTTTGTTTATTTTCAATAGTAAGCATCTTTCCGTAGAAATGGCCCCCATTACCTCCAGCATACCCTGGTATTCCACTTTCCCCTTCTTTAATACCATCCATTCCAGGTATACCATCAGCCCCAGTAAGACTTATTAATTTTGAGCCAGAAACTTTCCAATATGGAGATATAATACTTAAGGAAGGAGTTCTATTTTCATATGTTCCTAAACTTTTTATATCTTCATCGATGATTAAAGCATGAAGACTAAATATCTCTATATTTTTTAGAGGCTTAGTTGATATTTTATTAATTCTTATGGCCTCATTAATATCTTGAGCTCCAATTAATATTCCTTTCAGCTGTAGTTTCTCTTCGCTGTAGATAGAAGAAGGCTTTAACGTTAACAAATTTATTTGCTCTAATGTATCAAAGAGAGCCGAAAACCATGTATCTGTTTGATATTTGATTGAATTATTAAGTTTTTTCATGAACTTAATTTTTTCTATGAGACCTTTCAATATTTTCGTATCAATAAAAGAATTTAATTTTTTCTCGAATGCCAGATGAGGTTTTTCTAATGTGGTTTTTAAAGAAACCAAATCATTTTTCAAAGATGCAAAGAAATTTCTCAAGATGTTAATATCCTGGGAATATTGATGATCTTGAATTATAGCCACACAAAATGAAATAATCTGTTGATTTATTTCCTTTTTTATATGTTCAACAAGTAATTTGTTTATATTATCAGAAGCTTTATGCAAAAGAATCATTGACTTATCATCAATATAATATTTTACCTTAGGATTTCTGATATATTCAGATACTAAAATATTATCTAAGATTTTATTTTTATGCGATGGATTATATATAACATCAATTTCATCACTATAACTTTTCTTATGGGGATAGGGGAGACATGAAATCCTAGATTCAGAACTGTTTGACAAGAATTTTAAAATTTCCTTTACCCTTGGATTTTTTATATATTCGTTAAAAAATTCATTCTCTTCAAGCAACATTTTTGTAACAATTATAGAGGGGATTACATCCCTTTGTTTTGTTACAACTAATGATAAAGATTTTTTGAGATCATCTAAATTCTCAAAGCAATTTGATAATGTCTGAAGAGTCCCTAAAAACAATCCACTTCTGTATGAGGTGAACGAAGACTCAGGCATCACTAAAACAAATTTTGTGTTCACATTGCTTTTTGATAGTTTAAAAAAATAGTAGGCATTAATTACATCTTCTTTTGATCCTCTCGTGTCATAGAATCCAGGAAGATCATAAAAAGTTATCTTATTAGTAGAATCATAAAATTTAGACGGAGATGTTGTGCCTACATTCATTAAATTATGACCTATCGTAAATCCGTCTAAAGGTTCAGTTGTATCTATCTGTAGCCCTGAATAGCCTTCCTTAATAAATAGGGGCCTTCCTGCAAGACATGTAATTACAGTACTCTTGCCACTTCCAGAAGGCCCTATGACGATAACATTTCCAGTTGAGTCTTCATGTTGTCCTTCATTCATAAATGATTGGTTTACATTATTGAATGAATTTATTATTTCCGATACCTCATCAATTGCATTCTCAGCGGATAATAGTATATTAGAAGAACTAAAAAATACTATACAAATTAAGATAATTGATCGACTTATTATTTTTTTCATTATATTATTCCAGTTTCTTTATATTTTATATCCAACACCAATTAGTACACAGTGCGTATTTGTTGATATTTTAACATCATCGTTTATTCCTTTGTTTCTTGTGCCAAAGTTATGATGGTATTCTGTTCGTATAAATAATTTATTACTTACAAAATAGTCCCCACCTAACCCAAGAACAAATCCTTTTCGATTTATAGACAGATCACTTCCAACAACATTTACCGGCGAATGATATTCATATCCCATCTTTGTGTATGCCAAAAAATTGTTGAAAGCATATCCTAGATGAAGAACACCATTATATGTAGCAGGAGAATTTGATTTTAAATTGCTTTGGAATTTTTTATCCTTACTCGAGTAAACTTTATTTTTAAAATGTGATCCAGTAAGTCCTATAGCGACTTCTCCACCTATATAAATGTCATAGGCTATAAGCATTCCACACCCAAACAGTATGTTAGCACCAATCCCCCTATTATTATAAGTAACTGATGAATTTTCATGGTTTGATTTAATATTGCCGCTAGAATAAGTTCCTCCTGCTCCAATATATAATCTATTAAAAGATCTCTGTTTTTCACCGGCTATTGTTTGTCCAACAATAAAAATCGTTAAAAATAAACTTAATATATACTTTGTCATATTTATATACCTCTCAAAATTTTGATTTACCTTAAAAATATAGAAAAATTTCCTATAAATTTAGTTGGATTATCTTATTTATTTTTATGATTCGTCAAGATATTGTTAGAGATGGCAACAGAGTAAGGTAATATTGTGTGACAAAATTAGCATATGAAGGGAATTAGTATGAACGACATGGATAAATTTATAGATTACGATGAACTTTATAAAATTCTTCATGGTAGATTTAAAGCGACACACGATGAAATTAGATTTTGGCTTTATCAATTCAATGGCCATCATATCAATGATGTTCATAATTATTTTATTAGTGATGTAACAGTCCATTTTCTAATACCATTAAAGTCTGACATTCCAAATTTAGATGGTATCTATGATGGCCCATCCTCTGAATTTGATCCGACCTTATGTTTTTTTGACTCTCTAAATGTAAAACAGTTTGTTCCTACCCCTTATATGAGGATTGTTTATATAAAAGATTTATCAGGTAAAAGAAACTGGCAACAATATTTGAGGTCAGAAACAAATTTCTTTTCAAACTATCCGGCCCTTGATAAGGCTGCTACATCGGGTTTATTAAGATTTTATGACCGATCTTCAGACATGTTTACTCACCATCAGAAATCCAAGAGCGGTGACCCAAAACAAAATAAGTTATGGATACATACTAAGGAAGGAGAAGATTATGTAACTCAACCAGATAACTTTTTTCTATTGTCAGATATAATTAATATTGAGAGAATATTTTTTAAACGTCCTAGAAAAGATTGTCTGGAAGAACTTGGTGTTGATTTAGGAAAATATATATGAAATCTTCAAAAAAGGTAAAAAAAGAACCTTCCACAAATGTTATTGATATTCCTCCAACCAAAGTAAAAAAGATAGATGACCTTCTTAAGAGACTTAATCACACCATACCAACTGATGGAACAGTTTATATATTTTGGAAAGATAATCAAAACGAGAGCAATAAATTTGGGGACATTTTCGGTGTAGCATCTATAGAAAGATTTTATGAAATAATCAAAGGAAGTATTTATTTTGAATACAAGGAAACAATTAAAGATAAAAGCTTTAAACTTATAGTAATTGATATATCAAGCTACAACAAGAAGTTTGAATTAAGTTTGAGTGATGTAAAAAAAAGGAAGATGTTAGCAGAAAGAGGCATAATTTACTTAAAACATCACGATATTAACTTTTTATATAATGAAATATTAAATATAAAATGAGCTCTACTGATCTCTCAACGTTAAAGAATGGAAATAAAAGAGCAGAAGGTAGACATGCTGGTAGTAAAAATAAGGCTCAACTCGCTCTTCAACAAATAGGAGAAGATAATGCTACTTCTCTCCTTCAAATGCAAATTCAAAGGGGATTAGAGGGAGATGAAGACGCACAGAGATTTGTTATAGATAAGATAATGCCAAATGCTAAAGGAGGGAGGCATATTAAGATAGAATTACCCTCTATATCTAAAATAGAAGACATCTTACCTGTACAAAATATCGTTATGAAGAATATATGTGATGGCCATATATCTCTAGAAGAAGGTGAAAAGCTTATAGCCATTATCGAAAATCAACGCAAGACAGCAGAAATGACAGAAATGTTTGTCCTTATACAAGGGATAGACAAACGAATGAAAGATGCTGGCATCTGATCTTTTCTATAGATTGATATTTTTACTTTTTTATGAAATTTTACGATTATTATCTTTTTTTATTGACAAGCTCTTTTTCCTTGTGCTACAAAGAAGAGGATAGTTGTTGGTGTTACTAGAACAAGGAGAAAAAAGATGAAAAACAACGTAACGGACAAAAAAATAAGCGGAATTAGAAATATTTTAGAGAGCCAGCTATTTTTGCCAACTCAGTTTGCTAATGAAATGTACGCTTCTGGTTTCTCTCCAGATTGGGATTTAAGACAGGAGGATTTGGCAATCGTAAGGCTCGGTATAAAACACCATTTAAGATTATTTGGTATTCGCACAAAAAAAATAGAATTAAATATCCAAGAAAAACTGAATCAACTAATTAAAATATATCAACATTATATTCATAATTAGTTGATAAAAAAGGAGAAAAAAGATGACTAATAAATTGACCCATAAATGCAAGGGAGGGGTGTTGTATGGGTATGATTGTGAGAAATGTGGCCCTCCTCCTAGTGATTATGTTCACATCTCTCAAGGGGAAGATGGTAACGATTGCGGGTGGGTTGCTCCGTGGAGAGGTAGAGAGCTTATTGATCATGATTATGGGGATCCTAAGTTCATCTCTCCAGTACAATGCGGATTTGTTTCTTCTTGGACAGCTAGACATCTTATGCCGCCTGGTATTGAGCATGCTTTATCTTTGTCTATCAAATCAGTCTGCGGACGGCGTCTCATTTATCCGATGTGTGAAAAATCAAAGGAATTAGCAAAGATAGCACGTACCGGAACCTTGTTGTTTGAATCCATACCTCATATCCAAAAGCTGGGTTTTCATATACAATGGGAAGGATTAACAAACAAGGATGAAGAGAGACTGAGAGAATTGGGAGTAGAGATGTGAAATATGATACTATCCCTCTGATATAATCAGAGACTTTATTATCTTGTCAAAAAATTAATTTAAACCAACAATATATCTTATGTAATTTTATGTGAGATATATTGATTGCGTTTTAATACTGTCTTAAAATCCATTAGGGATTACGAATCACGACTTTCTTTATTCAACCCATCCATAGATCAAAAGTTCATTGATGATGCAGGTAAAATAGAAGAATCATTGATTTTATTGTTAGAATCAATATGGCCTCTTTTAGAAGGAAATAAACCATTTATAAAAGGATGGTATCATGAGGCAATTTCTGATCATTTAGAGGCATGCTTTTATGGAGATATTACCTATCTTCTTATTAATCAACCACCTCGTACATCAAAATCAACACTATTAATAGCTCTTTTTATATGGGCATGGATAAAAGATCCATCATTGCAATTCTTATGCCTATCCTTTGGTTTAAGACTTTCCATTCGTGATAGCGTGAGATGCCGAAGAATAATAAGCTCTCAGTGGTTTAAAAATAGATGGGGTCACAAAGTAAGATTATCTGATGATGTTAATAATAAACTTAGATTTGATAACACGGCATGTGGTTATAGAATGGCTACATCAATTCATGGAACAGGTACAGGAGATGGTGGGGATTTCATTCTTATAGATGATGCTAACAATGCAGGTGAAACAGAATCGGAAACAAAAAGAGAATCAACAAATGAATGGTGTGATTCAGTTCTCTCTACCCGCCTCAATAATTTAGATACAGGACGCATTATAGCTGTTCAACAAAGACTTCATGCACAAGATCATTCAGGACATATTTTATCTAGCAATATACCTGATTTAGTTCACCTTTGTATTCCCATGGAATTTGAGATTTCTAGAAGGTGCATAACTATACCTCTTAAAAATACATTAGGAAAACCATGGCAAGATCCCAGAAAAAGGGAAAGAGAAGTATTGTGTCCTACACGCTTTAATCCTAAAGCGCTTTCTAAGATGAAAGCTAATCTCCAAACAGAATATAGGATAGCCGGACAACTTCAACAAAGACCGGCACCAGCTGAAGGTGGTATTTTCAAAAAACATTGGTGGTCATTATGGAAACAAAAGAGTCCGCCGCGTTGTCAATTTGTTCTTCAGTCCTGGGATACAGCTTTTAGTACTTCATCTACATCTTCCGCCAGTGTGTGTACAACTTGGGGATTGTTTAAGGATAGATATGATGTGGCACAAATTATTTTACTCAGTAAGTGGAGAGGAAAAGTAGAAAATCCAGATTTAAGAAGAATGGTTATAAGACTTTCCAAAAATTATTATGATACCATTATAGATTATCCCGTACCGGAAGGTCATATTGTAAAACCTGATATGATTCTCATGGAATCTAAAGCAAACGGTACTCCTATGATCCAGGATTTAACACGAGCAGGTCTTATAATTAATCGATTTGATCCTCTTAAGCATGGAGGAGGGGATAAAGAAGTAAGGGCCCATATAATATCTCCTCTGGTCGAGGCTGGCAGAATATGGATGCCAACTATTGCTCCTGATTCTGAAAAGTTAAGGCCCTATGCGGATAGGTTTGTTAATGCTTGCGCTTCTTTCCCGAATGATGATGAATCTAAAGATATAGTAGATAGTATGAGTCAGGCTCTAATAAAATTTAGGCTTATGGGATTGATAGGTCATCCTGATGATGCTTATATAATGGAAGAATTCAACCCTAACAAAGGTAAGAAATTCTATTAAATAATATCAATGAATAGTTTGTAATTTTTCGTTTTCAGAAATAGAAAAGCAATGAATTACATTGAACTTCTTTCTTAAAGATTCATAATGATAACTTGCTATAAAATCAATTCGTTCTTTAATTGCTTCCATACTTTTGTCATCTAAATATCTTTTTACATATATAAAAATTATAAAAGAAGTATATATCATTAATAATTCCTGAAGCATTATAACAATAAAACAATACTGGTCACCTATAATTTCTGTCTTTTTTGAAGAAGAAAGTAATTTTTTCAATTCTTTTATTTGTATAAGAGCTAGATTTATTTTTGCAGATGATGTGACAGAAAATTCTCGTATAGTCGCATTAATAATTTTTTCAAAATTTGGATCAACATCCATTTCATAAATCAAGTACAACTCAGCAAATAAATCTGTTATATCAAGACCAAATTGGTTCCCTATTTTATCCAAGATATCTATGTCATCTATAAATTCATCATAATTGTCTGGGGTAATATATATATGAGGCATAAAAAATCTCTTACTATAAATTGTTCCTCCTAATAACTTCTTCTCCTCTTCTATTTTATTTTGAATGTTAACGGATGTCTTGTTATTCATGGGGATTCTTTCTTTGAAGTTATATGTTGTCAATTTCTAAAATTTATTTATAATTTTAAGTATGTAATCTTTTTGTGACTGGTTCAAATGGATAATTTCGAATCTGAATCTAACCTTTATCAAGCACCCTCCTTCGCTGATCAAATTAGTGTCAATATCATGGATATCAACCCAGAAGAACCTCAACAGTTTATACCATTATCTCTCACTGGACATAATGAAAATATAGCGGCAATCCTTCCTAAATCAACTCTTGATCGCATTTCAGCGGAGCTTGTGGAAGGAATTGAAGAAGATATAAACTCACGTAAGGAGTGGGAGGATGGTCTTGCAGAAGCAATCGAACTTCTTGGCTTAAAGACTGATGCTAAAATAGATTTCCCCTTTGATAATGCTTGTGGAAGTTATTCTCCTATTATGATGCAAGTCATTAATGATTTTCTAGCTGTAGCTATCTCTGAGCTTTTGCCTTTAGAGGGGCCTTCTAAGCAATTTATCGTTGGAGATGTTACAGATGAGATTGAAGATCAAGCGGATCGTATAGAATCATTCTTTAATATATTTCTAACAGAGATATGCGAAGAATACTACCCAGACATGAAAAAAATGCTTATCTGGGTATGTCTTGTTGGTATGTGCATTAGAAAAACCTATTTTGACCGTGATCTAGGGCGTCCGACCTCAGGATTTATTATGCCTCAAGATTTTATTGTTAATTATGGAACCACCAACCTAAAAACATGTTGGAGAATGACAGAAGTATTGTCCCTTGATAAGAGAAAGGTTTTTAAAAAAGAACAAAACGGTACATTTATTGAGACGAACATATCACCTGATGAGGGGGGAGATGAATCTACCATCAAAAAAACACTGGATCAGGTTCAAGGGGTAGAAAATGCCTCTACCGATAATAAAATAAATTACACGTTCTACGAGTGTCATACTTACCTTGATATGGAACAATTAAATATCGACGCCATGAATGGTGAAGATACTGATGATATGATGATGGATGTATCGGATAATCAAGGATTTAGACCGTATATCATTACAATCCATAAGAAAACAAATAAGATTGTTGCCTTATATAGAAACTGGGAAGAAGGAAGTACAGATTATGAGCGTACAGATTTTTATACAGATTTTGGATATGCAGAAGGACTAGGCTTCTATAAGTATGGGGCTGCTCATCTCATTGGTGGCCTTGCAAAAGCAAGCACAGCCCTATTAAGACAAACGATAGACGGACAAACCCTTTCAAACTTTCCTGGTGGTATTCGTGCAAAAGGAATGCCTTTAGAAAATAACAATATATCCATAGGTCCATGTGAATTTATTGAAATGGATACAGGGGGTCTCCCAATTAATCAAGCCATTATGATGATGCCCTATAAGGAGCCGTCCCCTTATATCAATGCCTTAAGAAATGAATTAGAGACTTCAGCATCTAGAATTATGGGTGCTGCCAATGCTCAAATCCCAGAATTTAACGCTAACGCTCCAGTTGGTACGACTTTAGCTCTTTTAGATATAATGAATCTTATCCAATCTACAGTGCTCCGTGGGTTAAGGGATTCCATGTCCAGAGAGTTTAAGAAATTCTACAAAATATTTGCTCAAGTTCTGCCAGATGAACCTTATAAATTTGATAGAAGTGGCGGAAACTCCTACATTAGTAAGAATGATTTCATTGATCAAATATCGATGATTCCTATTGCTGATCCCCATTTGACGACAAAAATGCAACGAATCATGAGATCCCAATATCTTCAAGATTTGTGTCTAAAGTTTCCGGACCTCTATAATAGATATGAAGTCAATAAGATAGCATTGAAAGAGATTAAGTTAACAGATTCACAAATAGAAAATATTCTTCCTGATAAAATGGAAGTCGCTCCTCTTGATCCGATCACAGAGAATCAAAATCTTATAGTAGGAAAAGCAGCAAGGGCTAGCATAGATCAAGATCATACATCACACCTTGTTGTCCATGAGTTCATATTACAAGACCCATCATTACCCCCTCAAGTCGCAGCAGAGATGGCGGCCCATATTTCTCAACATAAGGCTTTCCAATTCCAAATTCAGATGCAGCAAATGATGGGTATGATGTTGCCTCCAAATCCGGAAGAATTACCCCCGCAACTTCAAAATCAAATTGCTATGCAAGCAGCTGAAGCTATTAGTCAACAACAACAGCAAGCCCAAGAGAATGCACCACCACCCCTTCTAGACCCTGCTGCGGTTATGCTTGAAAAAGTTAAAGTAGAAGATAAAGCCGTAGATCAACGTGAAATATCATCTCAGCGCGAAGCTCAAACAAAAGCTTTTGAAGCACAATTGGATTATGAAGCTAAGATGAAGGCCCTAGAAATAAAAGAGCAAGAATTAGAAATGAAAGCATCGCAAGGAATGTTATAGTTGATGTTTTCTGAGTTGAACAGACTCCACAACAAACATTAAAGTTTGTATACATCTCATTCTCAAATGCATACAAACATATGTGCTTTGTATGCATTTGGTCAAGAGATATACACTGTTAATACAATATACAAAAGTTTAAGCTTAAATCTTTATTTCTATAAAATTTTAGCAATGTGATACACTTATCTTGATGAGAATGGTTCTTATCCTATGTCTAATAAAAGGTCATAGAATTATTAGTGTATGAAGAGGGTTAGTAAAATGAACAAGCATCATAGAGATGAAATGGAAATGAAACATCAGGGTCGTCATAGGGAAAGTCATAAAGATAAGCACAAAAAGAAAATGTCCGGTGGGGGAAGTATGGTAGGAGAAAAGACACGCAATACTTCAGGGTATGATCACGCAGATTGGGCCGCTGTTCAAAGTATGGTTACAGGTAAGCATCCAACAACTCATTTAGCCACTGTAAAGTGTGGTGGTGGTAGGGCAGAACGCATGGCCGCTGGTGGCGTTGGAAAAATTAGACACGAAGCATATGATTAGGTTATAATTATAAATGATAGTTGAATGTCTGCTACATGCCGTGTGTTTCTTATAAAATAGAAATCTAGACTATCTTTATAAGAGGATAAGTTATTCACTCATTTACTTATCCTCTTATTTTAATTTAAATTTGAATCACTATATATTTTTAATCCCTTTTCACCTAATGAAATAGATATAATCTCGGATTTAACATAGCTCGTCACAAATTCTTTATCTGATGGTTTAAATAAGCTATTATCCCAATATTTTGTTATTTTGCATACACTTGGACGCGTAGGAGTATAGGATAAATTATATCCATTGTTTTCATTATTTTCATCCATTTTTTTTCTTACAAGAAAGATCCTAGGATTTTCATCATCATAATAAAGTAATACTTTGTCATTAATGTTTGTATTTATTTCTTTTAATACAGATATTGGAATAATTATAAGAAGATAACAACGATCTGCAACTCTTTTTGTTTTAATTTTTTGAAAATTAACAGAAATATATGTGGAGTTACTTTTATTTCGTCTGAATCTTAGAGGTTTGAGCTCTATAAAAGCCATATTATTTTGTAACCTTTCTGATATAAAAATTAAAAAACTTTGTAATATTTACGTAATATTATCTTTGTGTCAAGAAAAAAATTGCTTTTGTATTGACAATAAGAAAAATTGTCTCATAGCATTATAAATACAATTTAACTAAAATTATAGAAAAGGAGTTAAAATGACAGAATCCCCCTTCGAAAGTGGCCCTTATGCAAGTCTAAAAGTTCAGTTCATTAAGACAATGGAAGAGAGCATTACAAAAAATAAAAATGCTACTTTGAATCAATTTCCCGACAAAGTTTCTTTAAATTCACATGTGGATAAAGTATCAGGATGGCAAGAAGCAGTAGATGCTTTTAAAAAGCTTGCTGAATTTATAGAAAATCCTCCCTCTCCAGGGCCAGCCCCGGAACAGTCAATTATGTCACCTACTATCACTGATGGAGAGATCGTAGAATAGAATGGCGCGTGAGTTACCATCAAATGATCTTATAAGAGAACGCCTCGGAGAAGATCACCCTATTCCTCTGGGATGGACAGCTATTATAGAAACCTATTCCCCAGGAGACAACTTTAAGTGTCCGGACGGATCGGATTCAGTTTTTGTGCGTCCTGATACAGCTATTGATAGAGATCAATATCATAGCTGTATAGGACGCATTCTCATGCTAGGAGCCTCTTGTTTTAAAGGGGAAAAGTTCAAATATTGGGATGTTTTCCCTGAAGTAGGGGATTACGTCAAAGTTAAAAAATATACAGGCATCTTAAATACATGGGACAATCAAGAAACAGGTGAACAAGTGAATATTCAAGAGATAGAAGATGTTCTCTTGCGTGTTATTATTCCTGATCCTTCTCGTTGTTCCACGCACAAATTTGTAGGGCAATAATGAGTAACTCAGAAAATGTTAATACGACATCACCAATAGCCACCCAACCTATCATCAATATTATTAATCCCATAGGATCAGAAGATATCTCCTGGGAAGTGAAAGATGGGGAACCTATCGATCTTCCTTTTCAAGAAGAAATAAAGAAAGAAGAAGTTGTTGAGCCAGAAAAAATAGAAAATGAACAAGAAGCGGGAGAAGAACCTCAAGCAGAAGATATTGAAGCCAAAGAGCCAGAAGATGAAACCCTCGAAAAAGAAAAGAAAAAACCTTTACGTGCTCCAAAAGATAGACGAATTGCAGAGTTAACACGTAAAAACAAACAATATGAAGCTGTCCTCTCAGATACATTGAAGCAAAAAGAGTATTTAGAGCGTCAATTATCTCAAAAAGCACAAGAGAAGATAGTAGCGGAAGAGAATCTACTAAAAAATCACCTTGAAAACATTGAAAAGGCCCATGCTGATGCTCTCGAAGAGGGTGACTATGAAAAAGCAGCTAAGGCAGCCAATCTTATGGCCCAATATGCTGCTCGACATGAAACAATAGCTCAGCAAAAATATCAACTTAGCATACCTGCTCCACAAAATCTCCCCCCAGAAAATCAACCTCCCCGTCTATATGAACAAAGTGAAGAGTTTCAAACTAACGGTAAAGATTGGATTGAAAACAATACTTGGGCTGATCAAAACTCTAATAACTTTGATGAAGAAATGCTTGGAGAGGCAGAAAATTACGTCAACTTATTGATGAAACAATACAAGTTTGAAGGAAGGGCGAACGATATCGGAAAGCCTGAATTTTTTAATCGAATTACGCAGCATGTTCGTGAGGTTTTTGATATTGCTCCTCCTTCAAAGCCGATTAAAGAAAAGTTAGTCATGAATGCTAATACGACGTCAAATGTAGCACCAGTTAACAGAACAGGCACTATGTCTAATGTGGCCAGAGGTAAGCAAGAGATAGTTTTATCTCCTGAACAAGTTAAAATGGCTCATTCCATGAGTGGTATTAAACTCAATGGGCAGAGAATAACAGATAGAAAGCAATTAGAAAATTTATATAGAGACAATCTAAGAAATCAGATGAAAAGGGGATAATCTTTTATGAGTAAAAATAAAGATATAGTGAACATAGAAGAAATAGAAGAGCCTTCTGTTTTTCCAGAAGGTCATATCATGAATGAGTGGGATAGTAGAGATTTTACAAGGGAAAGTGAATTAAGCATAGAGAGGGGCACACAAAGTTCTCTATCTTTAGATAAAGATGATAGTGAATTTCATATTCCTAAAGAATGGTGGCCAGAAGGATATCAACTCGGATGGTGTATAGAATATCTTTTAGGACAACCTCAACCAGACAATTTGAGGAAAAGACAGCGTCAAGGATGGGAATTTGTTCATGATAGAGAAATTCCACAAATGAAGATTGTCCTTATGGATCACGAATTCGATAGGAATCGTACAGATGGCTTCATTCGCATAGGAGGTCAAATACTAATGAAAAAGCCTCAAGACGTTTATGATAAAGAACAACATATGCGTATGGTTAAAGACCAAGAAATCAAGCGTCAGTCTCAATCTCTTACAGATTATTTAGGGGGCGGTAAAGACCCGAGATTCGTTGTCGAAAATACTGGAAAATATGAAGTCAATCATAGAATGAGAAGAGGTTAATTTTGCTTCCTAAGAAAATAGCTTTTGGAAAAGAAGCGCGCGATATAATTCTTCATGGCGTCAACATTCTCGCTAATGCCGTTAAAGTCACTCTTGGGCCAAATGGGCGCAATGTTGTCATAGACAATACCCATTCTCCTACCCGTATTACGAAAGATGGCGTATCTGTTGCCAGAGAAGTTGAACTTCATTCAGAGTTTGATAACACGGGAGCTAAACTTTTAAAGCAAGTAGCAATGAAAACTTGTGAAGTCGCTGGAGATGGAACAACAACTGCCACTGTTCTTGCCCAATCTATTATTAATGCTGGTATGAAGGCCATAGATGAAGGTGCAAACCCTGTTAAAATAAAAAAAGGGATTGATATGGCAACGGAAGCTGTTGTTGCGTTCCTTCGTGAAAAATCTATCCCTATTTCAAATCCCAAAGAAATCGAACAAATTGCCCTCATATCTTCCAATGGTGAAAAAGACATAAGCAAACTTATTGCTGAAGTTTTCTCTAAAGTTGGAAAAGAAGGCGTTATTACCTTAGAGGAATCATCTACAGGAAAGACAGAGATGTCGATCGTGGAAGGTCTTCAACTGGATAAAGGGTATATATCACCGTATTTTGTTACAAACCCTACTAAAATGGTATGTGAGTTAGAAAACCCCTATATATTTGTTTATGACAAAAAGATATCCACCATCCAACCCATGCTTCCCTTGCTAGAGTCTATCGTGAGGGAACAAGGATCAATCCTTATTATAGCCGAAGATGTAGATTCGGAAGCCTTACAAACCCTGGTTATTAATAAAGTAAGACATGGATTTAAGCTTGCTGCAATCAAATGTCCATCTATGGGGGAGAGAAGGGCTGAAATATTAAGCGATCTTTCTATAATGACAGGAACGCAAATTGTATCAGAAGATAATGGGTTGAAGCTCGAAAGCGTCCGAAAGGAAATGCTTGGTAGAGCTAAGAAGATCATTATTAGTCAAGATAAGACAACTATTATTGATGGTTATGGTGAAAATGATCATATTGAAGATCGTATTAGGTATCTTCAGGATGAAATTTCATCTTGTGAAGATGAGACAAAAAAAGCCTATCTGGAAGAACGCCTCGCTAAGCTTACAAATGGTATAGCTATCATTAAAGTAGGAGGAGCAACAGAGTTTGAGCTTAAAGAGCGTAAAGATCGTGTAGAAGATGCCATACATGCAACCCGAGCTGCTCTTCAAGAAGGTATATTGCCTGGAGGGGGGGTATCTCTTTACAAGTGTTGCTTTAATTCTAATTGGATCGATAGTGATATTGTTAAAAATTCAGAAGATGACGAAATATTTGAGGGAATGACAATCTTATATGGTTCCTTGTTGTCTCCCTTCAACCAAATATTAATGAATGGTGGTCAATCAACCGAAATAATTCTCGCAGAATCTTTTAACACTGGATGGAATGCAGTTAATGAATATTTCTGCGATATGATTGAAGAAGGTATCATTGATCCAACTAAGGTTGTTATTACCGCTCTTCAGGATGCGGCGTCTATCTCAGGTCTTATTCTTTTAACAGAGTGCATCATGGTAGAAGAAAACGAGTTTGTCATTAATGATCTCAATGCTAGTGGGTCTCCTGTAAAGATAAGCGCCAAATAAAAACAAATTATTTAAAATTATATATTTCGCTCCCTTAAATTATCTGATACTATCTTTATATCAAGTGGTGTTTTATATACTACTTCGTCCCTTCGGGTTGACGTTTATAAAATATTGGGTGTAAAGGCTCCTCGTATTTTCTTTCGCTTCGTGCGCAAATCCTCAGTTTTCACAATTTATTAATTTTTTGGAGTTTAATCATGACTTATGGCGTTAATGCGCCTTTAGGTCTTGTTGCAAACAGCACATATGGTGCTTCCCCATGGACGGGAGCGGTTTACCCATATCAAATTACGGCTGCTTACGCGACAAGTCTATTTGAAGGCGATCTTGTTACTATGGCTAGCGGATTACTTACTCGCTATGCTGCTGCTACCCCTTATCCCGTTGGTGTTTTTTGGGGATGTCGATATACAGATACAAATGGCATTGTCCAATTTAGCAAATATTGGCCCGCTTCTACAGCTGTTTTTGCCGGTACTGTTGCTATTGCCAATGTAATTGTAGACCCTAACACGATATTCACTATTCAATGTAATGCGACTGTCACACCTACAATTGCTAACGCGATTAACAAAAATGCTGACATAAGCTTTGCCACGTCTGGAAATACGAGCACGGGTCAATCTGGTATGATGCTGGATACCAACACATTCGCAACGACAGCTACTTTACCACTACATATTATCGGATTTGATCCTATCCCAGGGAATGTCTCAGGAACTCCTTATGCAAATCTATTGGTAAAGCTCAACGCAACATCAACCTCAGCTGGCGCAACAGGAGTATAATTGAAATGGCTATTATTACATTACAATCTATCCAACAGTTGATTCGCCCAGGTTTAGCGGCTGTTTTCGGTGACTATTTAACTTATAATGATCAGTGGAAAGAGATTTTCACACAACATATCTCCGACAAAGCGGTCGAATATGAAGTTGAAATGCGTCTTCTTCCAATGGCTCAGTTTAAGCCAGATGGTGGCCCTGTCATTTATGGTGATATGGCACAACAGTTCACAACACAGTATTTTCATCGTAACTTTGGTATTGGATTCCAAATTACGGCAAATACGATTCGTGACAACCTTTATAAGGATGAATGGCCGCGTGCTACTGAATCTGGCAAAGATTCTATGCGCCAAGCTAAGAACATTGAAGGCGCAAGCGTTCTGAATAATGGATTTAGTACAAGTTATCCGGTTTCAGATGGTCAGCCGTTGTTCTCAACATCGCACCCTGTTCAAGGTAATGTTGTACCAAATACATTTTCGGTTCCAACACAACTTAATGAAACTGCCTTACAAGATGCTCTTATTGGTATTCAACAATTCTTGAATGCTTCTGGCTTGCGTATTGCTTTGAATTCAGAAAAGTTGATTGTACCTCCTGCACTTCAGTTCACGGCAAACGTTCTTTTGGAATCAAAGTTCAGGACTTCAACTGCCAATAACGATATTTCAGCTATTTATAATCTTAGCTCTGTTCCTATGGGATATCGGACGAACCAATTCCTTAGCAATCCTAATGCTTGGTTTCTTTTGACGGATGAATCGAACGGTTTCAAGTACTACGAACGTGATCCCCTCACCATCGATATGTTCACTGATACAACGACACGTAACTTAAACGTTACCTTCGTTGAACGGTATTCATTTGGTGTTTCTAACTGGCGCGCCTCTTACGGTTCGCAAGGAGTATAATCGCATGTCTATTACTGTTCCACCAAAAGGTACGCATTTTTCTGATGGTGTAAGAGTAGGCCCAATACTTGGCTCCCAGTATATTGCTGGGGCCAATGTATTAGCACCTGCTACACAAGTGGCGTCACCTATAGATTCTTTGGCTCCTGGTGTTTATATAACGCCAACCTCTTTACTTGATATCATTCCATTTGCTGTTTCAACTGCAAACATAGCGGCAGCACAAACAGCAGCAGCAGCGGGTTATTTGACATTATTGTCAACATCTAATGCTGGTATTACTTGGATGGCATCTTTTGCTGGAACTTCTGGACCATCTGGGGCTGGTGTTATAGCATTAGATGTTCCAAGAAATGTAACAGTTACTGGATTTGCCAATACGGTACAAGTTAACGTTTATATTTTTGGATGGGATCAATACGAACAGCCTATGGTTGAACAGATTGTTGGTCCAACAGGGGCTACGAGTTCAGTTGGAGTAAAAGCCTGGAAATATATTCAATCTGTATATGTTGATGGTGGCACAACAGCTAACATCAGCGTAGGAGTTGGAAACGTATTCGGACTTCCTTATTTTCTTGGTGATGCAAACTATGTATTTTCTCAGAATTTTAATGGTGCTCTCGATGCAGGTACAATTGTCGTAGGTGACCCAGAAACAGCAACAGGTACAACAGGTGATGTAAGGGGTACATATACACCCGCAGCAAATGCCAACACTGTTAAGAGACTTACTCTTAATATGTATAATGCGAGTGGAGATACTCGAAATTATAATGCTGCAACAGTTGGTACGGTATATTTAGCAAACAATGCTTTAGCTATAACCAATACCACACGTACAATCACAGTAACAGCTCCTGGACATAATTTCACAAATGGTGAAAATGTGACTATTGCTGGTTCCGCTGCTATTGGAAACATCACAACTGGTCAGATAAATATCACTGCACCTGTCACTATTACGAATTCAAGCACATTTACTTATACATTTACTGGAACTGCGGCTACGAGCAGCGCTTCTGGTGGTGGTGCTGCAATTCAAATGACACCTGCTAAAGGAAATCTCTATCAAAATCCAGCTGGTAGGTTTGGTGTTGCTCAATTTGTAAGAGCATTATTTTAAGGAATATAGATATGGCAAGATCAATGATTATAAATTTTTCTCCTTCAAGCGCGACGTCGTTATATCCTACGTCCGTTGTAGGGGGAGGAGCAGGAATCATTCCTCTTGCCAGTCCTTATCCTGTTATTTTTCCCGATATAGAAATAAATATTACACTTACTTCTACAGATGATTTATCCGCAGTAAATTTTACCATAACTGGTAAAGATACATTTGGAAATACAATCTCAGAAGTATTAGCAGGCCCTAACAATACGACGGTCACCTCAGCTAAGCAATACAATTCTATTGTCAGCATAAGCTCTTCAGGAAATTATACAAACTTTAGTATTGGCACGGGCACAACCGCAACATTTTCGTGGTTATCGTTAAATACGATGAGTCCATTTCCTGCAACGACTATCACAGCAACAGTTTATGGAACAATAAATTATTCTATTAATCAAACAATAGATGCTATTCAATCCTATCAACCTGTTGGCCCTTATTATAATTTTTTATATCCTAAGCCAGTTGTTTTGGCAAATAATGCACTCGCAACAACAAATACTTCTAACGTTGTTACAGTGACAGTTCCATCAACATCTGCATTACAAACAGGAAATATAGTAACTATTCAAAATGCAGCAGCAGTTCATAACATTACTGCCGCTCAGATCAATATTAATGCTGAAATAACCGTCACAGATGCAACTCATTTTACATATATTGCTGGTGGTACAGCAAATGGTACTGGTGCAGGAGGAGGAGCGAATGTTATTTACTATTTTCCATCTTTCCCCACATCCTATGCGATTAATGCATCTCTAACAGGTGCAACAGCAAGTGAGATTTATACCCTTACAACTCCTGCGACAGCAATTCAGGGAATTGTTAATTCTTCTACATCTCCCGCAACTCTTACATTAACAGTCTTGCAACAAGGATTAGTCTAATGGCAGCCAAAAGACCTACCTTAAAATTAAATCTCAAAAAGGGTGCCTTACATAAAGAGTTAGGTATATCTCCCGATAAAAAGATTCCGGAAAACAAATTAATGAAAGCTACCCATAGTAAAGACCCTGTTTTAAAAAAGAGAGCTGTTTTTGCTGAAAATGCAAAACATTGGAAACATAAATAAAGGATGAGGACGTGTCCTATAGTAATTCCTTTAATTTCGGCTCAAATGTTCTTATCTCGGATTTCATTATTGCTGCATTCGAGAGAATAGGAATTTATGGTACAGAAATTTTAGGTATCCATAATACATCTGCTATTACCAGCCTAAATTTCTTTTTGTCAGAATGGGCAGACAAAGGTTTCAATTTATTTACAGTTGAAAAGTCTATGTTTCAAATTAATGTGGGACAGCCTTCTTATGTTCTTCCTACATCCACAATTGAAACGCCAGAAGCTACCGCGAGTAATAACCAAAGGCTTCTAGGAGGTACCGCTTTTTCGTCTGTGGGGGGCTCAGCATCGAACGCATTTTCAGGCACGCCGAATGTAGCTTGTACACAGACATCACCGAACGGTTACATCTCCTATATATATCCATCGGGAACAACTCCTGCTGTATTCTATGTTGGTATTCAATCAAATGTTACAACAAATTACACAATAGTTTGTGAATATTCTCATGATAATATTTCATGGATAAATAATCTTACAACGCCAACCACTTATTATCCTGCGGGACAGATTATTTGGTGGGTTCTAAATACCCCTGTTAATGTACAAGCTATCCGCGTTAGAGAAACTGGTGGGGCTATACTAAATGTACAGCAAATCTATTTTAGCAATCCTACCTTTAGTAGATATTTGACGGCTATTTCTCGGGAAGAATACATAACATATCCCAATAAATTGCAGCAATCAACGCCATCAAGTTATTATTTAGATCGTCAAACGACTCCAACGCTGACTCTTTGGCCAACTCCAGATAATACATATCAAACAATTGTTTATAACAGAACAGTTCAAATTATGGATGTTACATCCATTAATCAAAATATTGATATTCCACAGCGTTTTTTAAGAGCTGTTTTAATGGCTTTGTCAGCAGACATGGCTCTCATTTATAAACCAGAAAGACACCCACAATTAAAAATTCTGGCAGATGAAGCTTACAAGCTTGCAAGAATAGAAGATACCGAATATGTCCCTTTACGTATTAAACCAACTGTTTACCCAACTTGATGGAGATGAAAGATGTTTCCTAAAGGTAAATGGGTAAAGATTAGGGCAAACAATCCGGATGCAGTGGCACGATGTGATCGCTCTGGCCAACTCTGTAATTATAGTGATCTCGTCAAACAGATGGATTACAGAGGAACAGGGCTGATTTGGACTGGGCTTTACGTTAATAAATATTTTTTGGATGAACCTAATCCTCAAAATTTAAATCCTGTTATTAAGAGAGACCCAGTCCCCCTAGCACATCCGCGCCCTTGGGAAACCACTCAAGATATATTTACCAATCAAAATGAAGAGTGGGAACTAGTGACAACTCCTTGGTCTGCATGGGGCGATTGGAGAAATCAAATATGAGTACCATTGGTGAAAATATCGGTCCTTTATCACCCGCCGCAACGTATGGTGATTTGCTTAATCTTAACAATAATGGTCAGGGATTAATAAATACACCTGTTCAAGTACAAGATGGATACGGAAATCTAACCAATATCTTTATGAGTTTAGTTGCTACAAATTTTGATAGAAGCGTCTCTGAATTACAATTAGACGGAATTGCCCTAACCGCAAGTGCAACGACTCTTAATAATATAAGCTTTGCAGTTGATGCGCCTTATATTGTGGCATCTTCTTATCCAAGCCTTCCTAATTCTGTTATATTAGCGGCTGGATCAGGCATCAGTTTAACGGCAGGTGGTGGAAATTATACAATTGCCGCTTCTGGCGAAAGTGCTGGGTTAAATTCTTTAACCACCACTGGGATTGTCGTTAGAACTGGGACAGCCACCTATAATACAGCCTCAATTACAAGCAACAATGGCACAATAACCGTAACAAATGGTTCAGCTGTCAGTGGAAATCCTGATTTAGCCGTGGTTCCAAGTACCACCGTTCAAAATGTTAATGTCCTATCAAATGGTGTTCAAACAAGTACCAGATCATCTTTAAACTTTATTCCAAGTACAGGTATTAGCATTAGTGTTGTTGATAATTCTGGAAGTGGTCAAACAGATATAACCTTTTCTTCTTCAGGAAGTGGGGGCACCGTAACCTCTGTTTCAGGCACTACTAATAGAATCACGGTTACAAATGGTACCACCACTCCAGTTATTGATATCTCAGCTTCTTATGTAGGTCAATCATCTATCACGACTTTGGGGACTATCTCCACAGGAACATGGCAGGGAACTGCTGTAACTGTTCCCTATGGCGGCACAGGTGATACAAGCTTCACTGCCTATTCTGTTCTCTGCGGTGGTACGACTTCAACAGCAGCATTACAGAATGTATCCGGCGTTGGAACATCAGGGCAAGTTCTCACATCAAATGGTGCGGGTGCTCTACCAACGTGGCAAGCCGCGGGGTCTGGCACTGTTACATCTGTATCTGGAACATCTGGACAGATAGATGTGGCTACAGGTACAACGACACCGGTTATTTCTATTTCAGCTTCTTATGTTGGTCAAGCATCAATAACAACATTAGGAACAGTCGCTAGCGGCATATGGCATGGCACAACTATAGCCGTTCCTTATGGTGGAACCGGAGATGCAAGCTTCACTGCCTATTCTGTATTATGTGGCGGCACAACATCCACTGGAGCATTACAGAATGTTTCAGGGGTAGGTACAACAGGACAAGTTCTAACCTCCAATGGAGTTTCAGCTCTTCCAACGTGGCAAGACGCTGGTTCTGGTACAGTTACATCTGTATCTGGAACAGCTGGACAGATAGATGTGGCTACAGGTACAACGACACCGGTTATCTCTATTTCAGCTTCTTATGTTGGTCAAGCATCAATAACAACATTAGGAACAGTTGCTACCGGCACATGGCATGGCACAGTTATAGGGGTAGCCTATGGTGGTACGGGTTTAACATCATTAACTGCGCACGGGATTCTCGTAGGAGAAGGTACAAGTAATGTAACGCCGATTGTCCTTTCTGCTGGTCAAATTCTTATTGGGACTACATCGAGTGATCCTTCAGCAGCGTTTATTTCTGGTACGGCAAATGAAATTGATGTTGTTAGCTCAACGGGTTCAATTGTCTTATCTCTACCAACTGATGTTGTTATAACAAACTCTCTCACAGCAGGTAACCTTGAACTATCTGGTAATACCTTCAGTTCTACAAATACGAATGGCAATATCATTATTGCCCCGAACGGAACAGGATCAGTTCAGCTTAAAAATGGAACAAATGTAACCCCATTAAGGTTTTATAATTCTGCGGGAACTCATTATGTAGCGTTTCGGGCAGGAGCTTTAACGGCTGATACGACTTGGACTTTACCGATTGCTGATTCAACGGGAACTCAGTTACTTGCTTCTAATGGCTCCGGAACGCTTTCTTGGGTTGACCCAGCATCCGGTTCTGTAATTTCTGTATCTGGTACCGCAAATAGGATTACATCAACAGGAGGTACAACCCCTGTTATTGATATATCCGCTGCATATGTTGGACAGACTTCTATTACAACTTTGGGAACTATAGCTACAGGTACATGGCAAGGAACTGTTATAGGTCTGGCATATGGAGGTACAAACGCTAATTTAACGGCATCGAATGGCGGAATATTTTATTCTACTGCATCGGCAGGTGCAATTCTTGCTGGAACGGCAACAGCTAATCAAATTCTTCTTTCAGGATCTTCAACCACTCCTGCGTGGTCAACGGCTACTTATCCTGCTACGACGACGATCAATCAGCTTCTCTATTCCTCTTCAGCAAATACAATTGCTGGATTAGCAACTGCGAACAATGGCATATTAGTTACAAGCTCCGGTGGTGTTCCTTCAATCTCTTCCATTCTTCCAACAGCTGTTCAATCAAATATAACACAACTCGGCACTATAACGAGTGGCGCATGGAACGGTTCTTCTATAACGGTTCCTTATGGTGGAACGGGTAATACGACATTTACTGCTTATTCTTTAATTACAGCAGGGACGACTTCTACGGGTGCCTTTCAGAATGTCTCAGGAGTAGGCACATCTGGGCAGGTTCTTACTTCGAATGGAGCTTCAACTCTTCCAACATGGCAAACATTTACAGCTGGAACAGTTACGTCTGTATCTGGAACATCTGGACAGATAGATGTAGCTACGG
>C688J14111_10000036_pt1 | contig 26533 bp, 25 predicted proteins | sample HopSoiMetagenom1_FD_14111 | JGI IMG/M metagenome (IMG submission 14111)
ATGATTTCTCTGAGTCAAGCTCTAATCTTCTACAGAAGCTAGGTCGAGTATCTGGTGAACTGTATCGTATGCCTGGCCTTATTGCTGTCCTTGTGTCAGCGATTCCTGCACTTATTTCCGGTCTTGGCGCATTAGGCGGTGGTGCTCTTAGCGTAGCTAGTGGTATAGGTGCTGCGGGTGGAGCATTAGCTGCTTTGCCAGGATTAGGTATTGCTGCTATCAGCTCTGTAGGAGCACTTAGTTCTACTTTTGGTGGACTGAAAGATGTTCTTAAAGAAGCTAAGAAAGCACAAACTGATGAAGCTTATGCTAAGGAAGAGGCTCGCCTAGGTACTAACAAAGCATTGACAAGTCTTCAAAAGTATAAAGTAATGATCAATGAGTTGCTTCCGGCAACTCAGGATTCTACTTTAGCTATTGTTGATTTTGCTGATGCCTGGACTAATACTAAAGAAAGAGTCGGAGAAAACTTCTTCAAGGAGATAGTAGGATCTACTGAAAGGCTAGATGACTTACTACCTATCGCTGAGAATCTACTAGGCAGAGCAGCAACAGCTCTTGGTAAAGTAGCTGATCAAGGTCTGCGAATGATCACTAGTGGTCCTTGGAAGGCTGATTTCAGAAAACTAGCAGAAGCTAATGTTAGTGTCATTGAGAATCTAGGTGGAGCAGGACTTTCATTAGCAACAGTATTTAAGAATATTGCTGTAGCTGCTATTCCATTCACTACCTGGATTACTGAAGCTTTCAGAGATGGCGCTCAAGCCTTTGAAGATTGGTCTGATACTGCTAGAAATGGCGCTATTCCTGAATTCTTAGAAGAGACAAAAGAAAGTCTTCAGATTCTATGGCAGATCTTTAAGAACCTAGGCTCTGTAGTTGTTTCATTCTTTAAGTCTTCAGTAGATGAAGGTCAGAGATATCTTACTAGCCTGGAAAGAATTACTGGTGGATGGGCTAATGTAGCTGAAGCGCAGCAGAAGGCTAATTCACCATTGCGCCAATGGATGACAAACATTAGACCTATTCTAACAGAAATAGGTTTGATTATTGGCGACTTGTCACGAGGTCTAGGTGGGCTAGCTAAAGATCAAAACAGTATTCATACTATGATTGATCTTCTTTCTACTTTGCGTACAAAGATTCTGCCACCTATTCTAGAAATTCTTCGCCAGCTAAATGAATCAGGTATTGCTGTTACGGTAACAAGAGCATTAGGTGATATGCTTAATGCAATTGCTAAGTTCCTAGATAGCGGTGCTGCTCAAGCATTGACTGTATTCGTAACAGTCCTGGCTAGCTTTGCAGATTTACTATTTAATATTGCTAGCCTGCCTGGAGTAAGTGCTGTACTGGGTGCAGTAGCTTCTGCACTTGCTGCTCTGGCTGCGGTATCTATTGTAGCAAGATTTGCTGGACTATTTAAGATCTGGGACTTCTTTACTTGGATGATCAGAAACAAAGGTAACCTTTCTGGTGCCTTTGCTGATGCTGCTCGAAATGTAGCGGGATTGTCTACGGTAGCTCCAGGTGAAACTACTACTCCAACTAAGAGGAATAATGTTCCTACTTCAGTAGGTGGTTTAGGTGGCAGTACTGATGCTCTGAATAATCAGGCTAAGGCAACTACTAATGTAGGTAATGCTGCTCAAACTGCTACAGGAAAAGTAAGTGTATTCTCCAGTACAGTATCAGGAATTAGATCTGCTGGAAGCCTAGCTAAAAATGCTCTTGGTGGAATTGTTTCCCTACTTGGTGGTCCGTGGGGAGTTGCATTAACTACTGCAACTATTGGTGTAGGTTTATTGGCTAATCGTTTAGCAAAACAGAAGCAGGATGCTGAAGATACTAAAGATGCATTCCTTGCTCTAAAGAATGCTTATAGCGGATTATCAGAAGGAAACACAGATCAGGTTAACCAGTTAGCAGCAACAGATAAGAAGTTCAGAGATATTACTGAACAAGCTAACAAATATGGATTGACTCTGACTGATATTTCTGGTGCGCTAAATGATAACGAGCAGAATGTTAATAGAGTAAACAGTCAGCTTGATACTCAGATTGCTACTTATGAAAGACTAAGATTAGCTGCACTCGATGCAGGTGGTCCTACTGCGGCTATTCCTTATAAGAAGCTTAAAGATGAAGCTATCGAATTCAAGGATGCTATTAACAAAGTAGCTGGCGAGCAAGGAAAAGCTAATGAAATAACCAGTCAAGCATCTGGAATTTCTAGGACTTATAAAGAACGTCTTGCTGGAATGACTCAGGCTCAGGTAGATAATGCTGTAGCCTCAGGTGAATTAAGCGACGATATTAAGCTATTGTCTGGAGCACTAGATACGCTTTCTAGCTCTACTTCTAATGCTGAAGATCGCTCTCGTGCACTTTCTGATATTATTGGTTATGAAACCGGTGAGATGGAACGTGCTAATGAGGCTACTGAAAACTGGAATAGTAGAATTCTTGACCTTAAAGATGCACTAGCAAGTAACGGTAAGTCTTTAAGTGTTCATACCCGTGAAGGTCTAAGAAACAGAGACGCACTTGAGGAAGCTGCTACAGCTTCTCGTAAATTGTATCTTGAAGACATTGCTGCTGGTGTTCCTATGGATACTGCTACTGAGAGGCACCGTAAGCGTACTGAGCAATTGGTTAAAGAATCAGGAAAGAATAAAGAGACTCGTGAAGAAGCAAGACGACTGATCGATACCTATACTAAAATCCCTGGTGATGTAAAAACTAAGTTCAGCACTATCGGTTATGATAAAGTTTATAACGATCTTCAGAAAGCTAAGTTCTTACAGACTGCACTTCAGAAGGGTATTTCAGTATCAGATGCCGAATCTATCATCAATAAGGATCTAGCCGAATCTAGGCGAGGATCCGGTGGGCGAGGCGATGGTCCCGGATATGCTACTGGTGGACCTGTATGGGGGGCAGGAACAAGAACTTCTGACTCTATTAGAGCATGGTTGTCTAACGGAGAATTTGTTCAGCCAACAGCAGCAGTAGAGCATTATGGTATGCCTGTCATGGAAGCTCTGCGTACAAGGAAACTAGATAAAGCAGTTATTCAGGAAGCATTACCTAGTAAGAACAATGCAACATTTGCTTCTGGAGGATCTGCTCACAGCAACAACTGTGTATCTTGTGCTTCTGGTGGGCATAAGTTTGCTCTAGGTGGATCAGCCACATATCCTTACCCTGTTGATGTAACAAAGACTAAGATTGATAAGGATTGGATTAATGCAGTAGGTGGATTAGGTAGCGGTTCTGGTCCTGGAGGATATCAGTGGCAGATGAGAGTTCTTCGTCAGCAATTCCCTGGATTGCAAATGATTTCTGGTCCTCGTCCTGGAGCTACTACTCTATCAGGTAATAGGTCTTATCACGCAGCAGGTAGAGCTGTTGACTTACCACCACGTAGAGATGTTGCAAATTGGATTAGATCAAATTATGGATCTAGAACTAAAGAACTTATTACTCCATACAACGATCTAAACCTATGGAATGGAAAGCCGCATCGCTATACTGGTGCAATTTGGAATCAGCACAATTTCGCAGGTGGAAATGCTCACGATCACTGGGCATATAACCAAGGTGGATTAGTTGACTTAATGAATCAAATGAATGTAAATAATATGCCTTCAACAACTAAGACACCAGCATTGCCTACTACTCCACGTTCATTGTCTTCTGCGGCTAGTTCAGTAGTTAATAACTCAACCGATAACACAAGAACATTCGGAGACGTAATTATCAATAATCCACAACCTGAGCGTGCAGGAGATTCAGTAAGAGATGCACTATACAGAACTACATTACTTTACTAAGAAAGGAGGGGAAGAGAGATGAGTAATTCATCAGAAGAATATTGGGACATCAATGGAACATCGTTGAATCAGTATTGCTGGGCTATTAAAACTATTGGTGGTTCTAGATTAGCTGTTCCTAAATTACGTGGAGATAATACTCTCTTCCCCTTCCGTGATGGTAGAGCCTATAGACCTAAGAATGCTGATTCTAGAGTAATCACATTAGCTATGTGGATAGCAGGAGTAAATCCTGCTACCGATCAACCTAGATCAGGTGGGACACAGGATGTTCAATTCAACGATAACTGGAGAGCACTACAGAATTTATTGTGGTCCCCAGATTCTCAATTAACATTGACTCGTCGTTGGTGGGAAAATGCTAGTTCTCCAGTATTAAGAACAGCAACAGCTTTATGTGAACTAGCCGGGACTATGGACCCTACTATGACAGGTCGAACTAGAGCTGACTTTGCAGTTGACCTATTGCTCTCAGATCCCTATTTCTACGGCCCTGAGATAATTGTTAATTTAACTCCAGGCAACAACGTAGTAGTGAACAATCCCGGAGATATTCCGGTATGGTCAACAATTAATATAACTTTAAATGGTGAATTAGTAGCTCCGGTAATTACTAACTTAACTGCTGATCCTGATGTGTGGATGAGAATTAACTCTGCTGTAGTAAGTAATCCGATTAATATTAGTGTAGGAGACTTTACTGTTATTAATTCATTCGATAACAGCAGTCTTACTGGTTCGGTTACTCATTCAGGTTTCAGAGCTTGGATGAAAGTAATGCCAGGAAACAATACTTTAAGATTGACATCTACTGGAACTAGTTCAGGAAATGCAGTCTTCAAATTCAAACCCGCATATCTATGATTCTTGGAGAATAAATGCGTTATTATAGCAATGTTGCTGCACTAAGTACTGTAGCTAACGTCGGAGGCATTTCAACAGGTGCAACTGAAGTAGCATTAAGCACATCAACAGGATTTCCTTCACTGTATCCATATACATTAAGAATGGAACCTGATTCTGCTAACGAAGAATTGGTTACTGTTACTGGCCCTAAACCAGGTGTACCTGGAACATTCTTGATTAGTCGTGCACAGGATGGAACTACTGCTAAGTCTCATGCTCAAGGTTCTGCTGTAGTTCATGGAGTTTCTGCAAGAGATTTCCAAGAAACTCAAGACCACATGGCAGCTACTTCTGTAGGTACTCATGGATTGCCTGCTTCTGCTTTCGAGCAAGAATTTACTATCTATAAAAATACTGATCAAGGCTATAGCAATGATATTACCTTGAATGATGATAGCGTTCTACGATTTAATGTTTTAGCCAATACTAAGTACCGAGTAGAGCTATTTGCTATCTGCTCTGGTCAGGGTGGAAACATTAAATTAGCTTGGAAGGTGCCTTCAGGTACTACTACAGGATTGCGTGCATGTACTGGGCCTTCACCTGCATCTACTAGCAACGGTGATACTACTATGCGAAGTAATGCTAGCCAGATGGCAACAGAAGTTGTTTATGGTCTTGCTAGTGTGTCTTTCTGGACTTGTATTCAGGAAAGATTTATTCTTCCTGTAGGTGCTAATGCTGGTGAAGTAGTTCTTCAGCACGCACAAAGTACATCACATGCAGATCAAACAGTAATGCGTGGAGCCTCTTACATGATCATTAGAAAACTAGCATAATTTTAGGAGTGTAAGACCGTGAGTCTAGCATCACTACCACATAAAATTCCTTTCAACTTAGGCGGCTTAACCAGACCCACAGAAGTAGCTGCTACAGGGTTCACAGGCATTCTGCCTAAAGGTTTACCTTTCACACTGAGTGCTATTAAGGCTGCTGTTACAGTCCCTTATGGCAGTATTGGGTGGGAGGTTATTTGTCGTTCCTGGAGTGATTTCCAGACTGAACTAATTAGAACCAACGACATGAATACCTTAACATTTTCTAAGGAATTAAACGCTTACGGTACTGCGTCTCTTTCTCTGAACTTAGATCATCCATTATTTCAACAGACCCTTAATGATGGATCTTCTATTGAAGCATTGTTTGATTATGAAAATCTATGGGAGATTAGATTTGACGGGCAGATTGTATTCCAGATTCTAGGAACTGCTGTTACAGATACTCAAGTAAATGAAACAGAAACTAAAACAGCAACTATTTCTGGATCTGGTATTGCTAGAGTACTTGAATGGGCTACTGTATATCCAGTAGGATTCCCTGACAATATCATTACTCTGCTAGAAAAACTTACTGACAGTTTTAACGGCGGCGAAATAGATAGAACTGTTTGGACAAGAACATCTCTTGATCCTAATATTGTCGCTACAGGTAATGGTGCTTGGCTAGAAGCTGAAGCAGACAGAGAAAAGTATACTCAAGAGCGTGATAGCTTAACTACTGCTAATACTAGTGCTCAAACTGATTTAGTCCAGGCTCAAGCTGATTATGCTGCATTTGCTAAAACTCCAGCAATTGTTAATCCTAATACTAGAGCAGCAGAGTTAAAGAAGCTTAACGAAGCTAAAGCCAAAGCTACTAAAGCAAAGGCTGAACTTGACGCAAACTTGAAATTCATTACTCAAGCTAATCAAAGAAAAGCATTTATCGGGGCAGTAGATAACGATAAGACACAAGGTCATGCTCGTATATCTGTTTCTGCTCAAGTGCCTATTAAATATATCACTTCTAAGAATTACGAATTTGCTAGTTCGGGTATTTCAGCAGGAGTTGAGCCAGGACCAACATTGTCAGGTTTCGGTGGCCAGCTAAATACTATTCTTAAGCTTGTTCATGTTAATGGTGAATATACTAACAGTACAAGTAATTATGCCAGAATGTATACTCAGCGAATCAATAATAACTTAAGATTAGTAGCTGAAGTATCTAACCACAGTATCGTTGATATCGAAGACTGGGCTTATGATGTAGTCAGCCAGAAATACTGGAGAATTAGAGAAGACGCAGGAAAAATTGTCTTTGATACTTCTCCAGATAATGCCACCTGGACAGAAAGATTTAGAACTGCCTACATCTGGGAATCTACTACTGTAGCTGTTCAATTCGGTATGGAGTTGAACGGTGCTATAGGAATAGCTCCACCTCTTTATGCTTATCTGTATGACGTTAATATGTCTACTCTACCTAGTACTGAAACTGTTATGCAGATTTTCCGAAACTACCTTGAAGAGGCTCAGAGCCGTGGCGTAATTCCTTACGTATCTACATTGTTTACTGACGCATATGATTCTCGTGGATTAGCTTGGGCAGGTAAGCCTGTAGTAGATATTGCAGAAGGTACTCAGCTTTCTGCATTACTTACTAGCTTGACTCAACTACAACAAGCTGACTGGATAATGGATGCTGGCTTTAATTTGAAAGTATTCCAGCGCACTAAGAGTGATGATATCTCTCCACCAGTTTATTTCGATAAAGATGATGTAGTATTCCACGAATCTGGTTCTCAAATCACTAAGGAAAGAAGTAGAAACAGAACTTCTATTGCTAACTCTCTTGTAGGTAAAAACTCTTCAGGTCAGTATGGCTATATTGAAGACAGCGAATCCATCAGTAAATATCAGCGAAGAGAAGCATTCATCTCTGCTGGAACGTCTAAGGACTTAGAAGACCTTACTGGATTGCTTGCATCTTCTCTGGAAGAATTGAAAGATGAAAAAACTTCTTGGAAAGTAACTGTAGCTGCTGGTCAACCTGGTAGAAAAGTATTCGAAGATTATGATGTAGGAGACTGGATCTCTATTGAGAATATTGATTCTAAAGGAAACATCTCTCTAGGACAGTGGAGAGTAGTAGGTATTGCTGTTAACGTAGCCTCAGATGCTACTACTGTCGTTGAACTTACTCTTCAGTCTCGTCGTGAGCTTTTGATTGAAAGACTAAAAGCTCAAGTAGATAGTTTATCTGCATCTACTGTCACAGGAGGATTATCATTAGGCAGCGCTATTAATGTATCTTCTCTTATTGAGCAAGCTACTTTAGCAGGATTAAAAGATGTCGTCATTGAATATCCTGTTGACGGCGATGTGCTTACTTATTCTAATGGAATCTGGGTACCTATAGCACCAGGCGATAAAACAATTCCTAATACTCCTATTATTACTAGTGTATTCAGTAATGTTTACTATCCTGATGATGGCGTATCTGTACGTGCACAGGCTGAAGTAACTTGGTCACTACCTACTAACAATGATGGATCATTTATTAGCGATGGCCATCACTTTGAATTAAGGTATAGGCCAAATAGTAGTGCTGATTATCCAGCTACCTGGAGTACATCTGAAGAAGAACCTACCTGGAATGATTTGCAGACTTGGTCTCAGCCTGTAGAGCCACCCATTTCTAATATTGGATGGCAAAGTGTTTATGTAGGCTGGGATGAAGTTACTACTATGATTCAAGAGCTTACTCCTGGAGTAGCTTATAACTTGCAAATCAGAGCAGTAGACTCATCTACACCTCAGCATTTCTCTGAGTGGTCAGACATCTATAACTTCACTGCTCAGACAGATACTATTGCTCCACCTAAACCTGCCCCACCTGTTATCGCTTCTAGCATGATTGCTATTCAGGTAGAACACTTCCTAGGTGTTTCAACAGGAGGACAATTTAATCTTCCTCCTGACATGGCATTCTTGGAAGTTCACGTAGGTGATGCAACATTCTATCCTGATGATTCTACCAAAGTCGGTAAGATAATTGCTGATGCTGGAATGATTCGTTCTGGTACTCCAGTAATTCAAACATTCAATGTAGATAGTACTGCTAATATCTGGGTACGAGTAATTGCAGTAGATACAGCAGGAAACAGATCAGCACCATCTAATGCTGTAACTACTACTGTTAACTTAATCGATGATGCTCATATCAGTGACTTAACTGCATCAAAGATTACTGCTGGAACTATTAGCGCATCAATCATTCTTGGTGGAGTAATCAAGACTGCTGAATCTGGTGCACGAGCAGAAATGAACTTCGAAGGTTTCAGAATCTTCTCTGAAGACGATGATCCTACAGTAAGTCTATTAGGTAATCCTGGCGTAAACGGTAACTTCTTACTTATTAAAGATTTAGAAGATCCTACAGCGACATTAGCAAGTATTGACGGTACAGGTAGAGGATCATTTCAGTCTATTTCTGTATCTGATGATATTACTATTGGTGGAGATTCTCTAGTAGCAGATATTATCGAGCCTCGCGGTAAGGGTGTTATCTCTATTGGATACTATCCTGGAGATCCTATTGTAGGGGCATCAGCAGGTAATGAAAGAGGATTCCTGGAAATCAGCTTTATTGCAGAAGAATCTAGAACTTATATGATTTGTGCCGTAACAGAATGGGAATCAACTACAGCTAGCGATAGATTAGTAATGCGATTAAGAGATGCCGGAGAAGATCCTCCTACATTAGCATTACCGTGGATTCAGCAGGCTATTGCTCAAGGATCTGCCGGAGCTAACGGTAATACAGCAGCTCAGATTATCTATTCTGGTACATTCACTCCTGGTCTTCATAGAATTCTATGGTCTTTCGCAGGAGGAACTGGAGTACCTACTGTAAATGCTCCTGGTAACTCTGGAGTAGAGAGTACTACCTTAATCTGGGTAGAAGATGTAGGTCTACCTAAGACTGATACAGTAATTATTAATGATGCTGGAATAGATGCCGCAGGAACACCAGCACCTACTATTGATACTCCACGACCAATTCAGCCTAAGCCTAAAGTTGAATACACTAAAAACTATTCAGCTAACTGGTCTGGAAGCTATCGCTCTAACGGAGATTATTCTTCATCACATGGTTCAACAATGGTTCATGGAGACTCCGGAGCTGATAGTTTCTTGAATGATGCTAGATCATTGTGTGGATTTGATTACAGTCAAATAATTGCAGATACTAAAGGTGCTACAATTAAAGCCTGCTACATTACTCTTTATGCTAGTCACTGGTATTGGAATGACGGAGGAACTGCCAGAATAGGAACACATAACTATACCGGTAGACCTGCTACATGGAATACTTCTCGTGTATCAGAACAATTAGTAAGTTCTGCTAACTGGCCTAAACCAGGTAAGAGAAAGGTAAGTCTTGGTGTAGGAATAGGTCAAGATTTCCAATCAGGTGCAGCTAAAGGTATAGCTTTAGGTCCTACTAATGGAACTAAAACTCAATACGGTAAATTTAACGGTAACGGGCAATCAAATGAACCTGTACTCACTATTGTTTATGTCAAGTAAAGGATTTATAAGTGTTTCTTAGGCTCTCGGTAGTATCTATCTTAAGTTTGAGTCTGCTTACAGTCAGTGGTTCTGTAGTATCAGCTACACCGAATCTTACAGAACCACTGACTATCATAGCACACAAGACTGGTCCACTAGATGCTCCATTCAATACTACGCAAGGCATCACTAAAGCTAAAGCAGTCAATCCTGATCTTAAATGGGTTGAGATCGATATTAATTTCAACAAGTCTAATTTTCCTGTAGCAATGCATGGATCTGATGTCAGTGAATCCACAGACGGTACAGGATTGATAAATAGTTTATGGCTGTCTCAAACTCAGAATCTTAATGCTGCAAACTATTCTCCTTGGGACAACATTACAAATTACCCGCAGTACCACGGAAAACTGACTAATGCTGATGGATCTCAAGTAGATAAGTTGCACCCGCCTTATGGATGGGAATTCTTTAATGCTGCTAAACAGGCTAATGTAGGATTGTTGTTAGATATGCAAGTTACTCCTACTGAAGCTCAAGCAGATAAGTTGTATTCCTATATCAGTAATTTCGATTACTTAGGGAAGACTATTTACATGGGTAGCGCAGTAGGAACTTCAGCAATGAAAAGCTATTATCCTGATGTTACTACATTAGTAATTGAGTATCCTCCTGCCGACATGATCAGATCTCCTAAATATCTAGTTTCTTCAGGATCTTATGGTTATGCTATTAGGTTCGATAAGTTGAGTAAGTCGATTGTAGATATGTATCATGACAATAATTTGAAAGTGTTTACGTGGACTACAGATACTAAAGCAATGGATGTAGCTTCTAATTGGCAGTCTGTTAAAGCTATGGGAGTAGATGCATTAATTACTGATCATCATCTAGAAGCTCAGGATCAGCTCATCCCCTAGGAATATATACTTACCTACACTTCAAACTAGAGAGAAACCCTGGAGGTACTATGGCTAGTACAACCCCAAGAGTAGGTCTATACATGCCTGCTGATGACGGTAGCGAACCGATGAACGTAGCTACCGACATTAATGACAACCTTGAGAAAATAGATAATTCATTAGGTTTCGTTCAATCAACTTCTGTTGTTGATCCTACTACTGTTTATGACGGAATAGCTTCTTATGAAACAGACACAGGTCGAGCTAAATTCCGTAAGGGTGGCGTCTGGAACTATTTAGTAAACGCAGGATCTACTTTCCTTAATAATTTATTATTAGGTACAGCTAACAGAATTGGTATAGGTACGACTACTCCAGTAGCTATTATGGATGTCGTTGTAGCTAGCGTTTTTGGTATTCCTATTGTTAGAGTAAAGCAAGGTGTTGAATCTAACTATCGTATGCAGTTAGAAGCAGATGGTATTAGATTTGGTAGCGGAACTGCTGGAACAGATACAAGAATTTACCGCCCATCTGCTAGTCAAATTTCTGTTACTGGTAATGCTGTTCTTGAAAATCAATTATCTGTAACAGGAAATAGTAGCTTTACTAATGTTCAAGTTACAGGAAACCTTGATGTTGATGGAACATTTACTGGAGATCTTAACCTAGCCGGTAACCTCAGTATTGGCGGTATAGGTAAAAGAATGATTGCTAGACGAACAAGTGATCTTTCTAGAGCAAATACGGTAACTCCTACAGCAGATCCTAATTTATTTGTTTCTGTAGTTGCTGGAGCAGTTTATGATGTTGAATTAGTAGGCCATACTGATGGTCATTCAGCAGGAGACTTAAGAATCAACTGGTCTGCTCCGTCAGGTAGTGTAGGAACTAAAATGATTTCTGGTCCTATTATTGGTATGACAAGCCGTGACTCGTCTGCTGTACGAGTAGGTTCTTATTCATTTACTACAGATATTGGATACGGTATCGATTCAAGCATCGGTCCAGTTTCATTCCATGAACGTGGCGTAGTAACTATTGGAGGATCTTCAGGAACTCTTAATATCAACTGGTCACAGTTAACAACTAATGGTACTGCTACAACATTAAAAGCAGATACTATTTTAATAGTGACAAGAATAGCTTGATCTTGGTAAATTTAATTGCTATAATCAGTAGTAAATACGTATTTTGGAGGAAACGAAATGGGACCAGAGTTAATAATTTTAGGTGCTTTCGTTAAGAAGGCAGTAGACTTTGTCCGAGGATTGCGTGGTAGAGATACTAACTTAGTTCTTACTCAGGCATTTTCTTGGTTGACTGGTGTAGTAGTAGTATGGTTAGCTGCTCATGTAGATTTTGCATCAGCAGTTGAAATTTCTAATATCCAGTTAGATCAGATGAGTCTATGGACACAAGCTGCATTAGGTGTTCTTCTAGGTTCTGGAGCATCCGTATTCCAGGATGGTTTAAAGGCTCTAGATAACACTCAGAGCGAAGCAAAGCCAAAACTTGTACCTGAGGGTACATCTGAAGTAAGGTAAGGATCAAAACTGTATGACGAGCCGTCTCCAAACTCCTGTATCATCGCCTGACTGGGCTAGATATGATACACTGGTAGCTGAAGCACTGATTGCCTTTGAGCAAGATGTGATTTATGCGATTCAAGTTTTGGAGGCGGCTCGTTCGTCTTCAAGCAAGAAACGCACTACACAGAAACGTAAATCCTAATCATAGGAGTTAGTGTGTTATTTCAAGCAAATAAATTAACAGAAACTAAAAGGGCAGAAGTAGCTAAAAGAATCAGAACTATTTCTGATATTGCGTTACCTGATCTTAAATATTTTAATAGCTCTCCATGCGATAATCATGAGCAATTAGACCCCACCTGCCAGCAGTGTGGGGTTGTTTTTCGTAAACATCAGCGTGTAGGAGTAGCTTGGCTTTATACTGCCAAACAAGGACTTCTAGCTGATTCTGTAGGTACCGGAAAAACAATTCAAGCAGCAGGCACTACTGCTGTCATGAAAGAAGCAGGAGATCTCAGCCAAGGTGGTAAGATTCTGGTAGTTTGTCGCCCCGCTGCTGTACCTCAATGGAATATGCAACTGAACAGACTTCTTAAAGATACTAATATTATTGTTGCTGAAGGACCTAAAAAGAAAAGAACTGAGAAGTATCTTTCTGATGACTGGGAAATTGTCATTATGGGCTATCAAATGCTTATCAATGACCTTGAGCAACTTGATATGTCTTTTGATTTTGAAGCTGTATTTATCGATGACGTAGATCCTCTCCGTAATGGAGATACTGCTACAGCATATGCTATTAATAGAATCACACGGAACAGTCCTCACGTATACATTCTGACAGGAACGCCACTTCAAAAACGTCTTCAGGATTTGTATAATGTTCTACAGCCTTTGAACATCAGAAATATCCTCGGCTCACCCATTTCTTTTGAACGCAGATATATTACTAAAGAAATGGTTAGTGAATCCAATAGTGCAGGTAATATAACTACTAAGAATAAAGTAGTAGGCTATAAAAGAATTCCTGAGTTCAAAGAAAAGATTGCCCATCTGACGCTACGTCGAACAGCAAATGATATCGATGATGTAGATCTTCCTGCTGTTATTCCTGCTAATGTTTTTCTAGAGCCTTATAGAGGTCAAGTAGAAAAATATAAAGAACTTCAGCAGGGTGTATTGAGGATTATAAAAGAACAAGGTGAAGAAGTTAAGCGAGCAACTGCTATTGCTAAATTTCTTTACGGTGCTCAAATTTGTGGTGGCCTAGCAATGCTGGGTGAACCTGACAGACCTCAAACTTCAGTAAAGCTAGATTGGGTAGAAGAAAAACTATCTGATGGTGACCTCTCTGATGAAAAGGTTGTAGTATTCATTAACTTCAAGAATGGTGTTAGAGCACTTCAGAACAGGCTCGATCGTTCAGGAGTTGGTTACACTACTATCTGGGGAGAAAACAGAAATAACGCAGATAGGTTTGCAGCTCAGCAAAAATTCTGGAATGATGATTCTTGCAGAGTTCTTATTGGTACTACTTCTATTGAGCAATCACTTAATCTACAAGTAGCTAGGCACTTGATTAATGTAGATATGATTATGAATCCTTCTCGTATGGAGCAGCTTGCTGGTAGAATCAGGCGAGACGGTTCTAAATACAGTTCTGTCTATGTCCATAATTTGCTTACTACAGGAACACAAGAGGAAAGATACCTTCCTGCTTTGAAGCGTGAACAGGCTCTTATCGATCACATCTGGGATAGTAAAAGTGAATTGTTCGATGCTCTTAGTCCTCTTGAGCTACTACTTATGATTGGAGAATCAGGAAGATGAATTATGATAAAGATTCTTTGATCTTAAGTCATCTTAAACTTGCAGAGGATATAGGTACCCGAGAATGGCGTACAGCAACTCATGCACTAAGAAAAGATGACATGATTTCCTTAGCTAACCTAGGTTTAGTAGATGCTGCTAGCAGGTGGTTAGCTTACTGTGAAAAGAATGAATACGATCCTGCCGCAGTGCAGTATTTTAAAGTATTTGCTGCACTGCGTATCAGGGGAACAATCAGAGATTTCTTACGTAAAGAAGATTGGGTTACCAGAACACTCCGCAGTAAATCAAAGAAACTTAAAGACGCAGGGCAAGACGAAGGCTTATCTGTTGAAGATTTAGCTTCACTTACTGGTATGTCAGTTACTGAAATAAATAAAGTCAATGCTAAGTTAGCATCTAAACCAGTTAGTCTTGACGCTAAAATAGGTTTGCAAGATTACGAGAACAACACTAAAGAAATACAGATAAAAGAAGATATCGATACTGAAGGTAAAGCATTTTCTAATGAGATATTAAGATCTTTTGTTGAAGCTTTTAAAACATTATCTCAAGATATGCAAGTAGTTTTAACTCTTCATTACTTTACTAAATTAGATTTTCGTAGAATAGCTGAAGAGTTAAACTTATCAGAAGCAAAAGTATCTCAACTCCATATTGCTGGAATAACTTATATTAAAGAAGTACTTACTTTAGCTGCAACAGAAAGTGTTTGATATGCCAAAAACAGTTACGTTTACAAAAAATCATCCTGATGCTATAGTTCCCTCATACGCTCATCCAGGAGATGCCGGAGCTGATCTTTGCAGTGTAGAAGACTACATGCTGAAACCAGGAGAGTCCTATCTATTCAATACAGGTATTAGTATGTCTATGCCTAATGATTGGGTAGGTCTTGTTCATCCTCGTTCAGGACTAGCTGCTAAAAAGAAAGTAACCGTTCTTAATGCTCCAGGCACAGTAGATTCTGGTTATCGAGGGTTGATAAAAGTTAATCTTATCAACCACGGTACAGAACCTGTATCTATAGCCGTAGGGGACAGGATTGCTCAGATAGTATTTCAGAAATTTGAAACTGCTACCTTTGTTGAGACAGAAGAACTGACATCAACTATCCGTGGCACAGGTGGTCACGGATCTACAGGAGATTAATATGGGAAACTTTAAAACAAAGAAACCTAATACAGGGTTCACTAGACCAGTAGCTAATGGTTCTCAGAATGTAAATCGTGAATGGAAAACTATTCCAGCCAAAGATGTTCAAGAAGGTGACATTATTGCAGGTATGGGTATTGTCAAGATGACTTTTGAAGCTTGCGATAGTACTCAATATATTGAGGCAGGCGAAACTACAGAAATATTTCTAGATCTCGATACTGAAGTATTCGCTTTTGTCAAGAAAGAAGACTGAATTGGCTCGTACATCGCTAGAGCATAGTAAAATCGTATTAGCAGCTATTATTCCTGATCGTATTGATCTTCTATTAAAGGCTATTACTCAGCTCACCGATAATCATTTTCCTGATCAGCAATTTAAAGTTCTTTTTACTCTACTTGATCGTTGTCATCAGGTAAGTGGGCAAGTACTTACTAAGCAAATTCTAGGAGATAGCCTAGCTAAAAAAGTAGATCCTAGTCGTCTAGCTCTGTTCCTTGAAACTTATGATGTTCTCTACAATATGCAAGTCAGTGATTCAGACTTTCGCTGGAGTGTAGAGCAGCTTAAAGAACTAGCCGCAGAAAAGGCTACAGCAGAAGCTATTACTTCTGGTATGGAAATTCTTAACAGAGGTGGTAAAGGTCCAAAAGGTGAAGACCTTATTGGTCACCATGATGCCAGAAAGCATGTTCTTACTAAGTTTGCTGAAATCGATCGTGACCTTTCTATGCAAGAGTCACCCGAAGGTGATTCACGTGTAGAAGGTGATGATGTTCTACGAGAATTTTATGAGACAGCAAACGATAAAGGTGTTATGTTCGGCATTCCAGAATTGGATGCTAAGACTAATGGTAATCAGCCTGGAGAGTTGAATCTAGTAGTAGGCTATTCCTCTTCTGGAAAGACTACTCTAGCTACGATTCAACTAGCATGGAGTGCAGCTATTGAACAGGGTAAGAATGTAGTTATCCTTACTACTGAAACTCTGCGTCCTCAAGTACGTCGTAAGCTTATCTGTAGGCATTCTAAACTACCTATGTTCGGCCTTGAGCATGGCATCAACAGTCGTCACCTAAAAGCTGGTGCTGAAGGTGGATTGATGACTAACGAGGAAAATGCAGCACTACCTGCCGTGATTGATGATTACACCAGAAATCCTAATTATGGTAAGTTGATTATTGTTCAGGTTCCTCGTGGTGCTACTATGGGTGTATGTGAAGGAAAGCTTAATAGGTTCCAGCACGAATTCAATGTAGATCTTGCTGTCATCGACTATATTCCTCTGCTTAAGCCTGATCGTAGATTCAATACTCGTAGAGAAGAATTGGTTGCTACACTTCAAGAAGGTAAGCAACTAGCTACTACTTTTGATGACGGTAGAGGTATTCCTATTGTCTCTCCTTGGCAGGTATCTCGTGATGCTTGGAAGGAGGCACAGACTGTAGGTTATTATAATTCTTCAGCTTTGTCTGAAACATCAGAAGCTACTAGTATTACTGATATTGCTATTACTATTCTAGAGCCTCAGCAGAATGAATCTCGGTTTGCTGACATAAAGGCTCAAGTTGTTAAGAATCGTGATGGTGAAAAGTCTAACGGTATGGATCTTACTGTAGATTATGCTACAGGTTATTGGGGATCGACTAATCAGGGTTCTGTGCTAGACTCAAATAACTTGTTATCCAGTAATGGATTGTTCGGTGTTTGACAGAAAATTGACTCACCGGCTACACTTTTCTCGTCGGTGGCAATAAACCGATATTCTGGTTAAGTAATACGCCACTGAAAGGGGCTTACTATGGAACTACAAGATCTTAACAGGTGCGATAAATGTAATGCTCAAGCCTTTGTAAAATTTATTGAGGTAGACGCTAATCTTCAACTAGATTTTTGTGGGCACCATACTAATAAATACATCAATGCTCTGGAAACAAAAGGCTGGGATGTAGCTATTGATGATCGAGAAATTCTTACTCGTCGTGCAGTAGGAGTAGAAGTAGGATAAATGAAAGTAAGTCAGAAATCTTGGATTGAGATTGCAAATGAGCAAGTTCATATTGCAGATGTTCTGGCAAGTCAAGGTGTGCGTGTTCCAGATTCTGTCAGAATGGGTGCTACTAAGAAAGTACATTGCCCTTTTGGGTTCTATCATTCTGATGGTGGCTACAGTAAAGCCATGAGAATCTATGGTTCAGCTAATAGCGCTTACTGTTTTTCATGCAGTAAGCGCTATTCTCCTGTTACACTGTCAGCAGCTATCTGGGACTGCTCTTGGACCAGCGCAGCCTTTAGGCTCTTAGACGACGCTGGTTTTAAACCTAAGAGCCTAAAAGAGCGATGGGTAGAGGCAACTACCCCCGAAGAAAATAAGCCAGATTTAATCGTTCTGTCGGAAGCACTGAAAATGTATTGTTCAGGAATCTGCAATACTTGGGCAGTAACTCAACTAGATGAAGTTGTTGCAGATAAACTAAACAAATGTCTATCATTATTGAATTCTGTCAAGACTCATGACGATGCAGATAAATGGTTGCAAATTTGTAAACAAGTTATGTCTAGAGTGTTAACGTCTTGACGGTTATCTGGTGCAGTGTTAGACTCGACACATGCTAACGGACTTTGGGGAAAATAATGACTGACCTGGCTCAACTAATCGACATGGAAGTCGAGATGTATGTAGGTTATTGCAGGCTCGCATCTAATCATGATGATCTTGAAAGCTGGTATAGGCTTATGGCTCATGCAGTTTTTATGCACATACAAGATATGCGGCAGACAGGCAAGTTGAGCTATATTGGGAAGTATATTAAGTAATCTCCGATCTTCTAAGAGTAACTTTTACTTAAAGGAGATTGCTATGGCTAATACAGAAAAATGGCACAACACTCGTAAAACTAGACTGGATAATTTATTCTCTGGTCGTAAGTTTGAAGTAGTGGAGAAGTTCAGAAATGAAGATCCTCAGACTACTCCTCTAGGGTATAAAGTCAATTCTGGATATAGACTTAAAGATACTGAAACTAATGAAGTAATAGTAGTAGGAAAAAGTCTGTTAGATATTCTAGCAGAAAACTATGATGCAGTAGAGAAGCCTGCTCCTGCTAAAAGGGGTAGGCCACGTAAACAACCTATTGAGCAGGCTGAAGTATGGGCAGGACGTGAAATTCCTAACGATGCTCAACAGATTACTCAGCCGGGTGAACCATTGATTAATCCAAACGCAGATGAAAGTTTCTGATATTATATGTTACTAGGACACAGGAGGGTAGTTGAGTTGTTGGAGACTCAACTACCCTCCGTTTCTGTTATTACCGGCCCGTCATCTGTAGGTAAGCGCATGATTGCTGCTCATTGTGCTATAGTGCATAAAGTAAGTCGTGTAGATTTTACTGAAGTGAAGAGACTAACAGTAGATGAAGCTTATCGAGTTAAAAGGTTCATGAATATGCAACCTAACAATAATTTTAAGTTTGCTCTTATTGATTTAGACAATGCTTCTGAAGCAGCTATTCAAGATTTGCTGAAAACTGTTGAAGAACCTGTAGACTATGCTAAGTTTTCGTTCATCAGTTCTCAGAAGGTTCCTGATACTCTACGCACTAGGGCTGAGAATTATTCAGTAGGGTTATTGAAACCAGTTGAATTAAAAACAATCTTGTTGTCTAAAGGATTGTCAGACAAGGATGCAGAAAAGGTTTCTCATTTAGGAAGAGTTCAACCAGCTCTAGAAGTATATAAAGATATTGCTTCTTATACTACGGCTATTAGTGTTCTTAGTGCCGTAGAAGAAGGAGACTACGTATTGTTCTTGCAGGCTTTTAAAGGTGTTGATGAAAAAGCAGCAAATCTTATAATTTTAGCACTACAAGAATCTGCTGCTCAACGATGGGCATTGTTTAATTCTAAGAGTCTTGGAGCATTCGGTAATAAGAATGTTGCCATGAATGTATTGAATACGTGGAGTAGTGTGTCTTCTGCTCGACCTCAGATTGCTGTTAAAGTTTCACTTGAATCAATTATGAAAGGCTGATTGTGTCAGAATTTACTAATACCTCAGAAGTCAATCTAACTGAGATAGAAGCTAATATTAAAAGGTTGCGTCAAAGCAATACAGATAAAATCAAGGCCCTCCAGACAGCTACAGGTCAAGGCATTGATCCTGGTGCTATGGCTATGCTGATGATGGAGACGTTCCTTGAGACATTTCTTGATAAAGCTGCCAAGATGGTGTACATTCAGAACCTAGAGATGCGTAAGTCTCAGGAATTGGATGAAGCTCTCAAGGCTGTTCGTCAAGCAATGATTACACAGGGTGTAACTAAAGGTGACAATAAAATTATAGTTCCGAGGTGACATGAATTTTAATCAGTGGAAAAACTACGCAGATAAAAAAGACGTATCTAGAATTACATATGTATGCGGAGATCAGTTTGCGTTAGTTGAACTTGTCGTAGATGATATTAAAAATATTCTGCAAGTTCCTGATACTGATTTAATCAATGTAGATGCTGATCCTCGTGTATGGCAATTAGCTAGTCAATACTCTTTAGACCCTAACGCTAACAGATTGATAGTAGTCAGGTCAGCAGAAAAGATAGCTGATTGGGAAGATCTTTCAGGTTGGCTAGCTCAATCAAGGGCTAATCCTAAGAATTATATAGTATTCGTATCTTATGCATCAGATGGTCCTGGTATTTATGATAAAGGTAAAAAAGTAAGTTACCAAGAACATATTGAACTTATCAGAACTAAGGGTAAGTTTATTAAATGTTCTTTACCTAATGAAGATGACTTGTGTAAGTGGATTATGTCTTATGGCTTAGCATATAATGCTGCTAACTTTCTCGTAGAGAGAACATCAGGAGATACTGCAAGTATTTTTAATGTCCTGAGAAAAGTACACTTATGGAATGGATCTCCTAATACTAAAGCTATTGCTTTATTGTGCGAAGAAAACGAATCAGATTCATTTGTTGATTGTCTTATATTAAGGAATAGAAAATCAGCATATTTAGCTCTACAGAACTTATCTGTCGAGGATTATTCTAAGGTAATTGGAAATCTTGATTATCGCCTCGATACAGTATCTACAATTTCTAGATGTGTACGCAGACGTATGTATGATGGAGACATTGCAGCATCTACAGGAATTAAAGTATTTCTGGTAAAGAAATTCAAAGGCGTAGCTAAAGACTATGATGATAAGAAGATAAAATATTGTCGTCAGCTTTTAGCTTTAGCAGATAGTGCACTTAAAGATGGTGCAACTACAGGAGTAATGGAGAGCCTGATAACACTATGGTAAGAAATTTTAAGAAAGAGCCAGTTACCGAGCAAGAAGTTATATATTGCTACTGGTATCCTGTTGTTGATGACCTTATTGGTGGTTGGGCTATCTCTAATGTAGATATGACAACTGCTGACCTTAGTCCTTATGAAGGTCAGTTTGAGCTAGGCTCTTTTATGACAGAAGCTCAGGCACGACATATTGCTAATATTCATAATAGCTGGTATCAAGATCTAGTATGGAAACAGGATTACTATCAGAATTATCTAGTATCTATGTACAATAACTCTATTAGGGATATTATTGAATTCAGTGATGATGCTGAGGAACTTGAGTACTATAAAACTAGACTAGTAGGAAGTTACGAAGACTTGCCATCTATCTACAGATGAGCTAGACTCTTGGCATGAAGCGAGATGAGGCATTGATCAAGAGGGCCATTAAGGTGGCTCATGACAGCACCTACCGATGGAAGCATGGTGCTGTTGTAGTTCAAGGAAACCGTATTCTCGGATGGGCACCTAATAAACTTCGTAATGCTCCTATTATTGATGAAAAGAATGTATCTGATCATGCTGAGCGTGCAGCTCTACGGGAACTGTTGAAGACTCGTATCAACCTTAAGGGCTGCACGATCTATATTGCCAGAATCAATAATAAAAGTGAAACAATGATTTCTCGTCCTTGTGCTGATTGTATGAAGGCTATTATTGACGCAGGAATCAAGAAGATTGTGTATACCAATGAAATTCGTTCGTATAGTGTCGAGTATCTCAGAAGCTAGACACACTGTAACATAAGTGCTAAGATGGAAATGTTCCTGAGGTGGATCGCCATTAAGCGAAATCAGAGTTGGGGCACTTAGGTGCTAGTAAGGAACAACAAGCCGGTGTGGCTGGAAGGGGAGACGCTCTCGACTCAAAATCGAGTGTCCGAAAGGACGTGTGGGTTCGAATCCCACCACCGGTACAAGTAATAATAAAGAAGGAGAAAGCAAATAGTGTCAAACCAAAAGCAAGCCTGGGAAATGTCCTACGACGAGCTATATACTGCTTGGGCAAATAAGTATAGTTTTGGAGCTAAGGGCGAATTGACAGTTTCCGAAGCTAAAGAAATCCACAATAAGTGGAAGATGCTAGGAACTGAGGCTAGGCGAGGAACAATCTAATGGCTGATCCTGTTGTATTTGCAGCAGGATTGGTTACTATGTATGCAGCTCATACTTTAGCAGATCATGTACTTGGACAGAATGACCATGAAGCTTCTCACAAAGCTAAGCCTGGTCGTCAAGGATGGTCTGCTATTTTAATGCATGTATGGAAATACCACTTAGTGATGTTTGCAATGTTACTTATTACTGTAGTCGTACTTAGTTTACAAATTACCGTATTAGGATTTATTTCTGCATTACTTTTTTCTGCTGTAACTCATGCTATCTTAGACAGACGTTGGCCTGTCCGATGGATTCTAGAAAAGACTGGATCTCCAGAATTTGCAAAGATGCAAACTCCTATTTTTGGTATGTATCAAGCTGATCAAGCTTTGCACACATTCTGTTTGTGGATTTCAGCCATCCTTCTAGTTATTCTTTAGGTAGAAATGAGCGTAAACCCGTTGACATGTAGCCTTTCAGTCTGGAATGGATTGGAAGGCTATTGTCGTTTCTGTAACAATGCTTTAACAGGTAATCAAAAACGATGGTGTTCTGGAGAATGTATAAAAACCTGGAGACTTCACCATCGTTATTTTTTGGCACGGCAATTTGTTATGAAATTAGCACGAGGTAAGTGTTTGTGTGTTCGTTCGCACAGTGAACAACGTCATGTAATATGTCAACATTGTAACCAGTGTGAAGCTATCGTACGGTTGCGCGGTGGTATCATGACGTGCGATCATGTAGTTCCTAGGTTCGGTGACAAGTCAAGGTTTAGCTGTAAGCATCATGTATCTAACTTACAGGTGTTGTGCAGTAATTGCCATGACTTAAAATCAGCAGAGGATATTATCAGATACGGGTTATAGCGTACCCCCTAACCAACGCTCAAGGAGAATTAAATGACTGATGTCATCAGTAAGAACTACGATGTTGTTAGAAGTATTGAAGAATTAAAAACATTTTGGGATAAAATTGTTGAAGAACACAAACCATTCGGTTTCGATATTGAAACAGGTTATCATGGCCCGGATAATGATCGTGGTGCGCTTAAGCATGAGACTAATCTGCTAGTAGGTTTCAGCTTTACTAATTCACTTAACTGGGCTCGTTATGTTCCTATGGCTCATGATTTTGCTGAGAACATCACAGATCATTTGAGTATTGCTGAGATCTTGTGGAATTCCTTTAAGACAGGTCTCATGGTTGCACACAACCTAGGATTCGAATTACGTCGTATGGCTAGGTTCTTCAGGGAAATGCTATCCGATCATCCTTTGTTCGGTGCTGAGGTGCGAGAGTCTCGTGGATATTTTCCTGCTCTGTCTGATACTCAGGTAGAGATGTACATTACCCGAGAACTACAGGAATTCGATCTTAAGGGTGCGACAAAAGCAACATTCAATCACCAGATGATTAAGTTCGAAGAACTATTCGATCACCTTACTGAGAAGAAAAAGAAAGCATTCCGCTTTAATATTCTTGATCTCAGTGCACGAGTAGTCACTTATGCTTGTGAAGATGCACTATGGTGTCTTGCTCATCACCTTAAGCGATATCCAGAAGTAAAAGATCAGTTGATGTACAAAACTGATATGCAGATTATTTATGTCATCTGTGATATGGAAGACTGCGGCATTCGCTATGACTGGTTTTTCATGGCTGATGCATCTGAGAGAGCGAAGCACTTCACAGTTCAATTAAATGACGAAATTCAAGCCGAACTAGCTGACCTACTGGGTATGCCAGAAACTAAGCTCAACGTAAATCTGGGCAGCCCTAAACAGCTATCTGAGATTCTGTTCGATCGACTTGGTTACAGCGTCAATGTCTATACGACAAGCACTAAAGGTGCAGCCAAAGAAGACAAAAAGATGTCTACTGGTAAAGATGCTCTAGCCATTCTGGCAGAAAAGTATCCTATTGCTAAAAAGATCTCTGTCTACAAGAATATGAAGCGACTGACTACATCATTCTTGGATAAGTATCCTAAAGATTATGGTGACTCTCCTGATGGAATGATTCATCCTAGCCTTAATCAGAGTTATGTACGTACAGCTCGTTTCAGTTCAGCTAATCCTAATCAGCAGAATCAGCCATCAGTAAATCTAAAAGATGATGATGGCAAGACTCCGCTCAGTTATTATGAGAAACTCAATAACGGAGAAACCTTTAAACTGAACTTCAGAGATGCAGTAATCGCACCAGAAGATTATTACATCCTTGGTTTCGACCTGTCTCAGGCTGAATATCGAGCAGTAGCAGGATTGGCTAATGAAACAGCTCTTATTGAAGCTTTTGAAACTGGAAAGGATGTTCACGAGTTTGTAGCACGAATGATGTTCAAGATTCCTGCTGATTCTCCTGTTCCTAAGTTCCAGCGTTCAAAGGCTAAGACTATCGGTTTCGGCCTTTTGTTCGGTATGACTTCTATGGCGCTCGCTAAGAGGTTGAACTGTTCAAAAGAAGAAGCTGAAGAATTGTTCGATCAGTATTTTGCTGCATTCCCTAAAATTAAAAGGTATACCGAGAAGCAGGTTGAATTCGGTTATCAGCATGGTTATGTCATGACTAAGTTCGGTCGACTCATTCCTATCTGGGAACTAGAGGATTCTCGTCGTTGGATTCGTGAAGGCGGGGAACGAGCTTGCTATAACTATCCTGTTCAAGGTGGCGCAACAGGTGACTATGTTCGTATTGGTATGGTACGAGCACGTAAGGCTATTCATAAAATGGGTTGGCAGAATAAAGTCAAACTGTTCATGAACGTTCACGATGCTCTTGAATACTATGTTCATCGTAGTCTCAATCCAGCAGATGTCATTGCTGTTCTTCAGGAAGCTGTTATTTTTGATGTTCCTGGCTGGCCTGCAATGAAAGCTGACTGGCATTTGGGTAAGCGTTGGGGAAGTGTTAAGGAAATTGAATTACTAGAAGATGGTTCAATTCAGATTGAAGGTGGTCCTATCATTGAGCGCTCTACTAGGGATACATACTTACCTACACTTCAAACTGACGAATCTGTTCAATCTCTAGATCTGTTCAGTAATCTTGAAACAGACTCAAAACTGAACAAGGAAGATGTAGTTCAGGACGACCCTCATAGGAATACATACTTACCTACACTTCAAACTGAGCTAGAAGAAGATCAAAGTGATGTAAAGTTTCAGGCAACTAACATCTTGAACTATGGTCCAGGACAACAGTCTGAGAGAATTGTTGTCACTATTAATCACATGCCCACAGAACTACAGTGGGAACGATTTAATAAATTGCTAGACAAGCTCTCAGGTGGCTCCAGGAACGTTCTGCTGTCTACACCTGAGGGAGACCTAGTGATGCCTCAGGCAGACACTCGTCTTGATGTTGAGAAGCATCGTGATATAGTCTCTTTAGCGCTAGGTGGAGCTAAGATGGCATATGAGTTTGATGATTCAGAATCACTTGCTAAATTGCAGAGTATTGCTGACGACCTTGTCATCTAATACTGATCTTGCTACACTGAACATGTGACTACTGAAGACTTTTCTGTAACATGCCAAGTATGTTCTAAAGAAGTCAATAATTTCACACAGTCTATTAAGTTTATTATGACAGATTCGGCAGCAGTACAAGAAGCTGAGACTATTTATCTTTCTTGTGGTTGTGTTGTTGACTTTCCTGATTGGCATATAGATATCAATACAGGGATGTGTGAAATTATTGACTTCGCTGGAACTTTATTTATTAAATTCTTTGATGAAGAAATGATTGTAGAGGAAGACTGGTCGTGAAGATTTTACGCGGAGGCAGCGCAGAAGTAAGACCTAATAAATGGCATAAGTTTGATATTGAATTAGATGAATCAGATCTTCAGGCTCTAGCAGTAAAACATAATCTTGCTGATCTTACAGTAATTCAGAAATATAAACTGCTTGTAAAACAAGCTGAATTATTTGTTATTGTTGAGATGGAAGGCCAGGGTGTTACTGGAGATAAATCTTCTCGTATTGCTATGACAGAATTGACTGACCTTATTAATTCTCTGCCTAAGGTGTTTTGATGCTGATAGCTATGGCAGGATTTAAAGGTGCAGGCAAAGATACTGCTGCTCAACTTCTTATTAAAGAATATGGTTTCATGAGGATTGCATTTGCTGATGCTCTAAAAGAAGCAGCAGTAATTTTAGATCCTTGGATTCCTGTTCATTCTCATGGTTATACTTTATTGCCGTTATCAGAACTTGTTGAAGATGCAGGCTGGGACTGGGCTAAACGAGAAGTTCCTGAAGTACGTAGAGTACTTAAAGTATTGGGTACTGACGTTGGTAGAATGCTTTTAGGTGATGATGTATGGATCATTCAGTTAATTAGGCGATTCCCTGATATTATTGATAAGAATTCTCAATCTCGTTATGTCATTACTGATTGTCGCTTTAAGAATGAAGCAATGTTTGTACATGACTGCTTCGGTGACATTATTTGGATTGAACGTCCTGGAGTAGTCTCAGATGGTCATGCGTCTGAAACTGATGAAGTCAAATCATTGTCTGACTATACTCTTAGAAATGATGATGTCGTAGAAGAGTTGAATGAGGATATTAGATTCCTTATGCA
>C688J14111_10000046_pt1 | contig 24624 bp, 21 predicted proteins | sample HopSoiMetagenom1_FD_14111 | JGI IMG/M metagenome (IMG submission 14111)
GTAAGAATCACGCGCGCCTGGGCGTCTTCAATGCGGCTGCGCAGCGCTCCCACGCTAAAGCCTGCATACACCACGGAGTGCACAGCGCCAATGCGCGCACACGCCAGCATGGAAACCACGCCTTCAAGGCACAGCGGCATATAAACAATGACGCGGTCACCCTTCTTCACGCCCAGCGACTTCAGCGCATTCGCCGTGCGGCCCACCTGGTCCAGCAACTGGCCGTAGGTGACCTGGCGTTCGGTGCCGTCCTCACCAACCCATATATACGCAACTTTATTTTTGCGGCCGGATTTTACCTGGCGATCAAGGCAGTTATGCGTGATGTTGAATTTGCCGCCCTGAAACCACTCAAACGTCGGATACTTCCAGTCAAAAACTTTCGTCCACGGACGGAACCATTCCAGCTCACTCGCGGCGGCGGCCCAGAACGCTTCAGGATCTTCCACCGATCGCTTGTATTCCGCGGCGTAATCTTTCAGGCGCGCATTTTCCACCAGAGATTTTGGCGGCAGAAGTTCGTTGTCGGCGTGTAAGAGCTGCTCTATCCCGGCTTCAGAGTGGGCGACCGTTGACATTGATCCTCCTCAGGCGATGTGGCCAATCCGGCCAGACATGCCGGCCTTCTCAGGTGCTGGCCTTCAGCCGAAAAAGGCGAAATGGTAGTCAACCATCCCGCCCAGGTGGCGACGCAGCCAATTGTACGCCGTCAGGCAGCTTTGAGATGACAATCATAGAATTGCGCTTGCCGACGTGATGTGACAGGGATCACACTTAGATAACGATGGAGATTGGGTGATCGGGAATCACCCACATTGAAAAACCTTACCACGGATAAACACGGATAACACGGATCAGATTGAGTGAGCTTATCCGCGATCATCCGCGTGAATCCGCGGTAAAAATTCCTGATCAGTGTCATCACTGCAAATCAGTGGTAAAAAGTTTTGATCCGCGCAAACCCCCACGTTAGCAACTCTTGATCCGTGTTATCTGTGTTTATCCGTGGTAAGGTTTTCCTGCTACTCAAACTGCCTTTTGAACTCAGCCATCTGCTGCTTCAGTTCGGCCACTTCGCTGCGCAGCGTCGCCATCTGTTCTTCCAGTTGAATCAGGCGCTCGGCTTCGGCTGAGCCAGAGCTTGAAGCCGCCTCTGCCGGTGGTTCCCATGCTTCCACGTCGCCGGAGAGCAAATGTGCATAGCGGATTTCTTTTGTTCCCGGACGGCGGCCCAGCGCCTTGGCCAGCGGAGGCTCGCGCCGCATGAGTTGTTGCAGCCCGCTCAGCACTTCATCCAGGTCTTCAAAACGATGCATGCGCTCCGTGCGTCCGCGCAGTTCGCCGGGAGTCTGCGGGCCGCGCAGCAGCAGCACGCACAGAATGGCGGTTTCAGGCCGGGTAAAGTTAAAGACCTCCTGCAGCCGATGCTCATACTTGGTCACGCGCCCGTCTGCGCCGCCGGCTGGACCGGCCAGGCGCTTGTCGCTCAGGTTGCGCAGCGCCAGCCGCACCGTCTCTTCGTCAAAGTTCGTCACCGGCTCGCGATTGTTCTTCTGGTTGCAGGCGTTGATCAGCGCATTGAGAGAAAGCGGGTAGTAATCGGGCGTGGTGATGTCTTTTTCCACCAGCGCGCCGAGCACCCGAGCTTCAGCGGGATTCAGGACAATATTCACGCTAACAATTTATCAGGAGCGGCAACTATAACGCTTTATCAGAGTGTCCGCCCGCTTTAAGATTACGGCAATGTTCGCAATGAAAACTCGATCGGCGATCTGCCTGGGATTGCTCCATCTCGCGTTGTGCTGCGCCGGCCCTGCGCAGTCCATTCCAAAACTCGACCAGATTCTGCCTCGCATCCAGGAGCACGTGAAGGAATTTGAGCACTCACTGCCGGATTTTATCTGCGACGAGAAAATTACCTCCCGGGAACTGATGGGCGGAACGGTGATCCATCAGACCGACATTGATTCGACCTTCAGGGGTGCGCAGATCAAAGAGCGAGATTCAGACGGCAAATATCAGCCTTTCACGGAATGGCGTGACATCCAGACCGTAGACGGCCGACCGGCTGCCAAAGGCCAGCAACTGACCGGCCCGTTTCTGTTTAGCGGCGGCTTTAGTTCGATTCTGGTTGAAATCTTCTCTCAGGAAAACTCACGGTATTTCAACTACAAGGTCATCGGGACGGAAAAGCGAGATGGCAAAGCCGCGGTGGTCGTCAAATTTGAGACCAGGAAAGGCCAGGAGGCGCTGCTGCATCGGGAATTGTTTGGCACCCAGTACGTCATGAAGGGAAGCGGCAAGGCGTGGATCGATCTCTTATCCATGAATGTGCTGCGCTTGGAAATCCAATATCTTGATCCGCCGATGCCGGAAGGCGTACTTACTCTTGCAGTCGATTACGCTCCCGTGGTGATCAAAGAAAAAAATTTCTGGATGCCCAAGACCGTCACGGCCGAGCAAACTGTGCCTAATCCCAAGGCGCCGGTCGGCGGACAGTATGTTGCGGAATACTCGAACTACCAGGAATTTAAAGTTTCAGTGCGGATAAAGTATTAGTGTTGGGACGACATCCGCAGCTACGCAATCTCCGCTCGGGTAAGCTTGCGCATCGCCTGTCTGGACGGCTTGAGTTTCACGTCCGCGCGAGCGCCCAACAGGTTGGCATAATACAGCAGCTTGGAAAGGGTAACAGGCGGGCGTGGCGAATCGCCATCCCCGTTCGTGCTAGCATTCGACGAAAGAGGTCCTGATGCCATTTATTGACACCAGTAAACTTGATGTGGTCGAACGCTTGCCGGGCTGGCGGGGACGCTACTTTCATTCTCCCAGCATGACGTTTGCCCATGACGAATTCGTCCGCGGCGCATCAATTCACGAACACTTTCACCTACAGGAAGAGGTATATGAAGTGGTTGAAGGCGAGCTTGAAATCACGATTGATGGAGTGAGTCAGATCGCTCAACCCGGCTTGGTCGCGATTGTGCCCAGCAACGCGCGCCATTCGATCAAAGCTCTGACCGATGGCAGGGCTATCATTGTAGATTACCCGCAGCGCGAGTTACGGTAACGCAGCAGGAGAAAATTGCAGCCGCGGTTCTGCTTAGCCGTAAGTTCTAGAAAGCCTAGACGTCCTCTGATCCGATGGGTTTATCGGCTTCCGCCCAGATCTAAGGGACGAGGCAAGCCGCCCGCGCGGTATCGCACCTTATATGTGATCCCGCTCACTGTTTTATAATAAGGAGTTACCTCACAATAGCAGGGCTCAATATCAGGGTAATTGTGGCCGTATGGCCGCACAGGATAATTCATGGCTACAACAATTGAACTCGGAGTACAGGAACGCGCGGCGCTAACGCCGCAACCCGGCCGCAAGGTCAATGATTTCAGCATTCAGGTGGCGACGGTAAACGGTTCAGGGTCGCAGTCCGCCAATACCGTGCTGTTGCGCAGCATTTTTCAGATGGGCGTGCCGGTTTCCGGCAAGAACCTTTTTCCATCGAACATTGCCGGCTTGCCTACGTGGTACACCATCCGCGCCAGCAAGCACGGCTACATCGCGCGCAAGAAAGAAATTGATTTTCTGGTGGCGATGAACGCCGAGACCGCGCAGGAAGACGTGATGTCACTGACGCCCGGTGCGGCCTGCGTGTATGACGAGCCGCTGAAGCTTTCCGGCCTTCGCCAGGACATTACTTTTTATCCCGTGCCTTTTGACAAGCTTGTGGCCCCGGTTTGCCCTGAGGCAAAGTTGCGCCGCCTGGTTAAGAACATGCTTTATGTGGGCGTGGTGGACGCGCTGCTGGGCATCGACGTTGCTGAATCCGAGAAGGCGCTGATCAAGCAGTTTGGGAAAAAGAAAAAAGCCGCAGAGCTGAATACTGCCGCAGTCCGCGCAGGCTATGACTACGCGATTGCCACCTTCACCAAGCAGGACCCATTCTGGGTGGAGCGCATGAATGCAAACCAGGGCAAGATCATTGTGGATGGCAACGCCGCTGCGGCCCTGGGGTGCATGTTTGCCGGCGTCACGGTGGTCACGTGGTATCCCATCACGCCTTCCAGTTCACTGGTGGAAACGCTGATCGATTATCTAAAGGAATACCGCATTGGCCCGGACGGCAAAGCGACGTTTGCCGTGGTGCAGGCCGAAGACGAACTGGCCGCTGCAGGCATGGTGCTGGGCGCGGGCTGGGCGGGCGCTCGATCGATGACTTCAACTTCCGGCCCGGGCATTTCGCTGATGGCGGAGTTCATTGGCCTGGGTTATTACACTGAGCTGCCGGGCGTGTTCTTTGATATCCAGCGCGTTGGCCCTTCAACTGGGCTGCCCACGCGCACCATGCAGGGCGACGTGCTTTTCTGCGCGACTCTCTCGCACGGTGACACAAAACACATCCTGCTGTTTCCATCTTCGGCGGAAGAGTGTTTCACCATGGCCATGGAGGCGTTTGATCTGGCGGAGCAATTCCAGACGCCGGTTTTTGTCCTCTCGGATCTTGATCTGGGGATGAACAACTGGATGGCGCATCCTTTTACTTATCCGGAAAAGCCGATTGCGCGCGGCAAGGTGCTGGATGCAGATGACCTGAAGCGCCTGGGCGGCTTTGGCTTTGCCCGCTATAAAGATGTTGATGGCGATGGCATTCCGTATCGCACACTGCCGGGCACGGCGCATCCGAACGCGGCATATTTCACGCGCGGGAGCGGACACAATGAGAAAGCGCAGTACAGTGAGCGTCCGGACGATTACGTGAACAACATGGACCGTCTGGCACGCAAGTTTGAAACAGCCCGCAAGTTTGTGCCGGCGCCCGTAAAGGAAGTGAGCGGCACGTCGAAAATTGGCATCATCGCTTATGGCACCACGCACTGGGCGTTGACTGAGTCGTGCGACCAACTGCTCAACGAGCACGGGATTGCCACGGATTATCTGCGGCTGCGCGCTTATCCGTTTGCGCAGGACATGCACGACTTCATCAAGAACCACGATCGCGTTTACGTGGTGGAGCAAAACCGCGACGCGCAGATGTTCCAGCTAATCAAGCTTGATATAGCGGCTGACCAGGTAACGAAGCTGCGCAGCGTGGTCCATTACAACGGGCTGCCGATAGACGCGCGCTCCGTCACTGACGCTATAGTTTCCCAGGAGGCCAAGTAATGTCCGCCACTTCAACGCCCACACCGGCCCCAAAAACCAATCACCTTGGGCTTACCGTGCTCGACTACCGCGGCGGCAAGACCACGCTGTGCGCGGGCTGCGGCCATAACGCCATTACGGAGCGCATCATTGACGCCATGTATGAAATGGGCGTGCAGCCGGAGAATATCGCCAAGCTCAGCGGCATCGGCTGCTCGTCGAAGACGCCGGCATATTTTGTGAACCGCGCTCACGGCTTCAACTCCGTGCATGGACGCATGCCGTCCGTAGCCACGGGCGTTGCCCTGGCCAACCAGAAGCTGATGCTGATCGGCGTCTCCGGCGACGGTGACACGGCTTCCATCGGCATTGGGCAGTTCATTCACCTGATGCGCCGCAACCTGCCGATCATTTACATCATTGAAGACAACGGCGTTTATGGCCTAACCAAAGGGCAGTTCTCCGCCACGGCGGATTTGGGATCGAAGCTGAAAACCGGCGTGATCAATGATCTTCCGCCTATCGATACCTGCGCGCTGGCGATCCAGCTGGGCGCGACGTTTGTGGCGCGGTCGTTTTCCGGCGACAAGAAACAGCTGCTGAACCTGCTGAAGGCAGCCATCGCGCACCGCGGCACCGTGATGCTTGACGTCATCTCACCCTGCGTTACCTTCAATGACCATGAGGGTTCCACCAAGTCCTACAAGTATTCCAAGGACCATGAAGAGCCTGTGCAGGAAATTGGCTTTATACCGAGCTTTGAAAACATTGACGTGGATTACGATCCCGGCACAACGGCAAGCGTGCGCATGCATGACGGCTCGCAACTGCGCCTGCGCAAGCTCGATCGCGATTATGACGCGACGGACCGAGTCGGCGCATTGAAGCTGCTAGCGGAGTCGCACGAAAAAGGCGAGATGCTGACCGGCGTCTTTTACGTGAATGCCACAGCCCCCAGCTTCATCGAGCAGCTCAACCTGACGGAGACGTCGCTGGCCAGAATGCCGGAAGAGTTGACGCGGCCTTCACGCCAGGCCCTGGACGAAATCATGGAAGAGCTGCGGTAGGAAAAGTATTTGCTAGTTCTCTCAGGGCATGTTCGCAGAAAATTAAAAGGGGCACGGCTTCCGGTCCGTGTCCCTTTAATTTTCATCGACGGATGAACCTGCTTCTATAGCAGTAGAGTCAAAAGACGCGGCGAAAATATAGGGGCGAGAAAATTTCTGCGATTTCAGCGGGAATTACGAAAAGCGCCAAACTCCCGCGAACCGCGTGGCTTAGAGGGCCTTCTATTGATAGGAGTTACTTTGCCATTAAACGCGTGATGGTCCTGAGCGTGGTGGTCATTAGCCTGACGATGTTGAGCGGATTGTTTTTGAGCAGGCTTTGCGCTGCTGCTTTCCTTCTTTTTGGGTGGTAGCGTTTTAGCGCCGAAGGCAATGTCGGCAAACTCAAGATACCGGTTGGATTTGCTCATGCGCACGGGCTCAAAAGTTGGGGGCTTCGACCTATTGGCAGGACGCGGAGCTATCCAAACTTCTTCTCGGACATCATCCGGTTTAACGGGTTTGCGGGGCCTGGATTTTCTGGGCATGTTGACCACCACTGAAATCAGAATCAACTCACCCGCATGCATGCGTTCAATTGGTACGATGCGTTTCTTATTATCAAGGATTTCTAAATTCAAAATTGCTAAAACCTTCCTAATCCGGAACCGCACTTTCGCGGCACAGATTTGCATGCAAAATAATTTTTTGCGCGGATAAAGATGCGATCGGCGCTGATGACTGTTAGCAAATCCGGCAGGAGAGACTCGGGAATAACCTGCGCCGCGGTCCAGCGGCTTGCATCCTACTAAGCAGGATCATGGGATCTTAGGACCATGGAAATGCGGCCCAAGAAATCTTCGCTGTTTCTGGTAAAATCCTCGCCAAGCGATATGGTGAAGGGCCCAGTGTTTCGCACGGACGAAATGGTTTCGCAGAGTGGAGTTTACACGGTGCGGCACCAGCAGCATCGTCTCCCGCACGAGGTTACTCTTCTCCGCGACGAGCGCTTTCCCCGATGCGAGAAATGCGATACCGCCGTAACCTTTGAATTGATACGGGCGGTGACAGACGAAGCCGCTATTTCCTCCCCGCGAATCTGCCTGTATGAGCTTCCAGTGCTTGAGGACGATGAGGCAGCCGCAGGTTAAGCTTTTTCCTTCTCAGAATTGTTCAGTTTTTCCAGGTAAGCGCTTACGGCGGAATAGGCGTCTTCAAAGGTATATTCCTGTCCCCATTGAATAATGGCGGCCGAGCCGACGCGCTGAACGATCCAGTGATAAATGGTCCCGTCCGGGCGAGCGTCCAGAAGGATGTCGGCGATGTAGTCGCCAACGGCGAGTCTCGTATTGGGAGGCTCCGGAGCCCTTTTCGTTGCGGCCACGTGTCGATCCTTTAAAACGGGGGCTGGCTCAAATGGGGGAATGAGAGCTGCTGCTGATTAAGATTCATTAACAATTGGATTGGTTGCCCGGCAGAGTAGCTGAATTTTCAAGGCATACAACCAAAAAGCAACCAGTGCTGCTCTAAGTGTGGGTTATGCCATCCACGGCAAAACTGCGCCCAATTTCATCGATCCCAGAAGAGGAAGCGGAATCGCCATCCTGTAACACCCCCTTGGCCCTCATCACCACGACCGTAAGAATGTTTCAAATGGCGAACCAGACCGGCAACGCCAAAAAGGCAGGCTATGCCAAGAGCGGGCTGTGGATTGCGCCGTCCTTTTCTTTTAAGCGCACATTGAAGCAAAGCGATTGGAAACTTAACCGAACTGAGGGAATGGAAACCAACAGGTTTTTGGAGATGGCGGACATCGCGCTTGGTCTCAAATCTCAGGAACCGCGAAAAAAGACCACGAAACGAATTTCGAACTAAAACAATAGAAAATGCAGATCTCAAGAGATGCTGATGGGCTGAGGTTCATGGGGGAATGCGCCCCTGAAAGCGGCTTTGTGGCGGGGGACATTCGATGCGCGGGTTGCGGCCGCAGGATCGATCCTCGCACTGACGCTAATGATATTGCGCTGGTTTGCACCGGGTGTGGCTTCAAGAAATCTTTCTGGGCAGAGGTCGACATGCGAGTCTACCTGGTGGAAAACTGGAGCCTCTTAAAGAAAGCATGTACTCATCCCGCGGTGGCAATGCATCATTCCACATGAGGCGATTGCTAGGATTTGTACGCTGTTTTCTGCCTGGTTGTCCCGGCCAATCGCTGCTGGAGATCATTCACGGACTCGCACAATGACTGGATTCCTTCTGTCCGTATGGTGATCAGGCCGCGCTGAATGTCGCCGCATAAGCTCCTGACCAACTGGTCAAACCTTCTTAATCTCTCGGCAGAGAGGAAAGCCAAAACCGTGTCTGGATTTTTCTTGATGCGCTCAGCGTTGATGAGTTCGCTCACGCTCCAGGCCGTTAAGCGGACATTATCCACGGCATGGCGAAAGTCATTCAGAACGGCGGGATCGGGCGTTGGTTCTGATCTGAGGCGCTGCTCCAGCCGTCGCAATTCGGCGGAGAACCGATTGATTTCAGAAGACAGGTCTTCAAGGGGCGTGTTCATCGTTCTTCTTTCTACTTTCTACTTCAGTTACACGACCACTGTAACCTTAGATGCCTTGTTTTCCGGTCGCGGCAAACCGGCCGATATAACTTTGGTAACCGCGTGAGGCACGGCTGAGAAATCACTAGAAGCTATCTCATAAATAGCTTCATTGATGTCCCTGTGTCGCCCCTCCGGGGCTCTTCCTCTTTACGTCACTTCACCCAGGCCTTACGGCCTGGGCTAGGCGCGCAAAAAACCGCGCGCTTTCGCCCCTTCGGGGCTGCGATATGGAAGCTTTATATCTCTCGTTTACTGCCGGATAAATCATAAATCCTGAGGCTTTATGGGCAGAACCATTTATAAGATGGGTTCTAACTGTCAGATATCTGGCACAACAAAGTGATTGTTAGATACCAGACACAACACACAGAGAATCTAGGTTACAATCCGTCACTTCAGCCCAAAATTCAAATGTCCCTCAAAACGCCCAAGCCGCGCTTTCAGCACCATCCTCTGCGCGGTATGCCGGAGAGAGTGGAATCATTTTGCCTGCGTTGCAGGCAGTTTGTTGCGGCCAGCGACAATCCTGTATCCCTGAAGATCGCCGAGAAAGCCCACGTCTGCCCGAAGTCGAAGGCTTGAAAGCCTGAATTATCCATCCATGCCATGCGGAAGGCGGGGCTGCTTTGCACAAAAAAAAGCAAATCTCACCACGGATGCATACGGATTACAAATTCAAAGTCGTCTTATTTGACTTTTTTGATCCGTGTAAATCAGTGCTATCAGTGTTATCTGTGGTGAGGTTTGGGGGTTGTGCAACGCCGGCGCGGGCATTCACTCAATGGACCATGATTCAGTGGACCATCGATTTAATGAACCATAATTTCAATGGATCATTGTTTTAATGAACCATGGATTTCAAACACTGCAGAAGGGCCTCCGGATCATTGTCCACGGCAGTGCAGCTTCGTGGAAAAGACTCATAGGCATACGACCGGATGCAAAGGATGGGCATGGAAGGCTTTTTCCTTTGCGCCAGAGAAATAAGAATTTGTTTGTCGTCGCGTGAAAGCGTGTGGCAGAGCAAGGTCACATCAATTGAATCCAATTCCACCAGAGTGACCGCTTTATCCAGAGAATAGGCTTCCTGCACGGCATATCCTGCGTTGCTCAATAGCAAAGTGCGGGAGGACATAAGGATGGCATCTTTCCCAACTGAAAGAACATGCAGCCGAACCGCCATTCCTGCTATCTCCTTAATTCCAACCTACCAGCCAATTGAAATGACGTATGTTGATTACCAGACATAGCGAGGATTAACTTTTCCTAAGCTGGTTGCGCAACTCTTGCGCGGGCGCAGCGGAAAAACGAAACGCGCCTGTAACGGTCACCATGGTTGTACGCAATAGGCATGTTCGATTTTTCCGGCATCATGGCGTTCGCAGGCACGGCTTAGAGATCGGATGGAGAGCGATTTCCGGGAGTGTCTGGGGTAGGCGTTTCAACGCGCTTGTCCAACTGCTCGTATAAGAACGCAGCTTCAAAGAAAGATACGACACCTTTGGCAAACGTCACGAGGACACCATCATCCATTAGGTCGATACTAATGATCCTGGTATGCATTGGGCAATTTTCCTACTTTTCTAAAGACATGTCAGTTCATCATCGGACAGTTCGTCATCGGACATTGGAGAGCGGCAAACCTACCACGGAGACACGGAGAGGGATTCACCGCGGAGGCACGGAGGCGCGGAGAAGAGCCAATCAGTTTTGACTGCACCGCGATCGCATGGGATTGTGCCGACCCTTGAGAGCTGCGGAGCCGATTCCTCGGTCTCTCTGCGGAAGCCCTAGCAAGATCGCGACAGCATAGAGGCTCAGTTCCCTCAGAAAGGCATGTTGTGGTGTGAATATTGTTTTTGGCCTAAAGATTTTGTCAGCGAGACGAAGCACGAACTGACGCATCGCTCTCGACACGCTATCCCGAATCGAAGATACGTCCCTTACGACGTGCCATCCCGAATCCCGACAGGCGAGCCTCTGGTGAGCCAAAGTGGTGAGGGAACGGTTCCGCTACTGCGGATTGTGCTGACCCTCGAGAGCAGCGGAGCCGATTCCTCGGGCCCCTCACGAGCTGCGCTGGAGATTTCAGCAGCGATGATGTTCGGCCCCCTCGGAACGGCACGTCGTGGTGTGGATGTTGTTTTGGCCTAAAGATTTTGTCAGCGCGAGACGAAGCACGACTGATCAGGAAAACGGGAACATTTGTCGCGGATGAAGGCGGATGGGCGGTTATGCAGGCTGACGCCGCAATTCTTGAAATATCCTAGCAGCATAGACGAAGTGCTGTAGGCACAATGACTCTCGCCGTTCCAATCCTGCCGCCGACACTATCACGATGACCCGATACGTGGGCTGAAGACAATGGTTGCAGCCGGCAATTTCTTCAAGGACCCGATCTGAGCCGGAAGTCCAAAGAGGAGAGCAGTCAGTAATTTTTTCGCCGGGTTTCAAGGTGAACGCGGAAGGCGCTTGCTGAGGGTGAGGGTGCATGGTCGAAATAACCTCGTTGCCCGATACAATACCGCGTCCTTGATTTCATTTTCAGCTTTTTTTATTCCGCCCGGTGACTTCAGTAATTGAAACGCAGGGCAACCCCAGAACCTACCACGGAGACACCGAGACACGGAGAAGAGCAAACCAAAATCTTTTGCCGCAGACGAGCGCAGATAATCGCAGATCTGAAAACCGAAGACAAAACCTACCACGGAGACGTGGAGGCGCGGAGACACGGAGAAAGCGAGAGCTTACCACTGATAAACACGGATGACACTGATGGGAAATCGGGTGATCCGGTGATCGGGTGATCGGGTGATCGGGAAACCGGGATCGCCGCAGATGATTGCACGTGGAGAAGAAAGATTTTTCACTTCGCAAGCTGAGGCGATGAGGCATGATCGCGGATCCGGTCACTTTAGCAATTAAGGCTTTCCTTACAAAAGTTCCAAATCGGGAAAAAAGTTAGCAACTGAGGACACTGTACCAAAAAAACTTTTTCAGTGTCACTGCTGGTTTAGTAGTATTACGGCAGTCGGCAAGGCAAGACCGTATAGGCTCACCTGCCTCTTTTTCTGATCGAAATTAAGTTCACGCAATCACCAGAACCGAATTTTTAGGAGACAAGGAATGTTCAGGAACACGTCACTCCCCGCGTGAATGGTTCTTCGCGCCACTACGCTTCCACGATGCAAATGAAATCCGTGGAGCGCCGCGGCCGGGAACATGGGGCTGATGTGTTTTTGAAAATCCCGGCAAAAAGTTACTGATGCACGGAACGTTATAAGGAACCAACGCAATTTTAAAATCGCAGTTCAGGGCCCTTCAGCTTTATTTTATTTGGCTTCAACTATTCCTTAATCGCAAAGCAAGAGAACGTAGATTTTGAATGGATGTTGCATGAGCGTTGACTTGAACAAGGAGCAAAGTAATGTCCCGATTGTTGCGTGGTCCCGTCAGCTTTCTGTGTCTCGTTTTGATTCTTCTAGCCCTGCCTGTAATGGCGCAGGTTTCACACCCCAATAATGACAGTGCGGCTCCCAGCCAGGCCGCCGGAAATTCTACCCAGGCAGCCGAGAATCCCGCACAGGCACTGCCCGTAATGACTCTCCAGCCCAAGTTCCATGGCGTTCCATGGCGCGACCCGAACGCGAGCGTAGGCCCCATCGGTTTTGCGGCCCCAGCCGGCGCGCATCTGACCTACCACAATGGACCGATCATTTCCAACGTCCAGGTAATACAGGTGTTGTACGGCAGTGGTTCTTACAACTCCCAAATCGCAGGAAGCACTTCGCCGACCATGGGCAATTTCTTTGCCGATATCACCAGCACCGGACTCATCAGCCTGATGCAGCAATACAACACGAACATCTCAGGCGGTACGAATCAGATTTTCGGTAATGGCACATTCGCCGGCCTGTTCCAGATTGTTCCGGCGGCGGGCAACAATGGATCGACGATTACCGATGCGCAAATCCAGTCAGAACTTCTGGCCCAGATCAGCGCGGGACACTTGCCGGCGCCAGTCCTTGATTCCGGCGGTAACCCGAACACTCTCTATATGATCTATTTCCCTCCGGGAAAATCGATTTCACAAGGTGGCAGCAATAGCTGCCAGGCTGGCGGATTCTGCGCTTATCACGGCACCACGTCAAACACGCTGAACGCGAAGCATGTTCTTTATGGCGTGCTGCCGGACATGCAGGCTGGCAGCGGTTGCGCTACCGGTTGCGGAACATCGAGCGTGTTTGGCAACTATACGTCGGTGACAAGCCATGAGTTGGTGGAAGCCATGACGGATGCGCAAGTCGGCATCGCTACAGTGATTGGGCCGCCGCTTGCATGGTATGACTCGACGAATGGCGAAATCGGCGATATCTGCAACGGCCAGCAAGCTACCTACGTGGCCAATGGCACGTCGTATGTAATCCAGCTGGAATTCTCCAATTCCGCGAATAACTGCGTCACCTTCCCCCCTGCATCCGCTGGCCCGAACTTCTCATTGTCAGCGTCACCCAGCAGCTTGAGCGTTACGCAGGGAACCAGCGGCAACTCGACGATTACCGTGACTCCGAGTGGCGGCTTTACCGGAAGCGTAACACTTTCAACATCGGCCCTGCCGGCAGGCGTTACAGCCAGCTTTGGCACGAATCCGACAACGGGAAGCAGCGTGCTGACTTTCACCGCGAGCGCAACCGCAACCACCGGAACGTCATCGATAACGATCACCGGCGTTTCCGGAACTCTGTCTCATACAACCTCCATCAGCCTCACGATCAATGCTACTGGTGGCGGCGCGACAAACCTGATCGTCAACGGCGGATTTGAAACCGGCGCAGCCAGCCCGTGGACGCTCACGGCCGGCGTGCTCAACAACTCCGCCTCAGAGCCCGCGCATACCGGAGCATGGGACGCGTGGATGGATGGGTACGGCACAACTCATACTGATACAGCCTCGCAGACCGTCGCCATTCCCGCGGGAAAAACCAGTGCAACCCTGGTCTTCTGGCTGCACATTGATACTGCGGAAACCACTACCACCACGGCTTTCGACACTGTGAGAGTCCAGGTGCTGAACACCAGTGGCACGGTCCTGGCGACCTTGGGTACGTTCTCCAACCTGAACCATGCTACGGGCTATCAGCAGCATTCGTTCAGCATGAACTCTTTCATTGGCCAGACAGTGGTGATCAAGTTCACTGCCACTGAAGACACTAGCCTGCAAACCTCATTCGTTCTTGACGACGTGGCTTTGAACGTTCAGTAATGAACGTCCAGTAATCAGCGTCGAGTAACGTTTGAGTGTTATCGGGAAAGTTATCCGGGGCCGCAAAATGGCCCCGGATTTTTTGCGACTCTTTGTCTTTTTAGCCGCTAAGCAGATTGGCGCGATTAATGACAGTGTCACTCCATCATCGCTTTTCTGAAAATTCATTATTTTCGACGCGCGTCCCGAGCGAGATGCTGCACATTGTCTTTTTCCGAATCTGCATAGGTCCGTGTTGCGCTCTACGAATTCCCAAAATGGGAATGTCCTGTTATCCACAAGAATCCTGTTTTTTAACACGATTTTGGTTTGTGCTCTCATCTTCCGCCGTGGATACTCATGCAGCCTATGAAAATGAAAGCTTTTCCTCTACGCCTACTTGTGTGTCTTGTTGTTCTTCTTCTTAGCTCAGTCCTGGTTTCTCCGCCTCAAGCGGTAAAAGCCAGCGCCAACGGCATCGTCATCAGCCAGATCTATGGAGGCGGCGGCAACGCCGGCTCAACTTTCAAGAATGATTTCATTGAAATCTTCAATGCTGATGGCGCCACGGTGAATCTGAGCGGATGGTCGGTCCAGTATGCTGCTGCCGCCGGGACCACATGGCAGGTGACCGCGCTGAACGGTTCGCTCGCGCCCGGCCAGTATTTTCTCATCCAGGAATCGCAAGGCGCCGGCGGCACCACTAATCTGCCCGCGCCCAACGCTACAGGCAACATCGCCATGAGCGCCACGGCAGGCAAAGTAGCGCTGGTCAGCAACACGGTTGCTCTTTCAGGAAGCTGCCCGGTGGGGGGCGCAATTGTCGATTTCGTAGGCTACGGCACTGGAACAGGCGGCGCTTCCTGCTTTGAAGGCACAGCGGCTGCTCCCACGCTCACAAATACTACTGCCGATTTTCGCCGCAATAATGGCCTTCAGGATACTGACAGCAACACCGCCGATTTCATCACCGGAGCGCCTAACCCTCGCAACACGCCGGTGGGCACCACCAATCCCAGCGGCGCTGGCGCGGCCAATCCCGCTTCAGTGATTCAGGGTGGCACAACTTTGCTTACCGTATTGGTAACCCCTGGCTCCAATCCCAGCAGCACAGGAATCGTTGTTACCGGAAACCTGAGCAGCATCGGCGGTTCGGCCACAGAGCCGTTCTTTGACGACGGCACCAATGGCGACGTAACGGCCGGCAACAACACATTCTCATTTTCCACGGTCGTTACCATCAACACCACGCCCGGAACAAAATCTCTGCCGATTTCGATTTCTGACGCGCAGGGCCGCAGCGGATCTGCCACTATCACGCTTACCGTCACCACCGCGCCGCTGAATCTTTCCATTCATGACATTCAGGGAAGCGGTGATGTCTCTCCCGTTGCCGGACGCCTTGCTTCCACCACGGGGATCGTTACCGGGGTTAAGTCGAACGGCTTCTTCATCCAGAACCCTGACAATGCTGTTGATGCTGATCCCAACACATCAGAAGGCGTTTTTGTCTTCACCTCCAGCCGTCCAACTGCTGTCGCAACAGTCGGGAATCTTGTTCAGGTTACGGGCACGGTGAGTGAGTTCATTCCCAGCAGCGATCCCAATAGCCCGCCATCCACGGAAATTTCCGGATCGCCTTCAATCTCGCTGATCAGCAGCGGCAATCCCTTGCCCACGCCGGTCACGCTGACAGTCGCGGACACGAATCCTGCTGGCCCCATCAACCAGCTGGAAAAATATGAAGGCATGCGCGTACACATTGATGTGCTGAACGTTGTTGGCCCCACGGACGGCAACGTGAATGAAGCCGCAGCCACATCAACTTCCAATGGCATCTTCTTTGGCACTTTGCCGGGCGTGGCGCGGCCCTTCCGCGAGCCCGGAGTGCAACTGCCTGATCCGTTGCCGGTCGGCGCTCCCGCCAATGTGCCGCGGTTTGATACCAATCCTGAATTGATCCGCGTCGATACCGCCTCGCTGAGCGGTTCAACCATTCTCGATGTCACCAGCGGAGCCACAGCCACCAGCCTTACCGGTCCTCTGGATTTCTCATCACGTTTTTACACGCTGCTGAATGAACCTGGCTCAGGCGCTGCGGCCACGGGCAACGTCAGTGCCACGCCGGTTCCGCTTCCAGCCGCGAATGAGCTGACCATCGCCAACTTCAATATGGAACGCTTCTTTGACACCGTCAATGATCCCGCCACCAGTGACGTTGCGCTCACAGCCACGGCCTTTGCCAATCGCCTGAACAAGGCTTCTCTGGCCATCCGCACGGTGCTCCATACGCCGGATGTAATCGGCGTAGAAGAAATGGAAAACCTCTCTACCCTCCAAGCCCTGACGGATAAAGTAAATGCCGACGCGGTTGCCGCCGGCCAGCCCAGCCCCAACTATCAGCCATTTCTTGTTGAAGGCAACGATGTCGGCGGGATCGATGTTGGTTTCCTGGTCAAGGGCAGCATCAATGTGATTTCAGTGCAGCAAGTCGGTAAGGACACAACGTTCGTTCAACCCGATGGCGCCACTGCGCTGCTCAATGACCGTCCGCCGCTGGTGTTGATGGCAACCGCTTCGCAGCCCAACTCCGATACGTCACTACCATTCACCATGGTCGTCAATCACCTGCGTTCGCTGTTAAGCATCGACGATCCGGTGGATGGCCCGCGCGTCCGCGCCAAACGTGCCGCGCAGGCTGAATTCGTGGCGAACCTGCTGCAATCGCATCAAGCTGCCGGCGAGAACGTGATCCAGGTTTGTGACTGCAACGCATTCGAATTCAGTGATGGCTATGTCGATGTGATGGGCACCATTCTCGGGCGCCCGGCTACCGCAGACCAGGTCGTTACCGCGAGCCCGAACCTCGTCGATCCGGATTTCACTGATCTTGTTTCCACGCTGCCGCATGAGCAGCAGTACTCGTACGTATTCAATGGCAGTGCTCAGGTGCTCGATCATGTGATCGTGAATCCGGCGCTGCTCTCCAAACTCAGCCGCTTCGCTTACGCGCGCAATGATGCGGACTTCCCTGAAGTTTTCCGCAATGATCCTAACCGTCCGGAGCGCATCTCCGATCACGACATGCCGGTTGCTTATTTCACTTTGCCTGAGGCTACGCCTCCGGTGCTGCATCTGCCGGCAAATATCACCGCTGAAGCCACCAGCCCTGCCGGGGCAATCGTGAACTTCAGTGCCACGGCAACAGATGCGCGAGACACAAATGTTGTTGTGAGCTGTGCTCCGCCCTCGGGATCGCAGTTTGCGCTGGGTGGCACAATCGTAAATTGCTCCGCCACCAACAGCCGCAACAAGACTGCGGAAGGCAGTTTCACGGTCTCGGTTGTCGATACTACAGCCCCCGTCGTGGTGCTCAACGGTATAACCAACGGAGCAACTTACATTCTGGGCGCGGTCCCATCGGCAAGCTGTTCCACCACAGACTCGGCTACGGGCGTCGCAGTTCAGGCTGCGCTTTCCATCACCGGCGGAACCGCCAATGGCGTTGGCCATTTCACCGCCACATGCAGCGGAGCTACAGACGGCGCGGGCAATATCGCCCCGCCCGTAAGCGCCAGCTACGATGTGGATTATCTGTTCAACGGCTTCTTCAGCCCTGTTTCAACCAATAAAGTTTTCAAGTTGGGTTCGACCCTTCCCCTGAAATGGACGCTGCAGAACGCCCAGCAGGGCTTTATCGGCAGCTTTACCTCCATCGCAGCCGTGCAGGTCGCGTCCGATCCATCCTGCGCAGCCGGTGGTGAGGGCGTTCCTTTTGATGCCGGATCGGCGGGAAATTCCGGACTGCAATTCCAGGACAACACTTTCCAGTTCAACTGGAAGACCAGTGGCCTGGCCGCCGGTTGCTATGCAGCGTCGGTTGCGCTGGATGATGGCACGCGGAAGACAGTGTTCGTGACATTGCGCTAGCTCAGGGCACGGTTTAAAAAAGTGCGGGCCTCTGAGACTTGCAGCAATCACATGCAATCGCAGAGGCCCTTTTTTGTGTCATCGATTTGGGCAATCAGGTACATCCTCATGCTACACAAGTGTCAGGGCACGAATTCATTCGTGCCGCTCTGTCTTACAGAGACATCAAGCGCCGTAGGTGCGGCACACCACTACTAATCTGTGGCGATGCAGAACATGCGTCCAGAGATGACATGTATCAGGAGCACGGCATCAGCCGGCCACAAAAAGCAAATGGGCGACCCCTTTCCCGTAAAGCAAAGTGATTTTCTTCTTGACAACCATACTGTGTATCACATAGTATGTGTTACACACTGTATGAAAAACAGTACTAAGCTCGATGTTGACCTATTTGAGAACTTGAAGCTGGAACTGCGCCGCGGCTGTCTGATCGTCGCCGTACTGGCCCAACTCAGGCAGGAGCATTACGGCTATACGCTGCGCAAAGCCCTCGACGATCTCGGTTTGACCATCGATGAAGGCACGCTGTACCCGCTGCTTCGCCGCCTGGAAACACAGGGGTTATTGGCCAGCGAATGGCGCGAAGAGAACAAGCGCAACAAGCGTTTTTACCGTCTGTCACGGCAGGGCGAGCTGATCTTGCAGCAGCTCTTGCAGGAGTGGCAAACCATCAACGCTTCTCTCGAACGGATTTTGCAGGAGGCATAAATACTTATGGAAGTTCTTGATCGCTATTTACAAGCCGTTAGATTCTGGCTCCCTCGCGTGCAGCAGGAAGACATCATCGCCGAACTCGGTGACGACCTCCGCTCGCAGATTGAAGACCAGGAGTCGTTGCTGGGCCGACCGCTGAATGATGAGGAGTTGGTAGCGATACTCCAGCAGGCCGGCCATCCCATGCGCGTGGCTGGGCGCTATCTCCCGCAACAATATCTCATCGGGCCTACGCTGTTTCCGCTCTACACCTTTGTATTGAAAGCAGTCACCTTCGGCTATCTGGCCCCATGGATTGTCGTTTGGATCGGAATGATGGTCTTCATGCCGTCGTATCGCGCCTTGCACTCCGGCATGGCTTTGCTGGAAACTTGGACGCACTTTTGGACTCTCGCCTTCCTGCTTGTGGGCGCCATCACGGTTATCTTTGCCGTGCTGGAAAGATTTCAGTCCCGCATTACCTGGCTTAACACATGGGACCCGCGCAAGCTGCCGCGCGTGCCGCGCCCAAAGGATCGAGTCTCGCGTGTGGAATCCGTTTTTGGTTTGGCTTTCAGCATCCTTTACATTGCCTGGTGGCTCACACTCCTACGTTATGGACACGTGATATTTGGTCCCATTGCGGGCTTTTTCTCCCTGAATCCGGCTCTTCGTTCATGGTATCTTCCCGTTCTCGTGCCGACGGCTATTGTCACACTGCAGCAGTGTATTAATCTCCTGCGTCCCCAATGGACGTGGTTTCGGGCCGCCGCCCTGTGCCTGGCGGATGCTATCGCGCTCTTTATCTTCATCTCGATATCAAGGGTCCATCCTTACCTGATTCCAGCCAGGAACACGAGTTTAGACTCGCAACATACTCAAGCTCTCATTATGTTGAACCAGGTGCTTGCATGGCATCCTGTGTACTATCGCCGGCATTTGTATCGTAGCGATTATTCACGCTTATCAAACCATTCGCGAGCTGCGGCGAATATCGAAAGGTTCAGGAAATGGGGCGGTGCTGCCGGCTTCTCAAGCGCTGTGATCTTTGCGGACAGAGATCGCCCCCGTGCAGATGGTAGCGCCGTTAGGTGCGACCAGGTTTAGCCCACGGTGTGCGGCCCAAAGTTTGTTAAATGTTAGGCAGTCAGGGTACATCCACATGCGACACAAGTGTCAGGGCACGAATTTATTCGTGCCGCTCCAGCTAAATAAACGATCTTTCCTCGCTGCCGCAGGCCCGGGGTGGAGATCCGCGCGCAGCGTAACGGAGCGCGAACCATCGTTCACATCCCGTGGCTGCGAACCGCCGGCCAGCGCTTGAGAACCTTCTGCTCCCCGGCTTTCCACTCGGAATATTGGGCTTGGAACGTCAATGCCGTATCAATCACTACGGTCAGGTCGGTTTTGTCCTTAAAGCGTATGGAGACGCATTGAAAATCGGAGTCGAGGCTCAGTTCCACCATATCGACCGTCCGGCCCTTGACTTGCGGAAATTCCACCAAACGTACTTGGCGCGTTTTACGTTGCGCCCTAGTGCGTCGCGCCTTTTGCGCAGATTTTGTACGGGACTGTTTCGATATGTCTCGGCTGGCTTTCTTTTTTATCGCTGCTTCGCGCATTAAGACACCCTATCACAATTGCTCAATATTTTGAGCAACATTTCTGCTAAATCTGCAAGGGAATGGACGTAGCCAAAACTGTGCATCGGAAGCTGCGCGAGGCCCAAGGCGAATTGACTCAACGCGCCTTTGCCAGAAAGTTAGGCATTTCCGTTGGACTTGTTGCCCGCCTGACCACTGCTCCTGAAAACATGACTCTATTGACCCTTGCGAAGATCAGCCGCGCCTTGCACGTTACGCCTTCACAACTTCTGGATGACGGCGACATACACCATCGCAAAGGCTAAATGTGCAAGTGAGAAATGGATACCGCAAAGACCGTTCAACGGAAAATTCGGGAATCGCAGGGCGAGCAGACACATCGTGCCTTCGCGAAAAAGCTCGGCATTTCCATCGGTTCGCTGGCGCGCCTGAAGAACACGCCGCAAAACGCCACGTTGCGTACTATCGAAAAAATCAGTCGTGCGCTCGGCGTCACACCTTCGCAGTTTCTGGATAATTCAGATGCCCACCATCGCAAAGGCCGTTAACTTGCCGGTCCTACTTCGGCTTTCCCGGCAAGAAATAAAAGCGCACCACCAACAGCGCGGAGAGCGCGGCTGAACCCATCAGCAGGTCGAAGGCCGTAACGTCGGTTGCCACCATGCGCCGGGCGATGACGAACATCACAACTTCCACCGCAGCCGTGGCGCGATGGAACAGAAGCAGCAGTCCCAATTCTCCGGCAATTGCCAGCAAAAGTATCTTCTGCAAGAGGTCATGCAGCGTGGCATATTCATCGGCCACGTGCCACAACTGCGGAAACCCATAGCGGACGATTTGGACGAGCGCAATGCTTGCCGCTGCCATGACCAGCACCGCCAGCAGGGTCAGGAACACATGGATAAAATTGCCCATGTGTACGTTCACGTACCGCTCCAATGCGGTTCCTTCGCTTGCCGCGTCTTTGATTGTTTGGTTTTCGACCGCCATTTACCCTGCGCTTTCTCTGCACGCCTGCTAATCGCTCCAGAGTGTGAGTTGCCGGACGATTGCCGGGATGCCTTGCGCCGCCAGAAATGAAGGCCATGCTTTGCCAATCCGCCGGGCCGTACAATAACGGAAATGCTCATTGCTGCCGGACTTCTCAGCCTTTTGATATGGGCATATCTCATGCTCGGGCGCGGCGGTTTCTGGCGCATCCATCCTGCCGTACCAGCGGACGTAAAGGCAAGCGCGCTTTCCATTGCCGTGATCATTCCGGCCAGAGATGAAGCCGACGTTGTTGATCGTGCGGTCCGTTCGCTCCTGCAACAAACGGGCACCCAGAGAATCCATATTTTCCTGGTCGACGATGCCAGCAAGGACGGCACGGCGCAAGCGGCGCGCGCAGCCGCTATTGTGGCGGGACAAGCGCAAAATCTTACGGTTGTTCCTGGACTTCCTCTTCCATCCGGCTGGTCGGGCAAGTTGTGGGCGATGCAGCAGGGAATCGAGCAGGCCCGCAAAACTGCGCCAGACTTCTTTCTGTTTACTGACGCTGATATTGAGCACGCGCCTGATGGTGTCGCCGCACTTGTTTCCATTGCCCAGGCGGGACGGTATGACATGGCTTCATTCATGGTGAAGCTCCACTGCCAGTCCGTGGCGGAGAAACTATTGGTCCCAGCGTTCGTCTATTTTTTCTTCAAGCTGTATCCGCCCGCATGGATCGCCAACCCACGCCGCCATGACGCCGGAGCCGCCGGTGGGTGCATTCTCATCCGGCCCGCTGCACTGGAAAAAGCAGGCGGCATCGCCGCCATCCGGCAGGAAGTTATCGATGACTGCGCACTCGCCGCGCACGTCAAGCGCTCTGGCGGACGATTATGGCTTGGCGCTTCTGTCACGACGCGCAGCATCCGCCCCTACGAAGGTTTTTCTGGGATTGGACGCATGATTTCCCGCAGCGCATTCAACCAGCTGCGCCACTCCAATGTCTTGTTGTTTTTATCGATAGGAGGAATGGCAGTCACATACCTGCTTCCGCCTGCGCTCGTCTTCGCGGCACATCGCATTGCGCCTGCCGCTCTTGGCGGCGTCGCATGGCTGCTCATGATCATCAGCTATGTGCCCGTGCTGCGACTTTACCGTCTCAATCCTTTGTGGGCATTGGCCCTCCCTTTGGCGGCAGTTTTTTATGTGGGAGCAACGTTCCACTCAGCCTGGAAATATTGGACAGGGCGCGGCGGCGAATGGAAAGGCAGAATCCAAGATCCTAGAGAGAGTCCTCAAACTGGTCCGAGCTGAGCAAAAATTAGGTGAGGAATTAAAACGTTGAGTGGGCGCCACATTCCTGTTTGGCAGGATCTTCCAATTTCTCTTCCGGCTTGTTCACTTTGATGCCCACGGCGGCAAAAATGCGCTCCTTGGTCACGCTCTCGTCTTCTTCATGCGGCTGCTGGATTCTGGCCACAGCCTCAGATGACAGCGGTGTATCCAGAGGATCGCGGTGAGTGATTGTCCATATCCAGCCCAGCACGGCTATAAGGAAGGCAAACTGCCCTACTTCACTGGAGATGCTCCGCAGCATGGGATCGGTGTAAATGCTTGCCACGAACCGCGTGGTGGACTGCACAGTGAGGTACAACACAAAGCCAATGGCAATCTCTGCTACAGAAGACTTCCAGGTGATGCCCAGTTTTTTTGCCTGGACCAGCAGAGTCCACAGAAGGGCCGCGTCAGCCAGGAAGATGGTGCGTTCAATGGTAAGTGGAACTTCAATGAGCGGACTTTTATGCCCAGAAGGCATCATCACGGAAAACGCCACCGCAGTTGCAATGCTCAGCACTGCCCAGAAACAAAATTTGGCCACCGTGCGACCGGGCAAAGATTCAAAGGGGGCCAGCACTTTCACCAGGATTTCCAGCAAAACCAGGTTGAGCAGGATCGCCTCAATGAAATCAACTACTGAGTAGGTAATCACAAAGGCATTCGCGCTGCCGAACTGCTCTACCGCCGCAGTAAGAATGGAAGCGCTAGTCATGTAGAACAGGTAATAACTAAAGACTTTCCAATGTTGAAAAAACTGCTTACGTTTGACCAGAGCGCCGCATGCCACCATCTCACAAACAATGGTGACATACCAGAACACGTAATCAAACGTAAGCAGCTGATGTTTCATGAATCGTTTTCTTATTGAGCGCTGTTAAGAGCGCTCGTGGGCGGCATGGGAATAGGACCAGCCGGACCTGAGGGGCCCTGAACGATCGGACCCGTGAGCGAACCTACCGTAAGCGCAATTCCAAGAATAATGTCAATCATTAGGGAACCTTCCTTAGTGCCCCGAATTACAGTCTCTCGAGGGTGAGTCGACGTATAGCAAGCCCGCGTGTGGCTAAGGAAGTTCTAATTCCCGTTCCACAATGGTACTCTTTACACGTCCATTACATATTATTTCGGCATTTGGCGCTCTCAGCCATATACCCTAAGGACCTGTCCTGAGGTCACTTGCATTAGGTTTCCTTATGAAACAGCGAAAAATTTGTAAGCTGCTGACATCAAACAGCTTAGCCATAAATTACTGTTTAAAATCGTACTTTCTCAGACCTGTGATAATAAAGAAGATGTTACCTCTGAGGTTCTCGTTAATTTTGATGGTCTTAGCGTCGCTCTTCCCCTGCCACGCTCAACAGGTTTCCGCCAATGCAGGGACTTCGGGCGGGCTGGGAAAAGTGGTTTTTCCCAATTCCTGCTCTTCTGCGGCACAGGCGGTTCTTGTGAAAGGAATTGCACAACTCCATTCTTTCCAATACGCCGCCGCGGAAAGCGCCTTTACCGACGCCACATATGCGGATTCCCGTTGCGCCATGGCTTACTGGGGTTTGACCATGTCCAGCTACCGCCCGCTGTGGGACGGAGCGGACCAAAAAGCTCTCAACAAAGGCCGGCATTTCCTGGATCAAATCCAGAAAGACTGGCCGGTTAGCCGGCGCGAGCGCGAATACATTAACGCCATTGCAATCATCTTCAGTGACAATCGCCGGCTGGGCGATGAACGCATTGCGGACTACAGCCGCGCCATGGCCGAGATTGCAAAACATTATCCTGACGACGGAGAAGCCCAGGCCTTTTACGCTTTATCTCTTCTGGCGCTGCCGCATGACGACACGAAAACTCGCGAGCATGTGATCGCCATTCTAAACAAACTTATGTTGTCTCAGCCGGAGCATCCCGGCGCTGTGCACTACCTGATCCACGCCGCAGACACCGCGGAGCTTGCGCCGCAAGGACTGGAAGCAGCGCGCCGCTATGCCAAAATCGCTCCCGACTCCTCGCATGCTCTACACATGCCGGCGCACATCTTTGTCCGGCTGGGTTTGTGGCAG
>C688J14111_10000048_pt1 | contig 24271 bp, 18 predicted proteins | sample HopSoiMetagenom1_FD_14111 | JGI IMG/M metagenome (IMG submission 14111)
GGTGTTCCCCCGCCGCAGCCGCATACGGCGGCTTGAGGCTATTGTGATCGACAATCCTTCGGCGGGAAATTACGAAGAACTTGCCGATCTCTATTTCGAAGACGGCAAGTATGGCCGGGCACGAGAGCGCTACAACCGGGCGATCTCGACACGGACTGACTCTCCCGATCCTTTCTATAGGCGCGCGCTGTGCGATCTGAAGCTCGGAGACTATGGAGCGGCTGTTACCGATCTCCAGCACGTGATAGCCAAAGATCCGCGCTATGACTATGATCGCGCGGCTGGCCTGCTCGCCGATGCGCTCGCAAAAACAGGCCAGACGGAAGCTGCGGCCGGAATGTTCGCGCGCGTGGTGGAGAGATCTACCCTCTCAGAGACACTGGTAAACTATGCCGAATTCCTGAAGAGTCAGGGCCGCCATGCCGAGGCGCGCGAATGGGCACAACGAGTGCTCACTCGCAAGAAGACTCTACCCGGCTATCTGAAGCGACGCGAAAGACCATGGTTCCGTAAGGCCGCTGCGCTGGCCAAATAGTTTGCAGCAGGGGCGTGGGGCGCCCCCGGGTCCTTTGGTAATGGCCGCACGCCGGTGGAGCAGGCCATTCCAGACTGGCATCTTAGCTCCTCTCGCGGCTGAAGCCGGATCATTCTCCAGTGCTGCTGCGCAAGGCTGAAACGGTCTGCTCCACCCTGAATAAGTCCTGCGTCACCTTTACTGACCTCTGTCCATCATCTCTGAGTAACCATTGTTTACCAGTGCGGTACACACTTTCGGCTTTGTATTGCATCCCATTGAGAGTAGCGGGATGCTGTGTACCCCGGAGTTACTAATGGTCATCAAAGGCGTGAAGCACTACGCAGAGATCGGTCGCATGACGGACCCCAACACTCGCCAGGAACGGTTTCGGTATACCTTGCAGCGCCAACACTCCTCCGCCATCCTCTACTGGGGACATGAGCACACCGAAGAAGCCGCCGTCGAAATGGCTAACATGTACCTGAACTTGATGGACCATTGCGTCGTCTCTCTCAGAGACAAACCGGGACCCAGGGCGCAAAGCGTGCAGTTCATCGCCGCTCCGCGGCTAATGCAAGCCTAGGAAGTATCGGGTGGATGGTGATCGGCGAAGGCCGATAACACGCAGCGCAAGGCACGCGTCTATTCTTCCTACCATTTAAAACCTTCAGGCTCTGTCGCCTAACCAAACGGGAATGCTCTAGCGCAGGCTCACTTCGGCCGATCACTCGACCTTCTTCATGATCCCACGAACCTGGCATAGAGGCTTCTTGCCACCATCGGATCCGTGGTGCCTTTGATGATTGCTCTTCCATCGCGGAACAGCGTCATCTCGTAGGCTTCGCGCCAGAACTTCAGCACCATGTCGTTGTAGCGGACTTCACCGTGGGCGACGAGGCGCGAACTCACTTCGGGAAAGTCTATTGGGCGCTCGCGCTCGTGGATCTGCACGGAGTTTCTTCCACAGAGGGTGATGTGAGGACCAGCTTTGCCCCCGAGATAGTCGAAAGTTCTTTCACCGCATACGTGGCAATCGCTGCGTGGACTGGCAGCCGAAATTTCCGAGCGCTCGTTTGTCCAGAGATCGAAAGAAAGCAAGGTTCGTCGTAAGCTCCCGTCTGCTCCTACCAACAGTTTCAATGTCTCCGCCGCCTGCACCGAAGCGACGAGATTGGCGGCGGAGCTGAGAATGCCGGCGGTCTCGCAGGTTGCAAAACTGCCGCGCGGAGGTTCGGGAAAGATGCACGCCAGGCATGCGGTCTCACCCGGCAGCACGTTCATAGTCACCGCATAAGAGCCTACGGCGGCCGCGTAGATCCAGGGTTTGCGCCTCTCGACGGCAAAGTCGTTGATCAGGTAGCGAGTCTCGAAGTTGTCAGTGCAGTCTAGGACCAGGTCCACGCCGTCGAGCAGCGAGATCGTGTGGGGCGTGAGGTCTTTTACGTGAGGCTCGACATGAATTTCAGAGTTGATGGTTGCAAGCTTGCGCGCAGCGGCTTCGGCTTTGGGAAAGCTTTGCCGGGCGTCCTCCTCGTCGAACAGGAGCTGGCGCTGGAGATTGCTGGCCTCCACATAGTCGCGATCGATGATGCGCAGGCTACCCACACCGGCTCGGGCAAGCAGAGTACAGGTTGAGCCGCCGATCGCGCCGCATCCCACCACCGCGACTTTGGCCGCGCAAATGCGTTTTTGTCCTTGGAAGCCGATTGGGACAAACAGGGTCTGGCGCGAATAGCGTTCCGAATAGGTCGGAGGCTTCGATTCTGGGACCATTTCCGCCATGTCGGGGCCGCGAATCCGGCTGAATTTGAGCAGATCACCATTATTATAGGCGGGTGCATTCTGACTTCTGGAATCGACAGCCCATTGGCACGTCTACGCAAGAACTGAGCGCCGGGGAGAAGATCTAATTCTTTCGCATTTCGCACAGCCCAGGAAAGCTGTGCCACCGGGGTGGTTGGGTCAATTCTCGTGTTTGTTCCTCAGCTCCCTACGTCGCGCGTCGACCTTTATGGCAACAACGAGTGCGATCGCGCTGGGGCTTTTACTGAGCTGCGCTGTGCCCCTCATTAACGCGCAGACTCCGGCTTCAGTTCCGGATGTCCACTCAATTCACACCCAGGGCGAGGCCGCTGGGTCGCCTGCGCCCTCGTCGCAAACTTCCAATGGCGAGCAGCCCACCGCGAACCAAACCGGCAGTGCCTTCAGTCGTTACTCTGGATATCGCATTCGCAGCGTCGCGTTCAGAAATGCGCAGCGAATTAATCAGGACGAGCTGCTTAAGTCAGTTGCAGTCCAACCGGACCAGGTGCTCGATCGCACTCTGGTGCGTGGCAGCATCCAGCAATTGTTTGCCACTGGGCGCTTTCGCACAATCACCGCGGAAGTGAATCCGTATCTCGACCGTTCGCTCGATTTGATCTTTGGAGTCGACGAAAAACTGTTTGTGGGCAGCATCATTGTCTATGGCGCGCCGCGTCCGCCCACGGCGAACCAGTTGGTAAATGCGAGCAAATTGCAGCTTGGCCAGGAGTTCGATGAGGACCTGATCGCGGCGGGAGTCGAGCGCATGAAACGCTTGCTCGCCGAAAATGGGTATTTCGAGCCGACCATCCGCATGGATTCGTCAGTTGACCCGCCGCACCAGCGCATCGCGCTGAGCTTCATCGTGGATCGAGGCAGCCACGCTCGGTTGGGCGAGGTGATCGTCAAAGGCGATCCGGGCTATCCTCCCGGGAAGATTCGCAGCATTACCAAACTTCATCCTGGTCAGACCATAACGGCAGGACGCCTGAGCCGCGCTTTTACGCGTCTGCGCAAGAAATATCAAAAGACTGAACGACTCGAGGCTCAGGTGGCGCTGGTCGATCGTAACTACCACACCGACACCGATCGGCTGGACTATGTCTTCGAAATTAATCGTGGACCCATCGTCGAGGTTCGCTTGGAAGGAGCGCGGCTGCGGCGAGGGCTGGTCAAGAAGTACGTGCCTATCTATGAAGAAGGTGCGGTGGACGAGGATCTGCTCAGCGAAGGGCGCCGCAATTTACGGGACTACTTCCAAACCAAAGGCTACTTTGACGCGAAGGTCACATCGCAAGTGACGAACAAAGACGGCCGCCAGCTTGTAATCTTCGATGTCGATCGCGGCGAGCGCCACACCTTCAGCGATCTCACGATAAGCGGCAACAAATACTTTCCCAAAGAAAGCATCCGTGAACGTATGGCGATTCAGCCGGCCGACGCCCTTCAACGTCGCGGCGTCTTCAGTTCGGCTTTAATGGCGCGTGATCTCTCCGTCATCACTGGCCTCTACCAGGCAAATGGATTTCAGCAAGTGAAAGTCACCTCCCATGTGAACGATGATTACAAAGGCAAGAAGGGCCATTTGCGCGTTGCCATCAATATCGAGGAGGGCGCGCAGACGCTGGTCCGGTCTGTGCAGATCACCGGCAACAGTCACTTTTCTGACGATCTGCTGCGCGATCAGCTGAGCACGATTGAGGGCCAGCCCTTCTCCAACTACTTGCTGGCCAACGATCGCGACTCGGTGGTGAGCTACTACTTCGACCGTGGCTTTCCCGACGTGCAGGTGGAGACCACGACGAATCCCAGTTCGGGCCAGGCAAACCGGCAGGATGTGAGCTTCAAGATCACTGAGGGGCGGCAGGTATTCGTAGACAAGATTCTCGTCTCCGGTTTGAGATTCACGCGACCCTTTGTCGTTGGCCGCGAGTTCGAAATCAAGGAGAACGAACCGATGAGCCAATCGCGCATTCTGAACACGCAGCGCCGGCTCTATGACCTGAGCATCTTCAATCAAGTCGATATGGCCCCTGCGAACCCTGATGGCAATGCTGACAAGAAGAACCTGATGGTCCAGATTGAAGAAGCCAAGCGCTACACGTTTGATTACGGTCTTGGCTTCCAGGTGCAAACTGGGAATGTAAGGAGCGACTGCCAGAACGTCGTCGTGAGTCCTACGTCGACTCAGGTGTGTAATCCGGGTGGAGCGACCGGCTTTAGTCCGCTAGTGACGTTCGGCGTCACGCGTTCGAACTTTCGTGGACGCGACAATACCATCGTCTTTCGCACCAACGTCGGACGATTGCAGCAGCGCGCTCTCCTGAGCTACGAGCAGCCGCACTGGCTCAATCGCAGTGATCTGACTCTCACCTTCAACGCCTTCTATGACAGCACGCAAAACGTGCTCACCTTTAGCTCAGAGAGACTCGAGGGTTCGGTTCAGGCGCTGCAGCAATGGCGTAAGGGAGAAAGTTTTCTCTACAAGTACACGTACCGCCTGGTGAAAGTTGATCAGAGTACGCTGCACATCGATCCTGAGCTGATTCCGCTGCTGTCGCGCCCGGTTCGAGTAGGAATTCCCAGCATTAGCTATGTGCGCGATCATCGCGACGACCCCATCGATTCCCATAAGGGAACTAACAACGCGGTTGACTTTGGCATCGCATCGCGAGTGTTCGGTTCGCAGGCGAACTATGCCCGAACGTTTTTTGAGAATTCGTCCTACCATTCATTCAATCAGGATAAGAACATCAGTGGGCGGCGCTGGACGTTTGCACGCTCCACCCGCATCGGCGTGGAAGAACCCTTCCCCTCAAAGGATCCGCTCGCAAGTGCGGTTCCTTTGCCGGAGAAGTTCTTTACCGGAGGCAGCAACTCGCATCGCGGATTTGCGATCAACCAGGGCGGACCTCGGGACGCCACCACAGGGTTCCCGCTGGGCGGGGATGGCCTATTCGTCAACAATCTCGAGCTGCGCACTCCGCCCATCGCGCTGCCCTACATCGGAGATAACCTGAGCGCGGTCATTTTTCATGACGCCGGCAACGTTTTCACTTCGCCGTCGGACATCTTCCACAGCCTGGGGCATTGGTCGCAACCGCACCAGGAGAACTGTCAGCCCCAATCCACGCAGCCCTGCGATTTCAACTACCTCGCCCAAGCGGTAGGATTAGGGGTGCGATACCGCACACCGATTGGGCCGGTTCGCGTGGATTTCGGATACAACCTAACGCCGACGTACTTCCCAGTTCGGGACGATCCCGTGCGCGGGCCGTATCTCGATCACACCGGACGATTCAATTTCTTCTTTAGCATAGGTCAGACGTTCTGATGCGTTATGCCGGCTACATCCTGTTCGCGGTGCTTGTCTCGGCCGCCGCCCATTCTGGGGAGACGCTGGACCGCATTGTAGCGACCGTCGACCGTCATCCGATCACGCGCAGCGATGTCGAGCAGGAGGCGCGCTTCACGCATCTGACTGCCGGTGAAGCGGGTCAAGTGACCGTTCAGGACGAAATTGCCGCGCTGGAACGCCTAGTGGACCGCAATCTGATCGCCGATCAAGTCGCGGTATTCGGCGTTGTCCCGGTCACCAGGAAGGAACTTGACGCGCGTCTGCTCGAAATGCGCAAGCAGCTTTCCGGTAGCGACTCGGAGACTGCCTGGCAGCGTCTGCTCGCAAAGAATGGATTGACGGACCAAGACGTGGAGAGCCGCATCGACCAGGAAATCCAGACCCTCCGCTTCATCGACCTGCGTTTTCGGTCAGAAGTCAGAGTCGGACCGCGAGCGATTCAGACCTACTACGACACCAAGTTCATTCCCGAAATGAAGAAGAAGAATGTCGTGGCGCCCCCGCTTGAGCAGGTGCAGGATCAGATTGAGGCCGTGTTGCGCGAGGAACGTGTGAACGCGCTGATTGCTGAGTGGCTCAAAACACTACGCACGCAGAGCCGCATTCAAACATTCGATCCCTCGCTGCCACTCGCTCTCGACAGGAAGACCCCCGATGTTTCCGACCTGCACTTCCTCCCGCTGCACATAACCGGTCCGAATCAGGCGGCTAGTCAGTAGCTTATCAGTAGCTTAATAGTATGGCTGAAAAGATTCCTAAATCGAACCGCCAGTTCCGCTGGGGACAGCTTGGCCTGGGTATCGCTTTGCTGCTGGCTGCTGTTGGCCTCAGCTTTTATCTGAACAGCAATGGGTTTCGCGACCGGGTACGCCGATATGTAATCAGCGAGCTCGAGGCAGTCACTGGAGGCCGAGTCGAGCTGCGCAGCTTCGTCTGGAACTTTTCACGGCTGCAATTCGATATCGATGACCTCACGATCCACGGACTCGAAAAGCCCGGAGACATCCCCTACGTTCACGCCGATCATGCACGCGTGATGGTGAAGATCATCAGTTTGTTCAGGCGAGATCTCGGCTTGCGCGAACTCGACGTGCAGCATCCGGTTCTCCACGTCATCGTGTATCCCGACGGCAGTACGAATCAGCCAACGCCAAAGACAAAGACCACCGGCGGCACAGTTGCTGAGCATTTGTTTTCCATTCGCATGGATCGCCTGCGAGTCAGCGAGGGCATGCTGTTGCTGAATGAAACGCAGGTGCCCATCGACATCAGCGCCAACACCGTAACGGCGGGCATGACATACCAACGTGTTCCCAAGCCAAGCTACAACGGTTGGATTCAGGCCGGCAGTTTGCAGTTGAAGCATCTCGGCTACCCAGAAGTCGTTTCGCAGGCGGCGACCAACTTCACCCTCAGCAACAATGAAATCCAGGTGAGCTCGTTGCAATGGACAAGTGGAAAATCAAAGATTGAAGCATCCGCGAGGATCGTCGATCTTCGTAGACCCCGTGTCGAGACAAAGTATCGGGGAACTCTCGAAGTGGCCCAGATCAGCAAGATTTTCGGGGTCCGTGAACTGCGCGACGGGATGGTTGAGGTGAATGGAAGTGGCCGCTACATTTCCAATGAGAACTTTTTCACCTCGGGCAGGCTCGCGCTGAAAGACGGAGAATATTCGGCTCCCGCGCTCCACCTCAGCGGAGTCAATGCAAATTCCGAGTACGCCCTCGATGTGGATCGCATCACCCTTACCAAGCTGAGCGGACAGGCATTGGGGGGAACTTTCGATGGAAATGCCAGCCTCATTCACTGGTCGAAGATTGTGCCCACATCAGGTTTCACCTCTGGCACACGAAAGGTTACGCACATCCCTCCTAGGCAACCGATGGGTACCGTAGAAATCAAAGTCGCTGGCATGCCGTTGGCCCAAGGCTTACGCGCTTTGCTTGCACCCAAGAGTCCGCTGAACCAGCTGCGCATCGCATCCAGCGCCCAGGGAACGATCGCGACGCGTTGGGTCGGGTCTCTGAGTAGCGCTGACACCACGGTCGATCTGAACGCGCAGGCGCCAGCTTCACCCGCCACCTCCGATCTCCCGCTGACGGGCTCAGTTCATGCGACGTACCACGGACGTGGTGATCGCATCGATGTTGCTGGCGTGAATCTTGCAGGCCGGACAACGCGGATCAGTGCCACTGGCGCGATCGGCGCTGAATCCGAACTGCGTGTGTCGGTCAATACCTCGGATCTTTCCGAGCTCGCTAACGTCATCCGGACTTTCGGTACCAGCCAACAGCAACTTCCCGCAATCGTTCATGGGCACGCGTCATTCAATGGCACCGTTAAAGGCAAGTTGGTTGCGCCTACCATCGTGGGCCACTTGCAGGCGACTGACTTCGATACCGTAATTCCTTCTGCTCCTCTTGGATCTTCGCCGCCAGGTACACAGGCGACTTCCCACAGCATGCATTGGGATTCACTAGTAGCAGATATAAGCGACTCTCCCAGTCTGGTTGCAGCGCGCAACCTAATACTTAAACGAGGAAGCGCCCAGATCACCGGATCAGCAAGCGCCGGTTTGCGTGATGGTCAATTCCAGCAGGATTCCTCAGTCGAAGCGCGACTCGCAATGCGCAACTCTGACTTGCAAGAGCTGCAAAGCCTGGCCGGCACTCACTACGCTGTGAGCGGGAGCGTCACTGGGCAGGTGGCGGTCGCAGGGACGAAGCAAAAACTCAATGGCACTGGATATTTGCAACTCGCGGATGGAGCAATCTACGGCGAACCTTACCGCTCGCTTGCAACCGATGTGCGATTTCAGGGTCAGCAGGTTGAATTCCGCAATATCGCTCTGCAGCACAACGGCGGACGCGCTACCGGACAGGCTGCTTACGCTTTCGACTCACAGACGTTTGCATTCAGCGTAAAGGGCAGCAACTTCGACCTCGCGCATCTTTCGCGTTTACAGACGAGGAAACTCAGCGTTGGTGGGCGCGCAGAATTCACTGCAAACGGCTCGGGTACGCTGGCACAGCCAACCGTGAATGCCGCGATGTCTGTCACAGGACTGCTGCTCAGCGGAGAACCCGCCGGGGACCTTGTCGCCACGGCGATCACGCATGGCTCCGACATGCACCTCGAAGCGCATACCAACACGCAAGTCGCCTCCGCAAGGATGGAGGGCGACATACATTTGCGAAACGACTTCCCAGCGGAACTTCACTTGGATCTCGCGAAGCTCGACTTTGATCCGTTACTGCGGGCATATCTTGCAGGCAAAGTCACTGGGCATTCCTCATTGTCAGGCAGGTTCGTGCTGCGCGGACCACTCAAGCGGCCCCGGGACATCGTTGTCGAGGCCGACATCGACCAATTTTTTGCGGATGTGCAGAACATCAAGCTTCACAACGAGGGCCCACTTCGCTTCTCGGTCAGCCGGCAGGTCGCGAGCATCCAGCAGATGCATATTGTCGGTGCCGATACCGATATCAGCGGCACCGGAACAGTCGAGCTCACCGACTTAAAACGCTTGGACCTTCATGGGAACGGCCATGTGAACCTCGCGATTTTGCAAACTATCAATCCGGCCGTCTCCTCTTCCGGGCAGATGACGTTCACGGTGAACGCAACCGGGCGGCTCGATGATCCCAACTTTGCGGGTAACGTGCAAATTGGCAATGGAGCGCTGGCCTTCGTCGATCTTCCTAATGGATTAAGCGAGATGAATGGGTCGCTTAGCTTTGATAAGAATCGTCTTCGGGTGCAAAGACTAACCGCGCGCACTGGTGGCGGCGATCTGGTTCTGGGCGGTTACATCACCTACAGCAATGGAATCTTTTTTGACCTCACCGGCACGGGACGCGACATCCGTATCCGTTATCCCGAGGGCGTAAGTTCGCAGGCTACGGCTGATCTCCGACTTGTCGGCACGGTGCAGAACTCTCTGCTCTCCGGCGACGTGACCATTACGAAGTTCGGGCTTACTCCGCAGTTCGATTTGGCGGGATATGTACAGCGGGCGAAGCAGCCGACAAATCCGCCAAACCCGCATTCCTTGGTAGATAACGTACGCCTGGACGTCCACATCGTCTCGACTCCCGAGCTGCGCGTGGAAACCTCACTGGCGCGTGTCTCCGGTGACGTGGATATCCGGTTGCGCGGCACTGCGGCTCGCCCGGCGGTATTGGGCAGGTTGAATGTCGCAGAAGGCGACATCACGTTCAACAGCACCACGTATCACCTTGAGCGCGGTGACATCGTCTTTGCCAATCCCGTCCGAATCGAGCCGGTCGTCAATATGGAAGCCTCAGCCCGTGTACGTGGCTACGATATAACGCTCGGATTTCACGGCACTCCCGACAAGCTGAATGTGAACTACCGCTCCGAGCCGCCGTTGCCTTCGGAAGACATCATTGCGCTGCTCGCGTTCGGGCGGACTCGACAGGAGAGCGAGATACAAGCCGAGCAAGGATCGCAATTAGCGACCAATCAAACGTTCGCGCAAACAGCTTCAAATGCCATTTTGGGAGAGGCTCTGAATGCCGCAGTGAGCAGCCGCGTGCAAAAGCTATTTGGAGTCAGCAGAATCAAAATCGATCCCAATATCGGCGGGACAGAAGGTAACCCGAACGCGCGTCTTACGGTCGAACAGCAGATATCGAAGAATGTCACGGTCACGTATCTTACAAATCTCGGACAATATGCGCAGCAAGTCTTCCAAGTGGAATACAACATCAACAAGAACATCTCGCTGGTCGCAGTGCGCGACTATACAGGCGTGCTGGCGATTGACTTACGCATACGACAGCGGAAAAGGTAGCTAAATCGGGTGATCGGGTGATCGGGTGATCGGGTGAAGTAACACGTGCCGGCCTGGCCCTATCAGTCGATTTCGAGTCCCTCATGCTTCTCCAACGACAACTCATGGTAGAGCGTCAGCTCCGGGCTCGTGGCATCTTTGATGAGCGAGTGCTCTCCGCAATGAGCGAGGTGCCACGCGAAGAGTTCGTTCCACCGGAGCTGCGCGAGCATGCCTATGAAGACCGTCCGCTAACGATTGGGTGTTCGCAAACCATCTCACAGCCGTACATCGTCTCGTCAATGCTGCAGGCCGCCGAGCTTCGTCCGGAAGATCGCGTATTGGAGCTCGGCACCGGCTCTGGATATCAAGCCGCCCTCGTGGCCGAGATCGTCGTTGAGGTAGTTAGCATTGAGCGACATGCGGAGCTCGCAGAAGTCGCGCGGGAGCGCCTCTTGCGACTTGGATATCGAAACGTGGAGATTGTGATAGGGGATGGCACGCTTGGCTACGCCCCACGTGCGCCGTATGACGTCATTCTCGTTTCGGCCGCAGCGCCTTATATTCCGCAGCCTCTTGTTCAGCAATTGGCGATTGGCGGACGCATGGTGCTGCCGGTCGGCAGCCGCGATCTGCAGGAGCTAATGCTGGTGCGCAGAGATGCAGACGCCATCCGCCAAGTGCGTCTCGATGGGTGCGCCTTCGTGCCTCTAATCGGGGAGGCGGGGTTTAGGGAATAGTCTTTCACTGCGGAAAAACGGAGACACAGAGAAGAAGTGTTGGGGTTTGCTCAAGGGAGCCATAAGGCGCGAAGCACAGATCCCACCGCTTCCCGACTTCTCCGTGTGTCCGTGGTTAGAATAGTGTGAATGTCCACTCTCCACGACCTGCGCGTCTCGCTCGAGATGATCAAGTGGGAGCATTCGGTGTTCGCGCTTCCGTTTGCGTTGTGTGGAGCGATGTTGGCGGCACGAGGTTGGCCTTCTGCATGGCAGCTCCTGTGGATCGTCGTAGCTATGGTGAGCGCGCGTTCGGCTGCGATGGCTTTCAACCGTTATGCGGATGCCGACATTGATGCAGCAAATCCGCGCACGAGAATGCGCGCCGTTCCTGCGGGAATTCTGAGCAAACAGTTCGTCGGATTATTTGTGATAGCAGCGAGCACTATCTTTATCTTCTCCGCTGGGATGTTGAATCGACTCACTCTCCTGCTCTCCCCAGCTGCGCTAGTAATCGTTTTTTTGTATTCCTACACCAAACGCTTCACGCGCTGGTCGCATCTGGTGCTGGGGTTCGCACTTGGCGTCGCGCCGGCGGCGGCATGGATCGCAGTTCGCGGCTCTCTCGACGCACGTATCCTTCTGCTGACGGGCGTGGTCACCTGCTGGGTGGGCGGCTTTGACGTGCTGTATGCCTGCCAAGATTGCAAGTTCGACGCCGAATTCGGCCTGCACTCTCTCCCTCGCCACTACGGTGTTGCAAATGCACTGGTGCTCGCGCGCCTGATGCACGCAGTTATGATCATGCTGCTCATTGCCGTTGTTGCCGTATTTCACTTGGGCGGGTTTGCAGTAACGGGAGTCTGTGCCGTGGCAATGCTGCTTGCCTACGAACATTCGCTCGTTTCCTCCCGCGATTTGTCCAGGCTCAACGCTGCCTTCTTCACCATGAACGGAGTGATTGCCGTAGTCCTGTTTGTCTTCGTGGCCGCGGACTTGTTATGGCAGAACCGGCGTCTGTGATCCTCTAGCTTGTTCAAGCACAGGCTCCTGCGCTGTGAGCTACGGCAGGCAGGCAAGCAAGATGCCAACGGGACACCTCTACTCAGTTCTCCCGGAGATCAGAACTGCCGTCCAAACAAAACCCGAATCTCCCGCTGCGAATCGCCGTCGACACCGGCGGCACCTTCACTGACTGCGTCTGGATCGAGAATGGCCGTCTGNAAATTCTCAAAGTCTTTTCCACGCCAGCCGATCCATCACAGGCAATCGCGAGCGCAGTCGCCCAAATTCTCGGTGAGTCAAAACGAGACGTGATTCTGCTGCACGGGACAACCGTAGGCACCAATGCTTTACTTCAGCGCAAGGGCGCGCGCACTGCTCTCATCACTACCGCCGGATTCGAAGATGCGATCGAGATCGGCCGTCAAGCGAGGTCGAACCTGTACGATCTGAACGTCCGCCGCATTGAGCCGTTGATCCCGCGGGATTTGCGCTTTGGCGTACGAGAGCGAACGCTTCCTGACGGCAGCATTGAACGCGTCCCTTCCGAGGATGACCTACGCCAGCTCCGTTCCGCAGTCCAGGCGAGCGGCGCTGAATCGCTCGCTGTGTGTCTGCTGTTTTCCTTTGCGAACGCCGCAAATGAACAAGGCGTTCAGCGTGAACTTGCAACGCTCGGTATCCCTGTCTCTCTATCGCATCGGATCCTTCCCGAATTCCGCGAGTACGAGCGCATGAGCACGGTTGCCGTGAACGCGTATCTGCAACCACTGATGCAACGGTATCTCGAAAACCTGCGAGCGCGACTCTCTGCCGCGAAGACCGCAAGAATTTTCGTTATGCAATCGAGCGGAGGAATTACCGCGCTCGGCAACGCGGCCGCCGAGCCGGTGCGAACGGTTCTCTCAGGTCCCGCGGGAGGCGCCGTCGGCGCCCTGGCAATGGGCTGCAGCGCCGGGTTCGATAAGGTCATTTCCTTTGATATGGGAGGGACCTCGACCGACGTCTCGTTGCTCGAAGGCCGCTTGTCTGTCGCCTCAGAAGCAGAAGTCGCCGGCCTCCCGGTGCGCGTACCTATGCTGAACATTCACACCGTAGGCGCGGGTGGCGGCTCACTGGCGCGTATCGACGCTGGCGGAGCATTACGGGTAGGCCCGGAATCAGCCGGCGCAGATCCTGGTCCGATCTGTTACGGGAAGGGCACTCAGCCGACGGTCACAGATGCCAACCTGTTGCTCGGACGTTTGCGTCCGGAGAACTTTCTTGGCGGCGAATTCCGGTTGGACGTTCCGCGGACACGCGCACTTTTCCGAGAGTGGATCAGCAAACACCGACTGCGCTGGTCAGAAGAAGAGTTGTCCGGCGGGATTGTCCGTGTCGTGAATGCCACGATGGAGAAGGCCATCCGCGTGGTCTCGCTCGAGCAGGGCTACGACCCGCGCGATTTCGCGCTACTTGCCTTCGGCGGCGCCGGAGGCCTACATGCATGCGAGCTGGCGGCGGCCCTCTCGATGTCTCGCGTCATCGTTCCCCCCGCGCCTGGCGCGCTCTCGGCCTATGGCATTCTGGTCAGCGATGTGACAAAGGACTTTTCGCGCACCGCTCCGATGCTGCTTTCCGTTGAGACTTTCAGCTCCGCTGCCCGCAAAATTGAGAGTGATTTCGAAAAGCTGAAGACTACCGCGCGACATGAGTATGAGACCGAAGGTTGGAAAGGAAGCCCTAGCCTCAAGTGCTCCGTTGATCTGCGTTACGAAGGCCAAGGATACGAGCTGAATGTCCCGTGGCGTAGCTCAGCAGCGGTCGTGCAAGATTTCCACGCGGCACATCAGAAACGATTTGGCTACCAGCATCGGGGGAAGAAGATCGAACTTGTGACTTTACGTTTGCGTGCTTCTCTTCCGCAACCGGGCACGACCATGAGCAACTTTCGCGCAAATCGTGCTAACAGGAGCAGACATGTTCCGGCGAACGTGTACTTCGATGGAAAACGACACAAAAGTCGAGTATACGACCGCGATTCTCTGTCGTCCGGGTTCTCTGCCTCTGCGCCGCTGATTGTGACAGAGTACACCGCGACGACCGTTGTGCCTCCAGGATGGAGATTCACTCTGAAGCCTTCCGGAGCGTTATTGATAGAGGCTAAGACTCACAGGCGACGATCCCAATGAGGCCTTACGCACTCTTTCATGTTTGCTGACTAGAGCCAAAAAAGAGCAAAGAGTGAAGCCGGGCGAGGACGGCCGAAACGGAAGTCTCGTTGGCGGCAAAGTCCTCGCCGACCCACTGGAGATTCCTCCGAGCATGTCTCAGTTACCGATCGCAGCACAATGGATTCTTCTTACCGTTATTGCCTTCGTTGCCTCAACGCTCGCAGCCATTTCGGGTTTCGGCGGCGCCGCGGTTTTATTGCCGGCTTTAATCGCAATCTTCGGCGTACGTGAGGCGATTCCCATTTTGACCGTCGCGCAACTGATCGGGAATGGCTCCCGCGTTTGGTTTAACCGCAGCGAGGTCAATTGGCCGGTGATTGGTTGGTTCACCTTGGGCTCCGTGCCTCTGGGACTTCTCGGAGGGTACCTATTCGCGACTGTGCCGTTTTCTACGCTCACGCGCCTGGTCGGTGTGTTCCTGCTCTTTACCGTAGTCTGGCGGCACGCTCGCGCAGGCAAGCCGCGCCGTCCTCCATTGAAGAGCTTTGCCGTGATTGGTGCGGGGGCGACATTCCTATCCGCACTGGTGGGCAGCGTTGGCCCGATCATGGCGCCGTTTTTTCTGGCATACGGACTGGTGAAGGGTGCCTACATCGGCACCGAAGCCATGGCAACGGTAGTGATGCATATCACGAAGCTGGTCGCCTACCATCAGACCGCGGTGCTGACGGTCTCCGCCATCCAGTCCGGCCTCGCCTTAGGTCCCATCATGGTTCTGGGTTCATTCTTGGGCAAGAGGGTCGTAGATCGGCTTCCCGAACGGCTTTTTGTGATGATCATCGAAGCTGTACTGATCATCGCCGGGCTGATGTTCTTGATTCGGGGCTGATTAGCACCCGCCCCGTAAAGATGGCATACACGTCCGCGGTCCTCAGAAAGTGATCCACTTTGTCGATCTGAGCGCCTGTCGTTCGACGTGAAGGTAGAGGTCAGGTCATTCAAACTCAGAAGGAGACATAGGCAATGCGGTGCATGGTAATCGTAAAGGCCAGCAAGGAGTCGGAAGCGGGGGCTCTTCCGGACAAGGAAATCCTTACGAAGATGGGCAAGTACAACGAAGAATTGGTGAAAGCCGGCATCATGCTTGCTGGCGAGGGATTACAACCGAGCTCGAAGGGTAAACGTATGAAGTTCTCAGGAGATAAGCGGACGGTGATCGATGGACCTTTTGCGGAGGCGAAGGAACTGGTCGCCGGCTATTGGCTGTGGCAGGTGAGGTCGATGGAGGAAGCCATCGAATGGCTGAAGCGAGCCCCATTCGATGGGGGAACCGAAATCGAAATCCGTCCGGTATTTGAGGCAGAGGACTTCGGAACGGAGTTCACTCCTGAGCTCAGAGAGCGGGAGGAGCGCCTGCGGAAGCAGATTTCGCAAAAGAAATAGCCACAGCATCGGTTTCGTGTCGATTTCGCATAGGGTCATTCGATGTAACAGCAGAGCGGGACAGGTCCGCTGCAATGCATCCGGCGACGGATGCCCACTAATCTCAAGGAGATCATCATGAAGTTCCTAAGTATCTATAAGAGCGTCGAGCGCGGTGTTCCCCCATCGGTGGAAGAGATGGAGAGAATGGGCAAGTTGATCGACAAGCACATTAAGGGCGGAACTCTCGTTGCTACCGAAGGCTGCCTGCCGAGCGCACTGGGCGCACGCGTACGTCTCTCCAATGGCAAGACGACCGTGACCGATGGGCCTTTCACCGAATCGAAAGAGGTCGTTGGCGGGTTCGCCATTCTCCAGGCCAATTCGAAAGAACACGCCATCGAGCTAGCCAAAGAATTCCTCCAGGTTGCTGGTGAGGGCGAGTGCGAAATTCGGCAGGTGTTCGAGGCTGGCACTTGCGCCAATGCAGTCGCGTCCTGACCAGCCCATCGCCTTGCGTCGAGAGTATGGACCATGATGTGATCGGTAGCTGTGACGGCTACCGATACACATCGTGCCATCGACGCGGTCTGGAGAATAGAGTCAGCGAAGGTCATCGCAGTCCTCACGCGAATGGTTCGCGATGTGGGGCTTGCCGAAGACTTCGCGCATGACGCTCTTCTGGTGGCGCTCGAACGGTGGCCCCAGTCGGGCATCCCGGACAACCCGGGCGCCTGGCTGATGGCCACGGCCAAACATCGCGCTATTGATCACTTCCGCCGCAACCAGCTGCTCGATCGCAAGCACGAAGAACTCGGTCGCGAGGTCGCCGAACGGGAAACTGCAGTGCCGGATCCCACCGCGAAAATCGATGACAACATCGACGACGATCTGCTGCGCCTGGTGTTCATCTCCTGTCATCCGATTCTCTCGCGTGAGGCACAACTTGCGCTCACGCTTCGTCTGCTCGGAGGCTTGACCACTGACGAGATCGCGCGTGCATTCCTCGCCTCTGAGCCGACCATCGCGCAACGAATCGTTCGCGCCAAACGCACGCTTGCCGAAGCGCATGTGCCCTTCGAAGTTCCGCGCGGGGCCGACTTCACAACCCGACTCTCTTCGGTTCTCCAGGTCCTCTATCTCATTTTTAATGAAGGCTACACAGCAACAGCAGGTGACGACTGGATGAGACCTGCGCTGTGTGAGGAGGCGCTACGGCTCGGGCGTATTCTGGCCGGACTCGTGCCGAACGAACCGGAAGTACACGGCCTGGTTTCGCTGCTGGAAATCCAAGCCTCGAGATCGAAGGCGCGCGTGGACGCCTCGGGAGCACCGATCCTGCTTCTCGATCAGGACCGCGGTCGATGGGACCAACTCCTCATCCGTCGAGGCCTCGCCGGACTCGAACGTGCAACGATACTCGGCGGTGCTCGTGGCCCGTACGTCTTGCAAGCTGAAATCGCTGCTTGCCATGCCTGCGCGCGCACTGCAGAGGAGACAGACTGGCAGCGCATCGTGGAGCTCTATCGCGACCTCAGCGAAATCGCGCCTTCTCCGATTGTCGAACTGAATCGCGCAGTGGCGGTCGCGATGGCTTTTGGACCCCAAGCAGGTCTTAGCTTGGTGGATTCTTTAACGTCGGAGCCTTCACTGAAGAGCTACCACCTTCTGCCCACTGTCCGCGGTGACCTTCTCAAGAAACTCGGCCGGCTTGGCGAGGCTCGCGTAGAGTTCGAACGCGCCGCAGCGCTTACTCGCAACACCCGCGAACGTGAATTGCTACTCGCACGCAGCCGAGCCTGTTCCGAAGGGTGAACACGAAAGTCACAATGGCGGAGGTCACGAATAGTGCGCAAGATTGGCTGCAGTTTGGAAATTCGTAAGGCGGGCTAACGTTCATCAGAATTGTTGATGTGCTTTTCTCTTCATTAGGACCTCACGTTTTTGCAATCGTGACCTTCGTGTTCACCCCAAGAGACGTTGTCGCAATGGCCGGGCGCAGCAAGAAAGCCATGGCCGCAGCCACGATCAGGGCTATGCCCAAAGCTCCAAATCCGTAATTGAATCCGCCCGATTGTTTGAGGAAATGTCCTACCACGACGGGCCCAAAGTAGCCGCCGAGATTTCCAATGGCATTGATGAGACCCATGGCTGTGGCCAAAACCTTGCGCGGGAGCGTTTCCGTCGGTAAGGCCCAAAATGGTCCGAGCGAGGCATACACAGCAGCCACGGCCAAGGTAATGAGAGAGAAAGAGAGCCAGGGAACACGCTGAGTCGCCAAAGCGCCAAGGAATGATGCTCCCGAGACAACCAGGGTTACGCTCATGTGGGCGCGCCGCTCGCCCGTCCTGTCCGAGCTTTTCGCCGCCCACACCATCAGTACCGCTGAAAGGATGTAAGGGATGGTAACCACATTCCCAAGCGTGATCGCACTTAGCTTTTGTGCCTTGCCGAGCGCAGTGGGCAACCAGAAGAGCGAACCATAACTGCCAAAGTTCCGGAGAAAGTAGATGGTGGTGAGGATGAGCACCTGTGGGGAGAGCAGCGCCGCGAAATAACTTACCTTCTCCGGAACCTTGAGCTCCGTGGCTTCTCGGGCAAGTGTTGTTTCTAAAAAGTCCCGTTCCTCTTTTGATATCCACCGAGCTTGCCGAGGATAATCGTCGATACTCACGAGCCAGATGAGCAGCCATAAGAATGGCAGCGCCCCTTCCACGATGAGGAGCACGCGCCAGTTCCAATGCGTCAGTAACCAGCCGGAGAGCGGAGACGAGATCACCACCGAAAGCGGCAGGCAGAGCATCCAGTAGGCATTGGCGCGAGCGCGTTCTGCTCGAGGAAACCAGTGCGCTACCAGCACGAGAACCGCCGGCCACACGCCTCCTTCAGTAATTCCCAAAGCGAGACGCATGAGCCAGAACTCACGCGCGGTATGCACGAGACCAGTGACAACCGAGCACACGCCCCAGGCGACGAGCAAAATCGCCACTACTCGCTTGGCGCTCCAATGCTGCGCCAGGTGTCCCACGGGCATTTGCAGCAGCAGATATCCCCAGAAGAAGATGCCGGCTGCGTCACCGGCCTGCCGAGGATCCATGTGCAGTTCGGCGCTCATTGCGGGAAGAGCCATGGAGACATTGGTGCGATCGATATACGCGATGGTGTACATCACGAACGAGACGGAGAGGATGCGCAACCATCGTTGTTCAGTCATCGAGTGAAGGATGGATCCACACCTATATGCGGAGCGAAGCGTGCCCTTGCGCGGGTGTTTGGTGACATTGCGAAAACATCGCGTTGAAGTCTGAGCACGTTAATTTTCGAGAACCTCTGAATCTTCAGCTTCGAAACGCCCGGCCGGGGCGGGCCGCAGGTCCTGGTCCACGTCACATCATCTGTATCTTTTCGAGTATTCTCTGCATTTGTTCCTTCTGAACACTGCGTTCTATGCAATAAAACTCGGGCAAGCGATGCGCATCGAACATTATCAATTCACACGCAGCTTGTCATCCGGCGCTGGATCGCCGAGAAGACAGTTTGGAGTTTGCTGATGTCGCGACTGGCGCGAGCAGTGAAGGAGCACGGAGCGCCTCTGCTGGGCATCGCAGCGTATTTCTACGATCCCATCTTCGTTGAGATCGCCGCCAAGCTTGGCTTCCGCGTGCTCTGGATCGAGATGGAGCACGCGTTCATCACTTTTGCGCACGCGGCAGATCTTTGCCGGATCGCAGCTGGCGCTGGAATGCTCACGATGATCCGCATTCCCGACAGCCGGCGTGAGAACGTGTTGAAGGCGGCAGAATGCGGCACCGACATCATCGACCTGCCCATGGTGGACTCTCCTGAGACGGTCAACGAGTTCATCCGATATGCGCGCTTCCGCCCTGCAGGCGAACGCGGATACTTCAGCGTGCCGCGTGCGCTCGATTATGGAATGGTGGACAGCTTGCCTGCATCGCAGCAGAAGCTGAATACCGAACTCTGCCTGATGATCCAGATTGAAACTGAAGAGGCCGTGAACCGCGCCGATGAGCTGTGCGCGATTCCGGGCGTCGATATCTTCATTGGTCCTGCAGACTTGTCGGCGAGTCTCGGGGTGCCTGGGCAAACCACTCATGCAACAGTAACCCAGGCGGCAGCCAGTTGCATCCGCAGCGCGCGTAAGCATGGCAAGCTGGTGGCAGTGGGTAGTCCGCTGGTTGACGTACAGTTCTGGGCGGATCAGAAGGTCGACATCCTTTTCTGCGGGAACGATGTGGCGTGTCTTCGTATGGGAGCTCAAACCATTCTCAAGCAGGCGAGCGCAGCAATTCAGAGCCGGAAAGAGAGCCCTTCCGCACGATGATGTACAAGCAGCTCAAGCACACTAACCTCAAAATTTCACGACTGTGCTTCGGCACAATGACCTTCGGCAAGCCGGCCGACCAGCAGACCTGTACGCGAATGGTGGATCAGTGCATCGCTGCGGGCATCAGCTTCTTCGATACGGCCAATATGTACCAGGTCGGCGTTGCCGAGACGATGTTGGGCGAATCGTTAAAGGGGCGGCGCGATAAGCAAATTCTGGCTACCAAGGTCCGCTTCAAAATGGGAGAAGGAGCCGACGAGAGTGGGCTCTCAAAGCAGGCGATTTCTCGCGCAATCGAAGACAGCTTGAAACGTCTGCAAACGGATTATGTCGACATCTACTATCTCCACTATCCCGACTACGCAGTTCCGATTGAGGAAACATTAGAAGCCCTGGAGCTGCTGGTAAAACAGGGGAAGATCCGGTATGCGGGAACGTCAAACTATGCCGCATGGCAGCAAACGGAAATGCTATGCATCGCGGAACGGAAGAAATACAAGCCCGCGGTAATCACACAGCCCATGTACAACTTGCTTGCCCGTGGCATCGAACAGGAATGGCTTCCGATGACGCAGCATTTTGGTTTGGCAAACATCGTCTACAACCCGCTTGCCGGAGGGCTGCTCACGGGCAAGCACCAGATGCAAGCCGTGACTCCAGGCACACGTTTCGACAGCAATCAGATGTACCAGGACCGCTACTGGCATCCGCAGGATTTCGAAGCCGTGGAGAAATTAAAAACTATCGCGCAAAAAGCGGGACGCTCGCTAGTGAGCCTCTCGCTCAACTGGCTGCTGCATCACACCGTGAGCGACTGCGTCATTCTTGGGGCTTCGCGACCGGAACAACTCAGCCAAAATCTAGCCGCCTGTGAGGAAGGTCCGCTGCCCGAAGCGACGGTTAAAGCTATCGACGAGGTCTGGAAGCAATTTAGGGGGCCGGTTCCCATCTACAACCGCTGACTACGCCCTTGCCAGCTCGTAGAGATACTCCACGTGCGACCGCACAGCCCCGTCAATTCCTTGCACCTTCGGATTGCTGGATTCGATCACGTAGTACTCGTTGGGCGCGTGGGCGCCGCTTCCGTGTCCAAGGCCAAAGTGCCCCGCCGGCAAACGCAGGGGCTCGCCGGTAAAAACGAATCCCGGCCAAGATCCTGCGAGCCGTGGAAACATGATGGGATCGATTCCTGCGCGCCGGTACACGGCCTGGGCAGCGTGAATTACGCCTGAATCCGCCGGCGTTGTCGTTGGATCGTAGCCGCCAGTCATATTCACTTCGATGTCGCCGTACCCGTGTTTGGCAAGATGCGCCTTCAGCAACTGTAGTGACTCAGCGGCGGTCATGTCCGGAACGAGACGGCAGTCGAGTTTGGCCACGGCTTTGTGAGGGAGAATCGTTTTTCCGCCCGGGCCGGTGTAGCCACCTACAAGTCCCTCGATGTTCACTGTTGGTCTCGACACCAGCATCTCAAGTGCCTGCTGGTAGGGAACATCGTTGATCCAATGATTAATTCCCAAACTCTTTTTTCGCGTGGCTTCGTCTTCACGACGCGCAGCCTCCGCGATCATCTGCTTCTCGCCGGAAGTGAGAGGGCGGACCTTGTTCATGTAATTTTCGATCGCCGGAGTATTGCCGTCGGGCGTCACCAAAGTCGTGAGCGCCTGTACCAGATGCCAGGCTGGACTGTCAGTCATGGCTTTGAGGCTGGAATGTACATCCTGTCGTGGTCCGCGTCCCCAACGCTCTCCGCTCGACACCAACTCGAGCTCAATCACGCCCTTCGCGCCAAGATCGATTGTTACTTGACCATCGGGATCCTGTGACGCGGAGGGCATAAAAACTCCGGTGCATCGCCTCAGAGCAGCGAGAATTTCAGGTTTGCGGACTACCTGCGGAAAGTGTGGAGAACCGATCTCCTCCTCTCCTTCGGCGACGAAGACGAAGTTGACCGGCGGCTTGCGTCCTGCACCTTTGATGGCGTGCAGCGCTGCCAAAAACGTTGCCTCCGGCCCTTTCTGATTCACAGCGCCGCGGCCGACGACGACTTTGCCGAAACCGGGTTTATCCACCAATGCCGCGTCAAAGGGAGGCGACGACCACTCCGAGGGATCAACCTGCTTCACGTCATACATGAAGTACAGACCGATAGTCTTGGCTGCGCCGGCGTCGAGTGTTGCGAACACTCCAGGCTGGCCGTCGGTCGGAACTTGCGTGACCTGGTCGAATCCGGCTTCGCGCAGCATGTCCATCATCAGTCGGCAACCCTCTTGCATACCGCGGTTCTCCGCGGCGATCGAGGGCTGTCGTATCCATCTCTGCAGACGCTCGACACTCTCCTCGTGTCGTTTCTGGATCTCCGCCCATATAGGTTGAAGATCGCTCTCCTGAGTCTCAGCGAAGCAAGGAAGCGCGGTCGCAGCCGTGGCCATAGCAGCAGTGGTAACAAATTCGCGGCGATTCATGACACGCGAGGATAAAGGAACCGAAGGGTGTGTGTACAGACGCAAGCCCTCTCAAATTCCGCTGGTTGCACTACGATTCGGAGATGGTCTACCAGCAAGAGATCTCGCTTTCGACCTCCGCTCATGGTCACATGCAGGACCTTACGGAGACTGTCATCAACATCGTCGCTGAATCCGGCGTGAAAACCGGAACGGTAAACATCTTCAACATCGGCAGCACAGCAGCCGTCGGCGCTATCGAGTTTGAACCTGGATTACAGCGCGATCTGCCAGCAATGCTGGATAAGTTGATTCCCCCCAGCAGGAGCTACGGACACGAGCAGACGTGGCATGACGGTAACGGCCATTCGCATTTGCAGGCGACCTGGCTTGGACCTTCGCTAACAGTCCCAGTGGCCAACGAAAAGCCCGCGCTGGGAACGTGGCAGCAAATCTTCCATCTTGAATGTGACACGCGGGGAAGACAGCGCAAAGTACTGATCACCGTCATAGGAGAGTAGGGAACGCGGCAACGATTCGCGGTGATTCCCACACGAAGCGTTTACATCGACAGAACTCGAAGCCTGCGAGTAAAAATGCGCTAAGAAAGCTCGGAGGGACTCATGGCTCTATCGGCAAGTTTCAGATAGTAGCGAATCCAGTCATCATCAGGCGATCCGGAGACGACTCCTTCGACTGAGCTGGTCATTTGCGGTCCTTCTGCGGGACGGTGGAAGTCGCAGCCTGCGTTCACGAGAAGCCCCAGCATGGAACGGACTTGCTCGACCGAATATTGCGCGGCAAACTCGGGCCCCGCGCGCAGCTGATCGCGCATCATCCCTTCGACTGCCCCCAGAAGGGCAGAACGAAAAGCTTGCATATCAAATTGCGGCCGGAGTTCTCCAGCAGTCTTCATGGCGTCGATGATGTCGTCAAGCACATGGATGAACTCGCGAAAATCGTGGCTGATCACGATTTCGCCGCGATCGCGGATGGCAGTGTGCTCCAGCAAGAGAATGGCGCGAAATTCAGGATCGTTTTCAAGAAAGCTGATGAACATATTGAGGGCGAGCTTCAGCTTCTCGGCCGGGGATGCGACGGTGCTGATGGCAAGAACTACGGCCTTGTTCAATTCTGACCACTGTTCTTCAATGATTTCGCGCCGCAGGTCCTCTTTCCCGGAATAGTACTTCAGGAATTGCGAATGGCTGGTTTTGGCGGCCCGCGTAATATCGGCGATCGCGGTCGCTTCGTAGCCTCGTTCGGCAAACAGAGTCTTCGCTGCAGCCCGCAAACGCGCCTGGCTGGAACGCTCGTCCTGCCGCATGTCCCCTCCGCACCCCGGAATGTCCGAACAGGGGATTTTAGTTGAAGACCATCTCTGATTACCTATTTACTATAACAGATAACTGAACTACTATAGATAGACAAGTAAGCACCATTTGTTATGCAAGGTTCGAACCCATGCCCCATAACCCTGATGTTCTTCCTCGGCGTAGTTCGGAGCCGGCTGTGACCGCCGTTCCAGGTATGCAGCAACGCCGACACTCTCGCGTAACTTTGCCGGTGGCGGCGGAGGTCTCCTGCATGAGGTTGAAGCGCTTTCGCGAACCGGCTCATCTCCGNGATGTAAGCGCCGGTGGGGCCTTCCTCTATGCCGGGCTGACTCCGTCGGTAGGAACCGATGTCCAAATACATTTCACCGTT
>C688J14111_10000055_pt1 | contig 23222 bp, 16 predicted proteins | sample HopSoiMetagenom1_FD_14111 | JGI IMG/M metagenome (IMG submission 14111)
CCCCCGGCCCCACTAGCATCCATCATCATCGATGTAGAGGGGAGGTCTGTAGGCCTGACGCCTATAGAAATAGACAACCACTCCAACAAAAGATTGAAGGCCGTAACTTCCAACGCACAAAATAGGAACCCCAGAGAGAGGAACACCGAAGCCAAGGCCAGCCAAAGCCCAAAGTAAGACCCACTTGAGTATAGTGTTAATGAAAAAAGTGATAAAGCGGGTTTCGTCTCATTTTCCGGAAAGCCAGTCATACTATTCCACTTTAGCTAAGCTAATGATGAAACGGGATCTGGATTTGTCTGCAGATGATGATGTCCACTCCTGGCTCGATGCGCTTAACGAAAGGGAACGAAGTCTCTAGATTAATTAATAAAGAATTTCCTTCGTCATTAAGCAGCATCCTTTAAGTGAGTAGGGGTGCGCCGGACCGCCGACGAATAATAGGTACCCCCACACCCCAGGCAGAGTTAGTGAGCCGTGTAATAGGCGACCATTTCGCGCGGTTCGGGGGGCACTTGAGTCAGCCGCCGGCGCCCGACTGCGTCTTGACCCCTATCCAATTTTTGGGCCAATTCCCCCTTCGTACTACCAAAAAATGAGATTCTTGCCGAATCCGAGTTTGCTGCTCCAACCATTACCAAACTTATACCTATTCTGTTTAGTACTTCAGGTGCTTCTGTTGCGTATAATGTAAATCCCGTAGCGGATCAATTCCAACGAGCCTTTCAAACAAGTACTTTTTGTAATCGACTCTATAGCTTCTTCAATAAACGCTGGTTCTTCGATCAAGTTTTGAATGACTTTCTAGTCAGATCGTTCCTGCGTTTCGGATATGAAGTCTCATTCGAAGCTTTAGACAAAGGTGCTATTGAGATATTGGGCCCTTATGGTATATCGTACACATTCCGACGATTGGCCGAGCGGATAAGTCAACTTCAAAGTGGATTTGTTGTGCGAAGAGTGCGTTATGACCCGTGGCCGCCTGCCTGGTCTGGTGGGGTCCTCCGTTGTGGGTAAACGGGAAACCCGACTCTACGAACCCGAGGAAAGGCTGCACAGCAGTAGTAGGGGCGTGAAGACCGGAGCTTTTTGTAGTGCTAGCAGGAATGCAAGTGAATGAATCCCATCCCCTAGCGAGTGAAGTGCTTACGCCCCTTTAGATTAGAGATAGGGGCGCGCTAGCGTTATAATAATAATAGAAAGGTTAGGGGGCTGAGAAAAGCTTGCTGTCTACTTCTCTTCACTGCCCCGTTCTGTAACTTCCCTTCTTTAGTCCGTCCACGAGGCTGTAAAAAGAGAGAGGGGCGGCTATATAGCGGGAGTCGTTTCGGTTGTATGCCACGAGGTCCCTATGGACAAGGGGACAAGTGAATCATCGCTTTTGGGCGCAGGCAGCCCTCTACCATCCATCCCATTGCATTCCATCGTCTCGTATTGTACTGTACCGTACCAGATACATCTCTTGAGTGAGAGAAAGGTAGCTTCTCTATAGATATATTATTCATTTTTTATATTGATAGGGATCCCCAGATTCCCGTCACTACGGATTGATTGTCTCTACCTAACTACATGGTAGTGGTCTAGGGAGCGCAATTGCTAGAGCACGGGAGAATGAAGAGTAATGATTTCAGCAAGAGCAGCCGGACGGACTACTATAGTGAGTCCTGTGACTACTAGAGTAGAGTTGAGTCAAAAGGTATGGTATAGCAGCCTTTCCGAGCGAGCCTCTGGGATCTCCTGTAAACCCCCATGATGTGGTAAAGGGAGGATATTAGGGGAAGCAGTGAGTGGAGATTCCCCTGCAGAGAGCCGGATGAGGGGAGACCTTCACGTCCGGTTCGGAGGGCGGGGATATCCCGACCCTACTATCATTATGCCTTTGCAATGTTACTTGGTTCAACTCTATTTGTGACCTTTTCTCGTATGTGGGACTCTCTATCTTCTTGGGTAGATAATCGATCGTCTTTCATTTTGATAGTTAGTAGTATTTATTATAATAAGTCAATAAAGAAGAATAAATAATAATAGAACTGGAGGAGCTAAAAGCCGGGATGGCTTGGTAAGCAAGCAACCTGTTATGTAGGCGCCAACTCCCATTTCTTTCTCTTCTTTCTTTTTGAAAGTCACGATCAGAATGAAAGGTAGTTCGCTGGGCCTGTATTTTGATCCCAGAGGTGCTGGTTCGACTCCAGCTCGTGAGAAGGCTTTTTTTTTTGTCATATCCCTTTGTCTCGCTTGTTCTTATTCAGTTCCTTTGTCCTTCCATCGCTCAACTATTTGTTGAACATAGAATTCGCCCGATATAAGATTAGTACCAACTGGGATCATAAAGCGGATTGGGCTAACGGAAAGGGAGGAGTCAGTCGTTCTGCCATCGATTACAGGCAAACCTTCCCCGAGCTACAGCCCTCACTGTCGATTCAAGACACAAACAACTACCTGTACCACAACCACTGGCATATGCGGTATGCGGGTGTCAGGTCTAGGTCTAGATGGAGGTTCTCGTTCCAGTTCTATTTCTAGTTGAAAACAACAAATTAAAATTTAATCACCAAGTGGATATCTCGAGAACTAAAGGTGCCAAGCCTCGGATTCGACTTGAAATGAGGATAAGGCTTCCAGCTAGATATGTATGATTCACCCGGTACCTGGTATTGGTAGTAGCATCAGTCTCTTTCCCCTCCCTCTGTATGAGTTGAGAGGCTGAGGGGAAGTCTACTAACTATAGGGCTACTCCACCTGACTCACGGTCGCTCCACGGGAAACCACCACTAGGAGACGAAGCAAGCCGAGGGTTTCGAGGCAGATATCGCCATGACACGGTAGTAGGGAAACCGGTCCTTGTAAGCAGCACTAGAGAGGGGATAGAGACTCGAGACTTCAAACTAATGTCCTTCTTCCTCTGAGCCAGGTTCCTTGTAGAGTCTATCTACTAGAGACATTAACGGTGCTCACCCGGGGTTGGGAAAATTAAATACTCGAATGGAACGCCCTCCATCGTACAGTTCGGCGGACACGGAAGAGCTAGTTAATAGGGCTCGTGCAGTCATGGGACCGACGGTGAAAAGCTCGGGATGATGATGGGGCTAGCAACAGGTCCTCAAAGAAGCTAGATCTCTTGGGCGCTTTGTTTCCCTTGTAGCCAAGTCATACTCATTCCGTACGACGAAGGATTGGGCCTTCGAGGTCGGAACTCATCACATTACTGGGTAGATCAGTTGGGGGATAAGGGTTTTAGTTCAATAAAGGTGCTTCTCATTATATCGAATAATAAGTTAGGCCTGTAGTGCTCCGGGATTATAACCCGTTCCCTGGTAGTAGAGAGAGAGATCCGCATAAGCCGTGCTGGGGAATACCAGCTAAGTAACTCGAAACTGGTCACTATAGCCCGCTCGCCTTTCGCTACTCTAAGTAAGCATGTCCCTTCTTTGGCAAAGGCTACTCGCTCGCGGTAGACTTTGCTAGCTTGATTGCTGGCTCTAAGCCTACCTCCTTGACTACATCCTGATAACCGCCTGCCTGTCTTGACAGAAGAAGCAGTGCAGTAAGCGTCTCCGGACATAGAAAGTAGGCAATCACTTTAACTTCGTTAGCGGTGTAGGTTTCAGTCGTAGTTTCTGGTATCGACACAGACAGTGGGAAATCTCTATACGATTGAAGTCAGTGTGCAAGACAAAGTATAGTTTTTACTTTGAGTTCCTCTTATAATAAAATAACATATAAGAAGCATTCCACAGTCGTAGGTACTCAATTCAATTGGATTTAACTGCTTGAGCAGGAGCTTTGGACTCGACGAGGTATTGGGTGCTTGCCCTATTGAGAGTCTCTTCCATTCTCTCTTCACCAGACAGATAGACAAATAGGCAATCCGATAGAGAGATTATGGCTTCCTCACTATCAGCAAGCTCCCACAGGCGATGAACTACTTCCGACTTCTTCGGTTTGTAGCCATACCGTATAGAGTGCAAAATACCTTTGTTTGGGAGTAGCTAGATTAAAGCAAGATAGCTGCGGATTCTGTTCATAGAGAGCCCCATTCCTCACTCACAAGCTCTTTCTCAGCCCCAGGTTGAACCTAACGAGTGCATTCAGTTTAATGTCCAAAATCAGTTGAAATTGAAAGGACGTACAATCGGCGAGAAATGAAGTTCCTTTACTTAGGGCTTTAAGCCCTTCTTGCCCTAAGTCTAATCCCTAATCATGCGCAACACATGGACTTTAAGTCCTGCTTTCAGGATTTGATGCTCTTTTGAGACAGCTTTCAATAGAACATAGAGCTCTGCCCTTCTGGCTGTCCTAACGAGTTCACTGCCTTAATCCCTTAAACGGAACAGTTAATCGTAGAGCAGGAGGAATTCTTTATTTCTGTCCGCTAGTCAGGAATGGAATCGGACGCTACGAATACGAATTATTGGGGGAATTTTCGATATTAGACAAATAGGGCACTAGAACGCTATTCTTCCTCCTTCCCCACTTAGGCCTTAGGGGCTTAGCTTAGGACATTAGCAGTAAGACTTCCGCAAGGTAGCAAAAGAAGGAGCAGCAGTGGAAATCACAGTAGTTGTAGCAAAAGAAGAGGCACGCTAGGCCCCCTCTCTAAGATAAAATAGGGTAGGCAGGCTACTTGAATGGACATCTGAGATGGCATCAAGCCGAGCACAAAACAGATCTGGGCTGCTAGTAAGGAGGGCTGTGAAGCCTTCTAGCATAAGTGATGCCTTCCCAAGGTACTGGAATTGGGGAAACTCGACCGTGGAGATAAGAAAACCTGTCCTTAACGGGATGGTGCCCGAACCAAGAGCTAGTCCAGATTGCTTTGATAAAGATTGACCATTTATGTGTACTTCAATCCCTCTCTCTATCGGATGAGAATCGCATATGTTGGTTCTCATTGTGAGAGAGCCAGGCAAATGGGATTTCTGGGGATGAGTCTATCTCCTATAGGCTTCTTTTTTTATCCCTGTAGAGGGAAAGATGTTGGGGGGGTGGGGAATTCAAAATTACGACAGCTCGTTAGAGAACTTGACACTATCTATGAGAATCTTTCTATTTGGTTTATTCCTATAGAGTACAAAAATAAAAAGGAAGCAATAAGCACTCAGAGTTAGTATTAGCTTGCCATGCCAAGCAGGTAAAGTAAGAGAATAGCTTAGAAGGAGTCAAGAAGATAGGAGGGAGGATAGCTATGATCCTGCCAAGGTTTTCAAAAAATAACGAAAATTTTATAAAGCTGGAAGCCCGGAATCCTTGTAGTTATAGGTCTCCGTTTTCTTCAGGTAAAGTCTCCGAATATAGCTGTTACTGATAAGGTAGAAAAGCAAGGTTAGTTGTCGGTTTGGTAGTACATCGGAAGGTAGCAGAACGAAGTATAGCGAATGCAAGGGTAAAAAAAAGTGTTTTAGATACTGAAGCAGGTCGAGAGCCAGACAGGCTAACGAGCGAGTGTAGTTGCTTCAAAGCGGGATATGAAAAGGAACCGCAGCTAGGATAGTAAGGACTGTCCTCACTGAACCTGAAAAGAGATTTAATCCATTCGTCCGGGGAAGTTAAAAAATCTTTCAAGGCTAGGGTTTTGGTTGCCCAAGACGTGATGAAGGGGTATCGGGAAGGAATTTAGCGAACAAGCTATAGCACTTGAGAATGAAGGGGGGAAAAAGCCACAACTGGATGATAGCAAGCCTGGGCGGGCTTACGTCGGGAAAAAGAGCGCTGCCTATTCATGTTCAGGTACGAAGTGTGAGTTCTGAAAAAACGAATAAACGAACTCGACCAGAATAGTAATGGACTCAGGTTCGAGTTCTTATAGTAGAATTAAGATCGAGTGAAGGCCTTTGAAAAATGCAAAAGCTTCAGGAGCCAGGAGAAAGGAAAGAATAGTTACTTCCTGGGAGGAGGCGTAGGTGATAGGAAGCTAATCAAGGACAGGCTAAGGATTCGAACAGTCCGTGGGACCTTCAAGGAAGAAGTTAGATAAGCTAGGATGCGTGTGATAGAGTAACCCCTAGCGAGTAGAAGTGGATCAGCGCTTCTTTCTTACCTAAGCAGTGCCCTTAATTAAGGGTTTCAAGGATCGGTATCGAGATAGCAGCTCGAGGAATCCCTTACTTGCTTGCCTTTTCTTTCATTTCAGGTATGAAACAAATAGCAGTCCCGGTCTATAAGTAGAAAGGCTCAAGGAAATGCGAAGTATAGAGAGTATAAGATAAGCTAAGATCTAGACTCACAGATACCAACGAGCGGGATTAGCTACCAAGCGGGGGAGCTTCAGGAGACTGATAGATGATAGGTAGGTGGGTGGGAAATCAAGAGAAGTGACAAATGATACTCTTAATGGATTTGTCCATTTTCATCCTTTTGAATGGGGCAAGAGCCAGCCCATTCTTATAGCATCCAAGGTAAATAAATGCCCGCCCGCCCATGGCAGCTCTTAAAAAGATAGGAGAGGAGTGTGAGTCAGTCGAGTCGAGAAGCAACTCATTTATAAGTAAAAAAAGTTTTCATTTTAATAAAGGGCGATTTCCAAGTTTAAAGGAAGAGTGGATTAGCCTCGAATATCTTGATCCACTAGAAAGATAATTACCAGATACGAATACAAATACAGTTGGAGATCAATAAGCCAAAAGCTTTAAGAAAGCTATTGTAAGGTCAGATTACAGGAAGAGCACAGGTCAGTCTTCTTCATAAGTTCCCTTCCCGTCAGGTCAGGATAGGGCGAAAGTTGCTTTGTATTAAACGAGTGATTCAGAGTTGTCTTGCCTTTATAAATTCAAGCATGTCTGTTATGCTAGTTCATCTATAGAACGTCAAGACCTTGTCTTCCGTAAGCTAGATACCCGATAAAGTAGATTAAGGTCATACTTTTTCCTTAGAAAAAAGCCCACCCACGTCTGGGTAAAAAGTTTGTCTGCCCATTAACAACAAGAAAGCCAATTCATAGCGCAAGGAGGATAAAGGAAGGGTAGGAGCTATCCAGTAGAATGCTAGGAGACAAAAGCAAGAAGAGGACCTCGCTACACGAATTGAAAGGAAAGCTCGGACTTATAAAAGGCTTCGAATAACATACATAATCTCGTTCATTTTTCCTCCAGCAAGGAGCAGAGCCAGTTCAACTCATGAAATGGATGCTTTCGTAGGGGCTGTATGCCTTTTTATTCCTAAAGCTAGAGTTGGCCTGACCGGCTTCGCAGGATCATTTCCACTCTGTAGGCCGCTCATTCCTAAATAGGAAATAAAGTGCCTTTTCGATTCTTCCTTCCTGCTTGTGTGCTTTCCCTAGGAAAATTGACTCATTCTAGCTCTCCTCTACTTCAACCACTAAGCGCTTCGCTCCTTTAATTAAGAATATAAAATATCGCCTTTTTGGCATGAACATATAGCATGTGTGCCGTGAGGTCAATCACTGTCAGTTCTTCTTTCGAAATTGTCGAATATGATATGATGAAGAGCTCTTATCGGCTTGAGGCTTCTTTTCAAGCTGAGTAGAAATTTCATAAGAGAAGAAAGTCGCGTAGAAAGGATTTGGATTCGAGGCTTGCTAAGTGAAGTCAACAAACAAAGAAAAAAAGCTTTCTCCGAGAAAGCGTCTGTTCACGTCAAGGTCCGCAGGAGATGTAGTCACTTTGACTTTTATCGAGATTGGGTTGGTATGAAGTATACTCATGATCTTTCTTTTTTTTTCCGGTATGCCGCTCCGCCAGCAAGGAGTGCCACGCACGAGCGGAGCGAAAACAAAGCAGGGGGAATTATTCGTTGGGAGAAATCCTTTGATTGCGTATTTAATATAGATCCATGTCTTTCTTGTTCCACTAGCTAGGACAAAATTCTCAGATGTCCCTTTCGTTATCGTTATTACAACCTTCTTTTTTGATGTCAAAGACCAGAAGCTGTGCGCTAATTCTCATTGGATCTCGGTTGTTCTTAACAGCGATGGCTATTCATTTAAGTCTTCGGGTAGCACCATTAGATCTTCAACAAGGTGGAAATTCTCGTATTCTTTATGTACATGTTCCTGCGGCTCGGATGAGTATTCTTGTTTATATCGCTACGGCTATAAACACTTTCTTATTCCTATTAACAAAACATCCCCTTTTTCTTCGCTCTTCCGGAACCGGTACAGAAATGGGTGCTTTTTTTACGTTGTTTACCTTAGTTACTGGGGGGTTTCGGGGAAGACCTATGTGGGGCACCTTTTGGGTGTGGGATGCTCGTTTAACCTCTGTATTCATCTCGTTTCTGATTTACCTGGGTGCACTGCGTTTTCAAAAGCTTCCTGTCGAACCGGCTCCTATTTCAATCCGTGCTGGACCGATCGATATACCAATAATAAAGTCTTCAGTCAACTGGTGGAATACTTTGCATCAACCTGGGAGCATTAGCCGATCTGGTACATCAATACATGTTCCTATGCCCATTCCAATCTTGTCTAACTTTGCTAACTTCCCCCTCTCAACCCGTATCTTGTTTGTTCTGGAAACACGTCTTCCTATTCTATCTTTTCCCGAATCTCCTTTAAGGTATGAAATAGAAGCTCGAGAAGGAATAGCAAAACCTAGTTTACTTCCCAGCTCAAACTGAACGCGATGTAATCAAACTTATGGTTGACGCCGTAGAGAATATAAAGCCCATATGCGAAGTGGAAAAAGTAGGAGTAGCAGGTACTATTTATGATGCCCCTGGGATTGTAGCCAGGGATCGTCAACGAACCTTAGCTATTCGTTGGATCCTTGAAGCAGCTTTCAAACGACGTATAAGCTACAGGATAAGCTTAGAGAAATGTTCATTTGCTGAGATACTGGATGCTTACCGAAAGAGGGGAATTGCACGTAAGAAAAGGGATAATCTTCATGGACTGGCTTCCACCAATCGAAGTTTCGCGCATTTCATATGGTGGTAAAGTGAGACCACATAAAGAGCTCTCTGATCCTCATTCAGTCAGATTCTTCAGTAAGATATGGTTTTACCCTTTTCCTTTTTGTTTGAATCTTCATTCATTGAGTATGAGGAATCCAAAAGCAGTAAGACCCCGATACAACAATAAGACAATAAAATTTTGTTACCTACACCTAATTCAAGACCGGTTAATGCAAGAACTATAAATAATAATATATACAGAAAAAGGCCATGACCGAAGGAGACTACAACCTAGTTATGATTTGAAGCCCGGCTTTATTTTTTACCTTATTACCTATTATGGTAAGGGCAACCCCTGTTGTCGACGGAATTCGTCATCGGTGAAATGCGAGTAGAATTCACGATAGATTTCTTAATTGCGGCCGCTTAGGTTGACTTGTTCTATAAAGAACGTCAGACTTCCATCCATGAGATGGCGCGGATAGGCATGTTCAAGGGAGCTAAGCGGGGAAACCTTCTCCTGAATGAAGTCGTAGGCTTCCTACCAACTATTTGAATAGGGAGATAGCTCCATAATTCGAGCAAGATTCTGCTCATCAAGCATAAGATTGAAGAGTTTATCCTGCAGACCGGCCTTTTTATCTAATACGCGTAGTTCGAGATACTCTCGATCAAAGATTTCCCAGTAGTGATCTACGTTTAGGGCTTGATCGAAGTGCTCTCGAACCAGCCTCGTGTAATCTCCCGGGTTATTATGAGGGGGGATATTGTAGTAATGCTGGTTCTCGAGAACCCTAATTCGCTCATATATTTCCGCTTCATTTTCTGCTGCGATAACATTTCGAAAAGTAGCCAGAGACTTGTAACTTGACGACGATTCCAACGCCGGCAGATTGGAACTGTCAGCGCCGTTGTCGAAACAGCAAATCCACTCAAAGTCCAGAGGCTGAGACCCCCCACAAGTCAGTCCAAATTTACTATATGAAATAAAGAGAGTATGAAATGAATATAGAGCCAATAAAGAACAATTAACACAATCAAACTTCAATTTGAGTAAAAAGGGGGAATGCCGCAGCTCTATAAAGACTAAGATGTTATGTTTATATTACATTACCGAGCTAGCTGGTAATTAAATCCAAAAACTTAAAAACCTCGTTGCATAACCAACTATTTTGTCCATATAACATAACATCAACATATGAATCCTTGAGAAAGCCTGGGATGTGAATAGCCTCGTCCCCAATCACTGTCCGAACAAGCAAGGCCCGGCATGCTCCATTCTGGGGGTAATTGCTTACCGGCTCTCACCACCCACTCTGCGTATTCATCACAGATTCGATCAAATACCCGCTCTAACTCAGGTGGAGCGCTTTGCGCGTCCGACCTAGTTGAAGAAAGAGTTTAAGAGGTACTTGACAAGAAAGATGGCCTCTCAAAAAAAAAAAGAGAGACTCATTCTTGCTCTCAAAATTTAGAAAGACTTGTCTCCAATTTCCGGTTGGTCCAACCAATAAAGACATGGGAGTCTTTGGGCATTGCTTGGGCCGACTTAAGTAAAGACTGGTTACCTAGTGATTTACAACCACCCTCACTGCACACTGTCTATATCTGTCTACTATTGATTCAGGTGCAAAAATAAAAAGAGCTTATTATCAAACTTCCCCTTCTTCCTCAAAGCACTTTGACTCTTTAAGAACGGGAGTGACAGTGGTCGAAGCTAGTGAATTGAATACCAGACGGGGTATAAGGTTCTTTTCCTATTGAATCAGATCTGGCATTAGTAGGAAAATAAAATTGGATACCTTATATTCCGACTACATGAAATAGAGCACCGGATAAGCCCCCCAGACTATCACTGGAGGTGTAAAAATGAGGAAATATCGCATCTATGCTTTGCGGATGATCTCATGGTGTTCAGCAATGGTGACTTATAATCTATTGCCATTATCAACAATGTCCTCCATATCTTTCAACATCTTTCTGGTCTCACCCCAAATAAATCCGGCTAAGAGTGAGGTTTTCATTTTATTTTTGTAAAGGAAACCACAAAGAATCAGATCACGAACATGCTGGGTTACAAGGAAGGAAAACTTCCCGTAAGGTAATTAGGGGTACCCCACCCCAACTTACGACAAAGCTCAAAGCTAGTGATTGCAAAGTACTTGTGGACAGAAAACCATCCAAACTTCAACATTGGACGGGTAGAAGCCTCTCCTACGCTGGCCGGTTACAGCTGATAAACTCCATCCTTTTCTCCATGCAAGTTTCCTCATTCTCCCTGGAAAAGTAGTTAAACAACAAGTAGAACAGCTAATGCGCTCCTTTATCAGGGGTGGGACGGTACCTCTATCTATCTACGCAATATAGGAGTTCCATTCCAAAACGTACAGCACGGCCTTCCACGCCACCCAAACACCTATCGTCAGTCAACCTTCCCATCAGCCATTGCTCCACCAGCAGTCAGTTCTGCTCCTTTGAATTCCGGGGCTACGGTTCAATAAGTTTTTAAATTAAAAAAAAGAGTGTTCCTCGGGCGGCACAAAACTAGAGATGTAGAATCACATCTTACGACATATGTACTGAGGAGATCATCACTCGGGAGACATGGTAACAAGCCCGGTAACCTGTTTCCTCCAATGTGGTCAACCTACCCAGATAAAATGTTGGCATACCAATCAGGGTTCCATCCTTCCAGTGAAGAAGGACTTGCTATAGCAGATTGGAACGGCTTTACTCTCTCTATATACGATACGATATTTTAGTCGCTTCTTTCTTTTTTTTATTGAATTGCAAAGCCGAAAGCAAACAGACCAACAAGCAAGAACGATTACTGATTCCCTGACTTATCCTAATCCCCTGGTTGCTATATCTAAAGCATCCGAAATGGATCCGCCTCCTTAATAGGGAAAGCCCTTTCCTTATTGATACTCGTTTTTATCCCGTATAACCAGGTCTTGTGTTCGGCGAACAATCATGTTTTTTTATCCATCCGTTCCTGCTGCCTTGAAGGAATTCCCCTTCTTTTTCTTTGGCCATAAATGGGGGAGACGGGAACTATGCCAATCCCCAATCACCAACTGAAAGATAAACAAAACTTGAGAAAATAAGTCAATCGATCAGCAAGACATGAAGCCAGGAGCTACTTTTATCTTAGATTGGAGACTAAGGGGATTACTAGAAAGAGGTCAGCTACTTAACCTCTCAAAACGAGAGCTCCAGGGGATAGAAGATAAAGATGGTAGGCTAAGACAGAAGGAGTTCAAGTTAGATCCGCTAAGATCGAGTTGAGATTCCTAATTAAAGTAAGGGACTGAGTGGGCCGTTGGCTATGCTATTGAATGCGTTGTCGGAAGGATGGGAGGATAGAATACCCGAGACTAGCTGCCGGAAAGAGCTCATTAGAGGCATTCCACTTTCTTCCAATGAGATGTCTTACGCTTCATGATGGCATTTAGAGGGCTCTGCTCTGTAGCCAGAGTATAGTAAGGAGCGAGGGATAGAAGGGATTCAAAAGGAAAGACTAAAGTTTTGCAATAAAAAGAACTGATTAATCCAGCTGCCATTTCGCTAGATACCAGAAAGAGAAGAGAGTTGACGTTGAGGTGGCATATCTCGACCGATAGGGCGAGGAAAGGCAAGAGAGCAGAAGAATCCACCTTATAGGACCTACGGCATCCTAAGGGACTAGCTCTTCCAACCTTTCTTTCAAGTAGCTCTTCCGCTTCTTCCTTATACAAGAATTAACCTATCCTTGCCCAGCTCATCTCACGGAAGGAAACTATTGAGCCCCGCACTTCAAGATACTCTAACTCTAAAAGAGGCATTTCATATCTATCTTTCGTGCTAACAGAAGCCAACTACGGTATATCATCATACAATTGACATTGCCTTAACATCTAGTTTACGTAAAAAAGTCTCGACGAAAAGGTGCATTGATGCCACGGTCCTACTGAAGTTCTCTACAGGCTAGCGTACTACAGGGAAAGGAGGAAATGTTCATATTTGAATCTCTCCAGAAATAAAAAGAGACTGAGCTTTCGAGGTGGAGAAACTGCTCAGCGTGCGTTAGAATGACTTTGTCTCAGTGGAAGAGGGCAGAGAGTTTACACGAATGAAAGACAGGATAGGCCCAAGCAAAGAGCAGGCTTCACGAATGCTTAGCTCAGAACCTAAACTGCTGGCTTTCTCGCATTGAAGGTATCTGTTGAGGGAATCTATCCCAAAGGTAGGCCCAAGGCTGCTTAATGAGCGCCCCTTGAAAGAACAAGAGCTGCATTCATTCCACCTGCGGAAGTCTCTTAACCACCTCTAAATGTCCCCTTTTGGCTAGTATTATCAAAAATATAGAAAGAAAAGTGGGGGCTTAATAGAGCTTGCATCTAAGGCGAGGGAGTGAGATGAATCTCTTTCTTTTCGTCTCGTTAAGTGGCCTTGAGCCTGAATTCTGGCACAAGAGATAGTCAGACTGTCTCTTCTCTTCTAAGGTGTGGGCTTGCAAGAATTCAGTAGTAATAAGTCCTCGAATCGGGAAATGAGCTAGCCTTAAAGGAAAGATTTTTATAACCTGAAGTCTCTTTCATGAGCTCAGCTTTAGTGCCACGTTCAAGCTCAAAGCAGGGAAAGGCGGGTATGAACTCATACTAGTTAGCCTGGATTGGCACCTCTTCTCGGAAAGATTCCACTCGATCTAACTCAAAAAATTAATCTTTCACTGGATAAGGAAGAGTAAGGTTAGCAAGTCCTCAAGCAGCTTCTAGCACCTAATAAAATCCTTGATAGTAACCTAACTTCCAAGCATGCATGAGATTCTATCTTATATAGAAAATGCACTTAAGCTGTAATAATAAGATAATAAGTATCATTCTATTTCCAGCTAAGAAAGCATGTTGAATGATCTAGCTTCCCAAACGAGCTCACAAGCGAGTGGAACGGAGTAAACAAGAAATAGAGCATAGAAGTGGAATATCTTCTATTTACGTGCTGGTGATTGAGCTGGAGATAAAGTATCTTCCTCTCCTTTACTTACAGTCGAGCTCTATTAACATAGACCCTATAGCTTAGCTCGAGTAACTACGTGCCTTTAGCTCTAGTTCAGTTACACTTATTAACACGAAGGCTAGTGCTAGTTGAGATCAGGGACGGACTCTAACAGCCCCGCTGGCCGGAGGGAAAAAGAACTCCATAGATTGAGTAAATTTACACAAACAGAAGGAATATTGGCCTATTGATCTTGACCAGCCTCGACAGGTTCCACAGCATTTGTAATTAATTTCAGTTGCAGAAGTATGGTAGAAGTTTGTGCAACTGCAGGCTCGGCTTAGTAGGTAGCAGTCCCCTAGGTCAGACTTTGAGTTTTCTTTATTTCCATCTTAGAGGTACGTAGTTCTCGACTGTAAAGGAGAGGATGGAAGACTTAGCAACTTAGCAATTACGTAAGCTTTTGAATTACAAGTAATTCTTACGGCTTTGGAATACCTTATAGTTGCAAGCAAGAGCAGAGCGAAGGTTCGGAGATCTCGAGCGAAGCCAGGAAACATAAAGAAAGTCTGATTATTATATTAGCCTTACCATTACAGTGAGCGAAGAAAGTTACCTAGACTAATAAGGCGAGACTTAGGGACCTAGCTAGATTCACTAGCACCGTCTACTCTCACAGCGGATAGGGATTCCGTTCCCTTTCTAACTGTAAGAGCTGCTACGGATATAAGTCCCACAGATCCCCCTTCTCGAGCTTCTTCTTTTTCAGAGACTGATGCCAACTATGAATATACGATCGAATGCGCTCTTGTCTATTTTTAGACTTCTTACTTTTTTTTTTCCTTTGATCTTTGAAGCCTTCCCCAACGGAACAAATGCTGCTGCTCCTTCTGTTCAGAGTTCGCATGACTTCGCTCTCGTTGTGCGTGGACTTCCTAATCGAACTAAGATGGATCGGGCTGTTGGCTCAGAGAAGGTTTTATCGGGGAAGGAATAAGAAAAAGCTTTGTTGACTGAAGAATAAATAATTTATTTTCCATGGGAGGGGAAGCTAACTTAACTTCAACTGAAAGGTGGGGCTGTGAACTAAAACCAGGTATCTGGAACTGGAATGGTGTTCAAACAGAGATTCCACAGAAATATAATCTGGAGAAGGATAATCAGACATGGGATACCAATATGGGAGGGCATATAAGTATATTACTTTGGGGATCCCTCTGAAAAAGTAGCTGCAAGACCGAACGAAGCAGATGCTGAGACAAGTAGCGGGGTTTAGTCCTTTTCTGAGTCTTTGGAGTTTGGGCACGAGAGTAACTCGACTTCAAGGCCAAGGTCCGAAGATGTTGTCAATCTTGATTATGGCAAGGTAGGACACATAAGCCTAACCCCGAGCTGAGCTAGAGTTTTTTCTTTTTATTTTGAGGTATAGTGAAGTAGCAGGAGGGGTAGGAGTCATTCCCTAGAGCTAAAGTGAGGAAGGGGAAATGAGACAAAGGCTAACTAAGGACGAAGTACGGAAGATTCTTACTCCCAGGTGAAGGTTCTAGAATAAGGATAAGGAAGTCCACCGGGATTGGCTTAAAGCTAAGCCAGGTGCTATAGGTGAGGAAGGTTTTAGAAAGCTAGAGTCCGGAAGTGAAAGATGAGCCAACACTGCCCTACGTTCTACCCTTCCAGCAACTAGTGAATAAGCATACCCAGGTTCTAGAAGTAAGAATAGTAGTCAGTTTACTTGAAAAGTAATTCCCCTGTTGAGGCTAGAACGATTCTATCAGTACTAACGGATGCTCCTTTACTAACTCAACCTAACGGATTCGGCATCATTACTATACAATATTTTTCCTTTAAAAAAGTACAGTATATTATTATTATTCTACTATAAGTACTCGATTCTGCGTTATACTAACTACTCTATATATCAGTACGTTCGAAGAATCGAATCTTTTTCTACTGGTTCAGCAAGCTAGCCGAACTATAAAACAAACAAAAATCACAATAATAAGGATCGAAGGGCTATTCTCCTAACAGTAAGTACTAGGACTAAGACATTCCCGGAGGTTCCTACAATTGAGAAAAAGTCTCCATACGAGCAGTCTTGATGCCATCCTATCCTTCCTACAAACTACATATGTATAGTGGGAGCCTCCTACGAACCAGTTGCAGTTGTTTTGCCATTCGCTGGGGTTGAAGTTTCTTATCAGCCGGAGATCCATCCTAGTTTCTTTTTCTTCTCCTATAGAATTGACTTACTTACTTTATACTTTAGAGTAAGACTTTCTTCCCAGTTAGAAAAATAATCTAACTATCAATCAGCTTGAAAGACATCAGAATCAAAGGCAAGCCCATCTAAGATAGTTTGAGTGTTTGCTTAATCTGATACTTCCCGAGCTTTTCTTTTGCCTGTGCGGAGTCCTTAGTGCTTCATTTCTTCGGTCCCGAGCAAATTTAAGCTAGAAAAGCGTAGCTCTCATGATTTATTCGGACCATTGCTCTATTTTTTAGTCGTATCAGCTTTGATTTGACTTTCCTTGTCCGTCGAGTCAGTAGTCGATCTAGTAAGATTCTTGTATGATAAGTAGCCCATTCTCTTAGGCTTCCCTTCAGGCCTAGTAGTAATTATTCTTTCTACTCCATCAAGATGGTCAGTGCCACTGTCTTTCTTGATTCATGTAGGATGGGTTGGTTAAGGCGAAGCAGGTTATCAAGAATCCATTCAATTAGATGCTGGTTCATTGGCCTTGCCCCTTTCCACTCCTTCACCTCTTTAACTGGGGGACAGGCAGTTGAACTCAAAGCTGCTGGAACGAGAGTTTAAGAAAGAGGCGGAACATCGCTCTCCGTGGCAGCAAAGGGAAAACGAGATATTGATTCAGTCGGAGATAGACTTTCGATGAGCTCCAGTAGATGCACAATGAGATTCACCCTGTATTTACGGTGTTAGTGCTCTATATCAAATCATTCTGTTTCGGAGTACCTCTTGACTGTAAGATGTCTAACAATGCCTTCATCTTTGCAGAACTTATTGAAATCACAGAACTCCAACTTGGATGTACTCTGACCAGAAAGAAGACCTCTATTGCTCAACATTGTCAGGCCTTTCTAACTCATGTGTCCCAGCCTCATGTGCCATAATCTGGTTTCATCTGAATCTGACATGGAGGAAGATACAGCAGCTGTGCCTGTAACGGTAGACCCTTGCAACACATACAATCTACCAATCTGATGAGCCTTCATCACAATTAGAGCACCCTTCACAACCTTCAAAACACCATCACCTAAAATAAAACAAATTTACAACCACCAAGAGAGATCTAAAGTGGTCAAAGAGATAAGATTCTTTGACATGTCTGGAACATGCCGCACCTCAGTTCTCACCACACCGTCGTGCATTTTGACCGAACCAATACCAACTACATTGCAGGGGTGATCATTGCCCATCAACACAACTCCACTGTCAACCGATAGGATTGGAACGTCATGGCAATTCGTTCTTGACTTTATACTAAGGTAAGTCGAAATTCGGTTGTTTTTTTTAATTTTATATAGAAGAAAAATCCATCCGCTCTTCTTCTTCCTTTGAATAAGGAAAGTGACTTGGAATCTTTCTCTCTCTCTCTTTGTCTCATTGCTATCAATCAACGGTTCGAAAGCCAAGGAAAGAAAGTGGAAAATTAGGGTTGTGACTGGACACCACATCGGTGAGGATTGCGCTATGCCACCTGTCCGTCCTTACCTGGGTGGGAGTACTGCAAAGCTAACGGTAGGTCAGACAGGTCTGGGATCATCTTTCGGCTGGAACAACCTTTATTATGGGCATGATCAGCTAAAGATCACTGTCATCTCACGAATTGGATTCGAACCAATATCAAAGACTTTACTTTATTAGATCGTGAGTCTATCTGTCGTCCTCCTCATTCTATTAAAGTCCTTTTAGTAACAATCCATTCCCCGAATACCAAAAATGGAGATGAAAAATATTAGTCGACCTTATGTCGGGAGTTAACCTGGTGATAGCCTAACTCCCTTAGTTAGTCAATGAAGTTGTTCCAAATGGAACAGCGAGCGGTGCCAAAGTAGCGATTGAGCACACGGAAATGCTCAAGACGCTCATCGATGTCGTGCTCCCAGTCGTCATGGAGAGCCACCTCGAGCGCACGCTTCACATCCTTTGGTTCCTCGATAATGATCCCCTTCCTTCTTCTGCAAGATAATGTGGGCTCTGTCTATCATGGCTGTTTTTACAGGCCATATTGATAGCATCAATGGCCCTATATAAATGGTCATCCTCAGGTTCCGGCATCCTCTGCTGTGCCACCCAGTGTTATGCGCCGGCTGAACAGCCGACTGCTGGTTGGAAGTGGGCAGGTCCCCTCGGTTCAGGGCTGAAGAGACCTCCTGGTCGAACGCTGTTGGATTTACATTTTATTTTGATGGTCCGGCTTCTCCTCCCTCCCAGGGGGTTATATGTGAAGGCCCCACTTCGTCATTCAAAAAATTCCGGAGAAAGTAACAATCAGACGAAGTAAAAGGCCAAGAAGACGAACTAATGGAGGGAGACGTTTTGGATTGCTGAGGTGAGGGTCCTGGTTTATGAGGTGCTTGATCACCAGGATGCTCAGGAAGCTGGTGATTTGGTTCTTGTTGGATTTCGGGGAACTGCTCCCTTTCCTCCGGGGGAGGCAAGGGAGGAGAGTGAGGGAAAAGAGTAAGAATCGTCTGATAAATCAGATCTATTCCCGTCGGCACAATCAGTAATGACTATGATGGGAATTCCGAAGAAAGAAAAAGAGGAATAAGAAAGCAAGAAAAAGGGACAACTTTCGTGTAGTTTGTGAGCGCTTCCTCTTTAGGTTGATAGATCTATAATTGGGGAGGGGCTCTTGGCTTTCTATACGTTGTTGTTTCCTGACCACGAGATGTTATGTTTGCTAACAAACTAATTGGTAGTAGGCTGATCTACTTTCCTCTTCTGATTGATACCTTATCCTCGGGGTCTTACTTGGCCTTTCATCCATCCTCCGATTCTCCATTGCTCTGATCGAGGTACCCGACCTCTACTCTTTATTCTTGACTAACTATGGTATGGCTCCTACTTTTCACTAAGGCAAGCCCTACCGACGCCCTGAATCAAACCTCTCACCCCGGACTCTGCCAGTCTCCTAGTAGTTGCAGCAGGAAGCCATAAAAGAGGCAATCCCATAGATATGGGAAAAAGGTAAGACCGGATACCGGTCACAGGGACAGGGGAGGGAGTGAACCCAGGTTTTTTATTCCGCTATCACAGTGAAGCAGATGAAAGAAAGTCTTTCCCCGAAGCAATCATGTTCCGGCTTTTAGTGATAGGGCGGGCGGGCTTCCGAGCGAACAGGAAAGGAGCAAATCCTGCTTCCTTCGTAGCCGTCAGTAGTCGGATGATGATAAAATAATCGATTTATTTGTGTTAAGCAAATGAGTGGAACACAATAGGAATCCTATTTTAACAGAGTCCAACACTTAACAATGAAAGAAGAATTGAGCAACGCAACGAAGTCCAACGATAGAGAGCGGACAGATGAGCTAGATGCCGATAAGGTGACGGAGGGTTTTTTTCCTCCCTCTAGGATGCTTGGTTGGAGTTGGGAGTTCGGAAAGAGTGACTCGCATTAGACTTTCCATTTTCATCCCCTTCAAATCAGTGCCCAAATCTATCCTGCTCCCTCTCAGCTGAACCCGACTCAACTGTGCCAAAAAAGACCTCCTCATCCCTCCATGTCTTCAATATAAGTTACCACAAACTGTTCCATAATAAAGTAAGTATCCCGTTCTGCACTGCTATCTTCAGCTCACCAACTGTAGCATACGGTTCCACCATTATAAACACGCCGGGTGTCAATTCCCTCGTCAACTCATTTTCTAACTCCGCATCACTCTTAAAATGAATCTTAAAAGTAGATGTAGTGGATAAGCTCTCCGTGTTGGGGTAGGATTGGATCCTTTAGGAGAGAGACATAAGGTATTAAGAAATGGAAGAAGGTCTTTGACGATCCAGTATTAGCTAGCGGACTCATACCTTGATGACTCCCTAGTGGCCAGGGAAGCGTTAGCTTCACCCTTGGAACGTATCATCTACTCTCTAACGCTCTCTCTTCGGAAAAGCAGCTTCACTCCGCTCTTCTCTCTAGCGAGAGAGCATCTCTCTCTGTCAGGCGATTTCCTAAGGGGATAATCTAGGTTTCAGAGTTCATCAGTCCAAAGAAAGACTCCTGCGCCATCCATTCTTCCAGTATGAACCTGTTTCATAGCATACATCGTAGAAGACGGAACTCCTTGATTACCTTCTCAACAACCCTTCTTCTCTGGTGGAGTGACCAGTTGACTTTCCTTATCGACTTTCATCAGCGCACTAGCTTATTGCTAGACTTTGACCCTCGAACTAGCTGCTTTGACTTGCTATCTAAGAGACTAGCCTGGAGAGATAGGAAAGACGCTCTGCTCTAAAGGGATACTAAAAAAAAGGCAAGTCGATGCCCGGATTGACAACTTGATGTCGCAAGATCGGTTGTTAAAAGACTAAAGCCCACCTTCAAGCTAAAAGTCTAGTCGTATTTATTACTGATTCTTTCTTCTTCCGCCATACCCAAGAGTCATTCACTCCCTCAAGAGATTTGAGAAGAGTCACTAAGATAAGAGTTGTTATAGGATTTAACGAAAATAGGTTTATAGTAAGTGTGCCGCTAATTGGCATATCTCTTTGTTGTAGAGACCTTCCTTGCCCTGCTTAGGGCTATGTGATAGCACCCAAAGGGACCTATTCTATTTGAACAAGACCACATAAACTATAGTCATACGGTCAACCGAACCAAAGCCAAAGCTAAATCCTCTGCCCTTCGCTCCTTCCCCGGCTCCACTCCAGAGCAATGCCACGACCCGGTCGAGAGCCTTCCATGCGGATTCCTTCAAAGAGAAAGAGAGTGTGTATTCCCGGCATCAATGCTCAAACTTCCCGGTCCGGGAACAAGAGCAATTCTTGGTCCCACCAAACCATGCCATGAACAGTACAACAAGAGCAGGGGATATTGAAACTAAGACTCATTCCGTCTATTGCTCTACCTTCCTCCTACAGATTTAATTGCATCGTTTATTCCTATTCCGGCAAAACTAGCTGCTGACTCAACCTCCCCTCGGGTCTACGCCCTCGATGTTTTAACATCGGCGATTGAAAGAGAGTAGGAGCGCATTCTCTCCATCTCAGTTGGAAAGTCTATCGCTCTCAGCAGCAGTTCCTTGGTCATACCCTCGGTGATGACTAGCAGTCCTTCCTGATTGAGTTCTCACCCTCTATTGATAGATCAAGAGTTCCGGCCCGGCTATGATTCCATCAACAAACCCGATTCGGTATAAAAGCTTAGCTTCTATTACAATAAAATATTTTGAAAATAGCTATCCTAAAGCTTGACAGGTCTCCCCAACTCAGTTTTTAACTCGAAAACCGAAAGCATAAGGATGAGCCTTGGGCCCCCTTTCCCAAGAACAGAAGGAGCGTTTAGATACTGTACCTTTAGGTGCGTGCAGGAGCAAGGACGAAAGGAGAACAAGTCGCAGGAGAAGCGTTGAAGAAGCAGTAGTTTAAGCCATTGATCCTGCAGCTTAGCTTCTAAAAAAAAAAGAAGCACCAGCAGACAGAGGTAGATACAGAGCCATAGGCAAACCTTCATGATCGATAGCCTTTTATGAAAACGACCCTCGTGCTCGAGAGGCGGATCCAAAGGCAGTCGCTTACCTAGGAGCATACTTCGGTGTAGCATAGCGGCATACCCCTTTGACCTAGGTGGAAAAGAGATCTATTGAAACCCACCATAAGTCTCTGGGGAGGCAGCTGCGGATACTTATTTACCATAAGCAAAAGCGGCTACTGAGGCGAAGGCAAATAAGGTTCCGTTCCATGGAAGGAAAAAGAAATGTAAATAAAAATAAGAAAAGGTCTGATCAAATATTTTGCTTTCTTGTTGTCTTGAATTGTTATAGAACGGCTATTTATATAAGGTATAGTTGGTAGGATGAAGTGGGATGTGAAGCCTTAGTGGATATAGCAAGTGTGCCGGGGATGCGGCTCGGGCGTAGTAGGTCTGGACGCCTAGCATGAAACAGCCTTCTCTGGTAGCGGCACTATACCTTAGTATAGTCTCTCTCTAGCTTCCAGTCTATATAAAAAAACTTAGTTAGCAGAGGTCAGTCTGTCTGGCGTTCCCTCGCGTAAAGGGCTACTTTGGCATCGGCTCTCTCTCGTTAGGTAATTACCGAGGCGAAAGCAGCTCTCTCGGAAGTCAGTTTCCCCGCCATCTTAGTGGGACTAGTCTAATAAACTTTCACTTCAACTGCCCGACTCTAACAAGTAAGCAAGTAAACTACCAAGACTCGGATTTTTTTTGTGGTAACGCCCTTCTAGAATTACGTTTAACGTCCGTCCCTTTATTACTTTCCCGATCAGCGCCTCGGGTCGGTAGCCGGGCTCCGGGACATTACTACCACGGCTACTATCGACCCGAGCCCTAAGAAGGAAAAGAACGGACTAAAGCGAGGAGTTCATTGGCCATACATAGTGAAGGGGGATGGGGGTCAACCTCTTTCATGACCCATGGCCCCAGTGTGTAACTTGGTTAGCATTTCTAGAACAAATTGAGTAGGGTTGGTTTTTCGATAGGGAAACAGGGGAGTTAGTTGGCTGTAGTTGAGACACGTTTTTCAGGTGGACGATATGGATTTATTCGAGATGGTTAACCACTTTTTTCACCGTTAGAGGGAGGTCATTCAGAACCCGCAGGCTCCAGTCCAGAACCGGTGGAAGTTCCCCACGCCGATCCCCCTGAGGGACTTCGAAGTGCTATTCATTGATTCTTGAGCAAGTTCGGGAATATTGTGAGAAGGGGAAAGGGCGGCTTTCCGTTCACTTTCCGGAAATGGAATAAATCTATTCCAGTGTCGCAGAGAACATTATGTCTCGCGATCTGAAAATATCTGCGGAGATTTATATTGAAACCCTCCGCGGATGGGTGGAGGAGATAAAGGAGAACCCTAATCCCCTAAAATCCCTCATTAGGGAACACCTGTAAGATGAGTCTGCCGCTTTCTTTCATAACAGAGCCGGCGGCTGGCATAGAAGTCTCTCGCACGCAAGGAGATGCATTTCTGGTACAGGTAGTACTGGACAAGCTCTTAGGGAATAATATCTTTCTTATTTCTTCCTTTTTTCCCATGACGACTAGGAACGGGCAAATAAAAAATTTCACTTCGAATTTCGGACCTCAACATCCTGCTGCTCATGGTGTTTCACGATCAGTATTGGAAATGAACGGAGAAGTGGTGGAACGTGCGGAACCACATATTGGATCACTCCAGTGCGGCACGAAGCCGCTGAC
>C688J14111_10000058_pt1 | contig 22923 bp, 38 predicted proteins | sample HopSoiMetagenom1_FD_14111 | JGI IMG/M metagenome (IMG submission 14111)
GTTGATTGCTGACCAATATTCATTGTCTCGGTTGCCGTTAAAAAGTTTCATAATTTTTTGGACTTCAATCAAACCTTGATCAAGGCTTTTCATATAGGATATGCTAGTCATTTTTCATTTTCCCTTAACAATAACGCAGCCAGGATAATCTAAAATCTCACCTAGAATAAATATGTCCAGTGATGCTTCACGATCACCATTCTTTGGGTCATCTATTGTATACTCAATTGAAATCTGAAGTTGCTTCTGTTCGTCTGTAAGTACATTAAACATATTTATAAACTCAATTACTGTCATTCATTTTCCTTTTTAATCTCCAAAAGCATCACTGCAACTTCTTCTGGCATAAATTCTTTACAAAACTTTCTTAGATCATACCCAAACCTCCAAAGACTAATGGCTATTTGAGGGTCACTACCTTTTGAGTCAGTATAAATATCATATAATCTATCAAGACTTGAGATGGCGTGCCTGATACCTGAAATGCGGAGATCAGTAGCACTATAGTTATTCATAAAGACAGAAGCTTCAGCTTTTAATCTTATGGCTCTGTTCTCTCTAGATTCTCGAGGTTTTTTTATCATTTTTCACTTCCTTCGCACATTTTACATTTAGCATGTACTAAATCTTCAGGTGAACCATCAAAACTATAGTAGGTTCTTTCATGCTCTATGGTGGCACTATCAAAGCTCACAAAGCGACCGCAGTCATCGCACCTAACTCTTTCGAGTTTGTCATCATATGCCACTCTTTTCACTTTCCACAATCTAACTTGTCTTTTAAAACGATCAGAAAAAACATGAGTAATGACCCATACAAAATAGGTCTTATTGAACTCCCTATACAATGTATTAAATGATCCATTCTTCATTTTCCATAATGATGGTTATCCGATCGCATTAAATTGAAAGTGACATAATATTCTACCTCTCTTAAAAAATTTGGAAATTCATCTTTATAAATTTCAAGCACTAACTCTCCTAACTGTCCCTGACAACAATTAAAATGCACAGGAAGATCACTTTCAAATGCTTTCAATTTCTCAATCAACCCCCCCACGGTCATAGGCTTCTCCTCACTCATCGCTCGCCTCCTCTAACTTTGTTATATAATACCCCCATCCAAAAACTAGCACAGCACCCTGCGTATATACGTATAAAAGAATGCATACTACTGCTGAGTTCTATACCCCTAACCCATAGCAATGTATCAATTATAAACAAAACAAAGAAAGACACTGGAAATACAGCTATACAAAACCTAAAGAAGCACAGGAACATTTCAAAATCTTTATACATGGCTCTCATCCTAATCCTCATCCGATCGTATCTAGAAGTAATATTAAAAACTTCTTTTCATATTCCATACAAGATATCTTCATGTCTGACACATTCTTTTGCCATGATCCCTCAGGAGGGTTTAAGGGATTTTCTCGCTTTAAGTTATCAATGTTAACACTCAGCCATCCAACTTGATTTTCAATCATATCCTTGACTCTTTTAAGAGTTTCTGGGTTATCGTCCATAACTTTTCCTCAATATTTTTTTAATTGCACAGTCAACCCGGTGAGAATTATAGTAAATATCTTCAATGAAGGATTTGGCTTCATCTAAAGCCCCAATTAATTTTTTTATCTCCAGGTTTTTATATTTTATTGTATCTTCAAGAGAGGCAATTTGCTCGACTTCAGTCATCGCTCATTTCCTCTAATGTGGTCGTCCTGAAAAATATCTCCTTAACCTCAAGACCTCTAAACGAAATAAAGGAATTAATTTCTTTTATCATGCAATCAAAATTAAAATAATAACGCGCAAATGCATCTGAATAGTCAATATGGCATTTTTCATAGTGATCTGGTTTGTGCCAAGCTTTTACAGAATAACGACCCCTATCACAATAATCTGGCCGTTTCTCTATACACATAAAAGCAAAATTCAACTCTATATCCACCCAACAAATAAGGGGTAAACTTAAGAAAGTCTTAATTTCACTCGCTTTTTCTTGATTAATTGTTTTAGGTTTTTCTTCACTCATCTTTAATCACCTTAAACATTGATTTCATATATTTTTGATAATCTAAAAGGCTTTCTACCCTACCCAATTCATACCCTGTCGCATATCCTGTATGACCACATAAACTTTTAGCTTCATCATAATGATCTTGAGCTTGGGCTATCATTTGATTCATATGGGCAAGAAATTGAAACTTCAGCTCCCCCACGGTCATCGGCTTATCTTCCATCTTTAAATATCCTCATGCAAATTATGCGATCAAACAAGAGCGACATAGGTATCCTTTTCACCATCCTCATAAGTTTCCGTAATAATACCAGCATCCAGAAGAGGAAATCCTTTTATATATACAAATAAATCATCAGGAAAATCCTTGATATGCTTTTTTAAATCACCTATGGTCATTTGATTGTTTTCGCTCGTCTTCTTATTGTCTCCCATTGAATCTAGCCTTATATTGTTCTTCTCTAATAAAACTCCTACATGAATCAAGCCCTTCAAGGATAACGTCATGTGAGTATTCAGGGTTCAGGCAAATTTCCATAATTTCTCCTTGGAATTTACTAAGTGAAAGATTCTTTTCTTTCTGCATATCCTCCATGGTCATTGGCTTTTGATCAGAAGACATCTTCTTGAAACTCCGTAATTTGTTTTGATTCCTCGAATAGCTCTATATAAAGGACGTCCCCAACTTGTCTGATAGCCTTTGGCGTAGCATAGAATGAAGGGCTTACAGCAACTCGAACCTCGTATTTTCCTTGCCCAGCTTCTTGCAAGGCTTGACATAAAAAATGTACGTTAGGTTCATCTATTATGGTGTATTCGTCTGTCATGGGCTTATTTTCCATCTTTAATAACCTCTCCCTCACAAAAGGCCGTCCAAGACCTTTCGTTAAAATTTACAAAGACTTCCATTGGCTTACCCTGATAGATACCAATGACGTTCATATCTTGGTTATTTACCCTAAATTCGTTAAGATCAAGCTTGAACCCAGGAAAACTATTAGCAATAGAATGTAAAAAATAAATAACATCCTCCAAATCTGCGCCTCTGATCATTGGCTTGGCTTCACTCATGCTATTCGTCCTCCACCAGGATAGCTAAAAAATTTTCATCTTTAGGGCCCCCCTCTCTATATAACTTTTTACATATATACCATTCGTGCATGTCCCAAAACCCTAGTGGTTTATGAGAAGGATACTTTAAAAACTTAACCTCTAGATTATCATCAAATTCATTTAAAAATACCTTTATTTCACCTATTTTCATTTTTCAATACCTCTTGCCTTCAATGCTTTTTGGCTTAATTCTACAAAATGTTTTCTTCCTTTTTGTTCGAGGATTTTATTTCCACCAAGGGAACCCATTTGAGCCATACCTTTACTTCCTATCTTTTTATAGCGTACAGAGCCTCCTATTTTTCCACCCTTACTGCCAAGATTTTTTCTGATATCAGAAGACAATAAAGCAAAGCCCCTTGGTTTGATTTTATTTTTGGAGTCCCAACTAAACTGTATTTTAAACTGTTCTCTTAACTTTTTTGCATATTCATACTGAATTAAAGCCTTCATCTCCTGATATTTAAGGTCATTTAAAACAAATAAATAATGTTTTTCTAAATTAATCATCTCTAAAGCTCTCCTTTATTCTGAGAAGGTCTCGAAGGTCTTTAAGAAATGAAAATTGATTATATCCCTCAACAGTATGGTGTTTACGTGTAGATCTTAAAAAATCAATCCTGTTATCCACAAGATCAAAAGCCTCATCCAATATATCCATGAGAGATTCTGGTTGCTTTGGAATTTCCCTAATAGCCTCCTGAACTTTATTTATTGACATTTTCATGGACCTCTTTCATGTCTACGTAATTCTCATAGGAAAGAACGACCACGAAAGGTTTCCCATATTTTTCAAGTAATATGGGTTCCTTTTGGGCCATGTCTATTAAACTTCCAAATCTTCTTTTTGCATCAGAGCACTGCATTGCTATCATCTTTTACCTTATACGCGTTAATTTAGGCCATGTTGATCATCTTGGTCATGTTGTGTCAAATAGTCAAGTGCTTTTTTTGATAAATGTGGGTAAATGCGGGGATACAAGGTTATTTATGGATATATATTAAGAGAATGAGCTTAGGAGATTAACTTTTAGCATGTGAATGTCAACAGTAATTAGCCCATTCTCAATTAACTCTAACATGGGAGATAATCCTTATCACCACATTTATCACAAACGATTGTTCTGGATGCCGGATAGGATGTATTTATGACGTTCCCCTTGTAATAATATTCACCGTCACAATCATTATTTTTGCAGATCACATTTGTATAATGATGTTTTTTAGACAGTTCTTCTTCAAATCGTAGGTTAAATTCACTCTTATATTGATCTAATGTGCAAAATGTTTTCATGAATCACCTTGATAATATCTTATGTATTAATCTTTGTAATGGGTGAGTGGGTGTTACTTTATAGAACATTCTAAATGAAGATAGTGTTCTCCTATACGTACATAGTTCATCTCCTTTTAACCCTAATTTTTCTCCATTTTTATAAACTTCATCAATTGTCTGATCAACATGGAGTTGTTCGTATATTCTACCAGCATAAAACATGATAAATAAACAGGATAACCCAATGATTATCCTTACAAATTCATACATTATCTTTTCCACCAAGGTTTTTTGATATCTTTAACCGTAGCATTAATTTCATTTATCTTTTTTACCATTATATCAATTGCAAAAAATAGTTTTTCTTGAAACACAATAATGTCTGTAGAAACTACCTGTTCACTATCAATAATAAGCTTATCTACACATTCTCCTAATCCCATTTTGAGTTTCTTAGCCCTCTTCTTAACGATTTCCTTGGCCTCCGGTGTAACTCCAAGGAGCATCCATTGTGAACGTTTTTCTTCTGTCATTTCATTGTTTCCTTTATAAGTTATTTTTTAAATCTTTTATATCATCAAAATCAAGAACGTCATATTTATTGCATATGCCATCAATTTCTATTTCTGTTAAATTTTCTTCTTTAATTTTTTGTTTAATCATTCGTTTTAACCATAGTTTATATGGTAATTTTATTATATTTTCACCCAAACATTGATCCTTTCTTAATTCCTAAAAACTTGTTAGAGGCAAGATGTATGTATAGTTCTGTAGATGAAAGCTTCGTGTGCCCCATAAAGTTTCTAATGGTTATAATAGGAATGTCTTGCTGTGCTAAAAATGTTCCCATAGAGTGTCTCAACATATGAGGCGTAAATTTAAAATCTAATCCTGCCATTTCTCCCAGTTCTTCACACAATTTGTTAAAATTAAGAGGAGAATATTGGGTAGGAGGACGCTTCATTTCAGAGGTAAATATGTAGGGACATACAGCATACCTCTTCTCATAGTGTTTTTCTAACAACTCCAACTCTAATTCACTCTCTATAGGGTGATTTCCGCTTCTGCCGTTCTTGTTACGCTTAATAGATATCACGCTATTAACTCTATCCAAATGATTCCATTTTAAATTGCAAACTTCTGAGGCCCTTAGACCATGGTTATAGGTCATGAGGATCAACAATTTGTTTCTCAAGGGAAACCGCGTCCGCTCGCACATTTCAAGAACAAGAGCTATTTCATGTTCATATAAATGAATACGATCCCTTTTTTTATAAATAGTTCCCTTTTTGTTGCTCATTTTTTTAACATCTTTTGTGTTATTTAACTTGTTGTTTTTATTATATTATTTTATATGTTCTCTAAAATATGTCTATTTTTTATAATTATTCATTATAAAGAACACCAAGTACTTTATTTACCAAATCATTAACGATTTGTTGTCGTGCACAAAAAGTTTCTAAAACTGTATTCTCAACAACTGGCCTTACGTCTATCACCCCTCTAAGTGTTTTAATACAATTGATGAGATTTCCTGCATCTTCATCTTTGATCGATTCCCCAAGCGTAACAACAAATCCATTGTACCTATCACTCATTTGTCATTATCCTTTTCCTCGGTAAGTAATTTATTTAATATATTTATTATATTATTGCGTATAATAATATCTGATTTTTTTTCTTCTAAGTATTTTGTATATCTACTTATATCGTTTCTATCCATTTCATTCATAGTTTCTTGATCTGCTATGTTTGTTATTATTCGTTCAATTTTAATATCATTAATCATTATTTGTTCCCTACTAATAATCTTTCAAATAAACGCTCCCACTTTGCATCCATATTTTGCATGTCTTCTCTATGATGAGTATTCATAAGATTGGTCTGTTCCTTTATCGCTTTGATTTGTTCTCTTATCTCTTGCTTGGTCATTATATAAAAAGCAAATATTCCGCCAAACATAGAGGCAATTAGGGTCCAATATTGTGTCCAATCCATTTTTATTATCCTTTTTTATTGGTTAATTCTTGAATGAGCTCGTCACGTATGATTGAAATCATCACGATAAGTTGCTACGCTTTTAAATGTTAATATGCTTATGTAGCATTTGATATAGTATATTTGGATGATTGTCAACCAAAAATATTATATACTGTATATGCTATAAGAAGGAGGTTTGTATGACACTCATCAATTGGATTCTTAATAAAATCAACAGCAAAAATAAAAGGAATGATACAACCCTTATATTAAACATGAGATACATACTTCTTAAAAAGTCTTAATCTACTCAGTCTGTTTTCGCGTCGAATTAAACCATCTCCATAGATGTGGGCATTTTGATTTTGGCATGCAATTTCTCATTATCTCTTGTTCTATGCCTTGTCTATCGTTGCTGGCGTTTACTGTAATATTGAAATTATTGTTGTTGTTTGGATTAGCACAACCAGTAATTAAAACACATACCATCGCAATAAATACAATATATCTAAACAAAGTCATTATAAGATCTCCCTAGTATATATTTTATCCACCACTATATATTATATACATATATTTGAAAAATTTCAACTTTTCATAAATAAGTTGATTATCTTTATTTTTTATTGTATGATTTATAACTTTCATCTATAGCAAATATAGCCATAAATGCCATCATTATCTTATCTGTATGTTCATCTAGAAAAGGCATAAGAACAGTGCATGTTACAAAGATAGGGGCTTTCCATATATATGCTATCCTATGGATGATTATATTTTTAATTTTTTTCTTAATGGTTTTTCTTTGGTTCTTCTTTTTCATGCTCTTTTTTTGCCTGCTTCAAATCATGTTGAAAGGTTTGAATCTCACGCGTAAGTATCTTAGATAAATTACCAACTTTGGGTGGATTGTTAAGAATCTTATCAAATTGCTTCATATCCTTCGCTTTCATACCTTTATCCATCCAATTAATAAACTTTGGATTGGTAAGAAGTTTTTCAGAGGATAATTTGCCTAAAAATAATCCAGAAGCTAGTTTTGCAGCAGGAAGAGGATTTCCGGTAGCTAAATTTGATGCCGCTCTCGCTGCTAATGTTGCCACTGTTCCTATCGCAGTATAATAAGCTGTTTTAGATGTGTTAGCTTCATTTAATGTTGATTTCATATGATCTATAGAATCAGCAATGTAATTGATTTTCTTCTGATTGGCAGTATTCAAAGGAGATAAAAGAACTGTTTGAGCTTGTGGTTCCAAATCTTTATAGCCTCTAACCCATTTCAAAGGGCTAAATGTTCCGTCAGAAGTTCTCCCAAGTTGTTTATGAATAGAATCTGTGAGGTCTACCTGATCTTTAGGGGAAAGACCTTGCAAAACTATCTTTGCTTTTTCAGCACCTTTTTTCTGGTTTGTAACCAGATCAATAAATGCATCCGTAGCCCCTTTCTTGTCTTTTTTATAGAGCTCATTTAGTTTTGGGATATCATTTTGGGCATAGTCACTATAATATTTTTTGGCTTCCTTCCAGTTACTATAAGAATCTTTCCCCAATTTTTTAAACTCAGGCTCTAAAGACGTTTCAATGTCTTTTGATATATTTGAGCCAAATTGTTTAAGTTTTCCTTGATCAACTTTTCCTATCAAACCATGGGTTGTTATTTTATTGTTAATTTCATCCAAAACATCTTTCATATGTTCATAAGGTATTCTACCACCATTTTCTTTGGCCGTTTCATAGAGGTCTATATACATTTTACCTAAGGGTGATTTCTCAAATTTCTTTTGTTGCGAACTCGTTTTAATTTTTTTAAATATACCCTCAAAATATTTATCCACATTTTGTTTGCCGATGTTGGAATCAGATAATCGTTCTATATCTTCTTCAACCTTACCAAACATTTTATTAAACTCATTACCCTTACCCTTTTGGTATTCTTTGGCACCTTTTTTGACAAGAGTACTGGCTTCTGCTTTACTTAATTCACCCTCTCCTTGCCGTAACCCTTCTAATAGTTGTTTTTTCTGAACTTCTCTTGCCTCTTGTAAGGGGCCCCCAACGAAGGGAAGTTTTTCTAATTTTGAAGAGATCATCTTTAAGCGGCTACTATTTGATACATCTGCTAATGTAGGTGATATTCCAGCCTCTTTAAATGATTCTATAGCTTCTGGATTAATCTTTAATTTTTCTCCTAGCTTTTGAGCGGTTGCTGTACCTAAGTTTCCTCTACCCTTTTTAGTAACCAATCCAGCAATAGAAGGTAAGGCGGAAGCTCCTAAACCAGCTCCAATGCCAGAAGTTATAGCTCCCATTGTATCTTCTGGATTCTCATTTAATGTACTTTGAACAGCGGCAGAAGTAGCGGCTGCTCCGCCCACATTTGTAGGTTTTAATGCATTAGAGCCACGCAAAAAATTACCCGTTGCTTGTATCGCTGTAGGTGCATTCTTTAATCCTTTTACTAAATTTCCTAATGCACCTCCAAACGGCATTCCACCGATTGTACGTTGAACAGATTCTTCTGTCTTTTCAGCATTTGTTCTGGGTTTGGTATAGTCCCCTGTTAAAGTATCAATTGTTTTAGTATATTCATTAGCAATAGGAGGTGCTTGTCTCCCACTTCCTATTCCAATAGAATTTAATGCTTTCGATCCCAAATTAACAGCTTCTCTTACCGGTGCTGCTACAAAATCAGCTACATCTAAAATTCCAGCGCCTATATTTCTTGGAATACGAGCAAGTGATCTCCCTGCGCGATTTAAACGATTCTCTTCCTGTGGTTCTTGTTTAGGAGGATGACTTTCTGTGGTGATAGATTTTCTACGTTCTAATTCAGAACGTGCCATTTGTGGAGTAATTGAAGTCTTACCTGAATTCATGGATTTCCTACGCAAAATCTCTGCCTTCGCCATTTCAGGTGTTATTGACATCGTAAATTATTCTCCCGCTATTTTTCTGAGCTCTTCATCACTCATAGATTCCAAAGAATTATCTTGATTTAAACCATTTTCTTTTTCCCATTGGTCTTTATCTAGAAAATCTTCTGGCTTATTAGGATACTTTTTTCCAGGATTCTTTTCTTCATATTCTAACTTGGCATCTGCATACTCACTGAAAGCTTTTTGAGCTGTTACCGCATTTTGGCCTTGCTCTACCTTATCAATAATAAAGTTAGCTTTTTCCTTAGAAAGATCAGCTAAATCTTTAAGATGGGATATAATAGATAAGTTACCTTCTCTGGTCTTTTCTAGTTGTGGCTTACTAGCCTCAATAATCTTTAATTTTCCTAGCGCTATTTGCGATCCCTTCAATTGATTGCCCAAATCAAGAACTAATTGATTCGTAAGGGCATCGAACGTGTTAACATCTTCAGAAGCACCCGCTGCAATGGAACTTCCTATTATAGGAATATCTCCTAATGTTGATGCATATTTTGAAACTTTTCCTTTGACTGGGCCTGTATCGAGATTTTTTGCCACTTTTTCTAGCTCATTTAAATTGTAATTTAAAGAATCTATAGAGCCTAGTGAAGAACGAGCCTCTTCTATGGCTTTCTCATTGGATTTTTCGTAAAGCTTACTGGATGATTTTGATTTAATCCCTTCAATCGGTTTAGCTATCTTATTACCATTCTCATCTTTTGTTAATTCATATAACATACCATCTTTACCAGTTATGATATTTTCATTCTCTTGAGATTTTTTAAATTTACTTCTTTCCATATTCAATCGTTCTTCTTGCATCCCCAGATGCTTATTATTCAAATCTTTCTGATGCCCAAACTTCTCAAGATCTAATGCGTGCTTTCTATTCGCTTCAGATTGATAGCGTCGTGTATTATCTATCAGGTGATTAATTTTCGTAGCTCCCATTTCTCTATTGTCTTGGGTTTCCAATTGTTTGTTATATTCGTCTAATCCTGCATTTCCTGCTTGTCCCAGGTTAGCCAATACGCCTGGTTGACGATTTGAAGCTAAATTAAACCCCCCACGACTAATAGCCGCCCAAAAAGGATCAACTTGCGATTCTTTGAGTTTCTGTGCCTGCTTTCTCATGGCCTGAATCTCTGTTGTATCCAATGCATCATTAACCCCCATCTGAATGGGAGATAAGGGAACACTACCCCCATCTGCATAATGACGAAGATGGGCAACAGAGGCTTTTAGCCTATTACTTACTTTTTCATGAACTTCACCCCCATGTGCAAATCCAGGCCGTTGATTGACCGCACCTGTAAGACCAGCTAATAATCCAGCACCTTGCGACCAAGGACTCGCTTGAGGAGGTTGAGGCATATAGGTTGCTGTTTGAGATGTATATTGTCCAGGCGTTAATCCTCGTGTGAGCTCACTTTCACGAGCAGCTTGTATATAAGGATAATTTTTTTCTGCTTGAAAATCAGCAAAAGCTGTATTCAATCCAGTTTGTGCCTGTTGTTGTTGTTGACCTCCCAATTGATTTAATAATCCTATTCCTTGTCTTCTTTCACCTTGTTGTTGCGAATTTAAATTTTGAAGTTCTCTTCCACCTGTAATATTACGGGATAAATCTTCCCCTCTTGCTGTTCCATATAAGCGTCCAGCTTGAAGATTTCTTTCCTGTTGACCAACTGAAGTTTCTAAAGCTTTATTATATCCGCTTTGCAAAGCTTCGCCCTGTGCCCTTGTAACAGCATCTTGTGTATCCCTTATAGCTCTACCTGTGATATCTTGATGACTACTACTTCCTGGGCCACCAGATGATCCATAAGAACCCCCACGAATGAATCTATCATTTATGTTAGGTAATATGTTTTCGTTTAAATTTCTTGAAGCTAGCCTTCCTATTTCTTCTGTTACCTGTTGATTATAAGGATTCATATATTGCTGAGCATTCGTAACAGGGTTTTCCGTTCCTCTTTGGATAAAAGGAGTAAGCTGACCCGATATATCCTGTCCTAATGCATTGGTAATTGACCCAGCTGATCTATTAAATAAATTTTGATATTCTGGATTGTTAACTTCATCACGTGCTGTATTAAAACTTTGTTCCTGTAAGGGAGTAAACGGAGCATTTCTTGCATTAGGATAGGGTGTAAAAGGAGTAGTTGTTACTTGATGAGCCCTATTGGACAGATTTTGAATAACACCATTTGTACCACCATACCATTCCGGCGTTCCCTCAAATGTAACTGGCATAATTTGTCTCCTTTAAGCTGCGTTAATATTTCGTAAATATCCACCTAAAGGCTTAGCTTTCGGAGGCAATTTATTACCAGATGTCCTCTTTTTATCTCTAATTTGCTTGATCATATTTTCTATAATTTTAGCGCCTTTTTGATTAGACCCTCCTCCAAGAGAAGATACTTTATCTGGGCTAACTTCATATTCTCCATCAGAAACAAGGGCTTTTATAAAACCGCCTTTTGATTCTCTCATCGGGGAAGAAGGAATTTTTGAGAAAAAACTTTCTAATTGTTTGAATCCAGCTTGAGTTGATCCATCTCCAATATCAGAAACACTGGAAGCATCAATGATATAGCTATTTTCTTTAATATTTTTAGGTATATTGTCCTGTTGTCCCTTTCCACTTCCTTGGATAGGACCTCCTTCTTTTAACTGATAATCAATCTTATCAAGGGGTGCATGTTCAAAATATTGACGCTGTTTACCTGAGGCTAGATCTTCAGCAGATATTTGACCTGGTCTCAATTCCATTGAGTAAGGTTTTGGCTTTTTCCAGGGTGTATTAAACCCTGGCCTATTTTTTATGGAATCATATTCCGCTCTTTGCTTGGCATCATAATCTTGTAAGGCTTTTTGTTCTTGTTGATGTCCCTTGTAAGCCATAAAACCTGCTGCTGCTAATGGAATGGCATTGGAACCTAATGACGATAATAGCCCTGATCCTATTCCTTGTGAGGCTCCTTGAGTCGCGGCATTCCCAATTCCTTGAGCCGCTAGTTGCCCTGGCGCTCTTGAAACTCCTGCCCCCAGAGACCCCAATAAGCCCATGCCTCCTTGACCTGGAGTAAATGATTTTCCAATAGCATTACCAACCGTATTTCCAAATATACCTCGTGTAGCATTACCAAGAGCTTGAGAAGCGCCCGGAAATGAATTTTGAAATGCTCCGCCTATCATAGGGGCTGCAAGGGCTCCGATACCCCCAATAGCTGCTTGTCCTAATGCTTTGCCCCATGAATCTCCCATGAGTTTTCCAGTGACACCTGATGCTAAGGCTCCTCCAATTGGGCCACCTAAAAAGGTTCCTACGATAGGAGCAACTATTCTAAGCAAAGTTTTAAAAAAACCATATTCTGGTAAGTCTGTTCTAGGGTTTATTTTTGTTTTTTCTCCACTCCATTCTTCAAATATTTTTATTAACCCAGGATTTATAATGGCTAGTTCTGTATCCCCATTTCTTCCTTGGCTTCTTAATTCTTCGAGTTCTGGCGCAATTGGTCTACCGATTTCTACCTGTCCTCCTTCGGCATATTTTTGTTGATGATATGATTGAATTACACTTGAAAGAGCATCTTGAATTTCAGGAAGATTTAATATTTGTTCTAATGGTCTCAAATCAAATAATTTCGACGCCGGATCAATATGATCTTCTTCATTTCCACCCATCATTCCAACTAATTCTCTCAATTCTTCTCTGTCGAAATGAGCTATTAGTTCATCAAAATCTTTATTTTCTTCACCATCCATATTCATATTTTCCATCATAGAATTTTCTTGAATGTTATTTAATTCAGGTGGTAAGTTCATTTTAAAATCTCCTTATTTAAAGTATATCACAAAGCATTAACAAAATAATCAGCCCAATCACGCCAATTCTCAAAATTATCCGGCAAAGGAATATTAATAAGATCATTTTCTAACAACATTGTCTCGGCCCAATCCTTCCAGTTTTGTTCGCTTTCTGCCAAAGGAATATTCAAATTTGGCAAATCTGTAAATAAAGTTGCTGTCCATGTCAGAAAATCTATATCTCTAGGGACAACAATAGACGTCATGGTCTGATATCTCCTGGAGCAAAGTTCAGTATCGTTTTACCCATCAAGTAATTACCTCCTGCAACATTGCTTTCAAATTTAAAACTAATAAGTCGTCCCATATTATTCATATCTGTCTTATCCAAGACGACTGTGGGTTGAGATGGGAGAAAAGTATAAGCCTTGGAACTTGAAACAGGTCCTTGAGGAAAGTCCCTTGTATTAACAGTAACTGTCATTTCTCCAGATTGCACAAAATCTTGTTCAATACGCCTAATGCGCATCTGTCTATCATCTGTGGGAGCTTTTTCAAACCAGGTTGTTATATTTGTCTCAAAATATGAATCAATGGCATATGATTGACCATAAAGAATTCTATCTGTCCCTGTTTCTTCTTGCCATACACCATAATTTAAATTTGGATAACTATAAGAAACTCCAGTTCCTCCGCCACTTCCTGTGCTAGTTGCATTTGAACTTACAGTATAACTAAAGGATGTATTATTTATTACTCTTATTGGAATGGAGGCAAGATTTAATTGAGTAGCACTTAGACCATTAAATCCAGAAGCACCCGTAATTGTTACAAGTTGTCCTGTCCGTAATGTTGTTATTGATGAAATCGTCACCACAACAGTATTTTGATTAATTGTCGTTGCTAAAGGATTGGATGCAAGGTTGACAATTATAGGGCTAGGATTAAATTGATTTAATACTCCTACCGAATCAGCTTCTAAAGGATATTTATATAATCCGGTTGTTGTGCCTGCACTTCGTCCATGGACGGTATCATACCAAAAATTTTCACCTATATTATATATTAAAGCATCTGAACATTCAGTATTTGGATATTTAGGCCAATGAAACCACAATTCATGATATTTTTCTTTATATTCTCCCCAAACTTTATTTTGATATTTATAATTTAAATTATCAAAAAAGTATTCTCTATTGGTATCATTAGGGAGTATTCTAATAATTCCATTGTATAAATAAAATTGGTTATCTCCTATCCAATAGAAAATATTATTTTGTGTAACAATGCAATTCTGAGATAGAAGGGAAATATCTTCCTGGATGGTATCAAATTGGAATACCTGAGCTCCTCCCACAAATGATGACTTTATCAACGCATTCAAAGTCCAAAAAAGACCAGACGGTGCATTGCTTCCACCTCTTGTTTTTAATCCTTTGACGATCTTAGTACCTGCTACTGGAGCAGAAACGGCATCTGACCAATTACCACCAGGATTTGTAGTCCAGGTTAAAACACCGTCATTTCCATATTTTATAAAATAGGGATATAAAACGACAATACCCCCAGAGGCAACGGGATTTGATACAGATATTGGAACCAAAGCGGATGTTGATTCTGTATCTCCCCAATAAATAGGGGTTTGGGTAGAATTGTTAATATCCAAGACATTTGGAGCCGCATGGGCAGTAATATAATTTTTTGTGTTCGAAGTCATTAATGTAACACCCGTACCACCTCCTGATCCGGTGTTATTTGCAGAAGGTGGCCCAATTGTTTCATAAGTGAATGTTGTTCCTGATGAAATAGATTTTATGACTGTCGTGATGTTTATTTGAGCAGCCGTAATATTGTTTACTGCGGAAGAACCTGCAATCGTTATTGTTTCTCCAACACTCAAATTGGCTGTGGATGGTACGGTCACAATTATTTCATTCGAACCATTCGTTGTTCCAATTGGATCAGTAGCCAAATTTGGAAGATAAGATATATTAGTGCCACCTCCATAACCAGTCGATGTTGCTGTTCCTCCAGTTGTATATGTAAATGTAGGTTGACCAGCATTAACGGTTATTTGTGCTGAAATATTTAATTGTGGAGCTGTAATACCATTCGTAGCTTGTACGCCTGATATTGTTACATACTGTCCTGATGTAAGATTAGATGTTGAAGGCACAGTAACTGTTACATTAGCTGATGTATTTGTTGTAAATATTGAATTGGGAAGTAATATTATAGAATTGTTAGCTCCCAATACAGTATATCGGTCAAATGTCCAATTATTATTAGAATCAGCTGTAAATCCTGCTGGTGTACGATCAAATTCTGGATTAGCTATACCGTTATTAATAGGACAAACAGATAGGGTTGAGGCGCGTCCTAAATAGGCATCAGTTACATCATTCTGTTGGTCAACATTATATATATTTCTAATTATTTCAAGGCCACCTGGATCAAGTAATATATGTCCTCCAATCTTCTTTGGACGACCTTTATAAAAACGAACCCATTTTCCATCGATACACCGTTTTGTATCAAATTGTGTACCATCCCTTTGAATTCCAGGTTCTGGCCATAGAAAGTCTATTATATGATCTGCTGCCATTTATTGAGTCCCAAATCCGGAAGCACATATATAACTAGTATCCTCGGCAACGGAATTAGTGCTTCTAAGCAAGTGAAAATTAAAGAAATTTGCATTAACAGTAGCTAAAGCAGGCACTAAACCATTAGCCCCTGTATTAGGAGTAGATGTAATATTTATACAATAATTATTTGACGTAAAAGATGATGTAAAATTAATTTGATACAATCCTTGGGAAATCCTTTGAACAGAAGTAACATTATAACCAACCACTGGTGGATTTGTTCCTGTGACCGTTCCATCAAACATGCACCAGAATTTAGATGCACTTGCATGAAATTGCTGAACAGCAGGATTTGTATAGACTGTAGTAGAAGTACCTGTAATTTGATCTGCTTTTACTGCCGCTGGAAGAGCAATGTTTATATTTTTCCAACTAGGTAATGCGGCTGCACCATTTGATGTAAATACCTGGTTAGCTGTCCCTGCACCTGCATTTTGAAGATTCCCTGTTGCAGTTGTTCCAGCACAGACAACACCATAAGCCGTTGTTAGTGTATTCAAACCCGTTCCACCATAGGTGACAGTAATAGGTGTTCCCTGCCATGTTCCTGTGCCTATTGTACCTAACGTTGTAATGGAAGCTTGACCAACATAAGAAGCTGAAATATCTATGACTGGTGTTGTCGTTGGACTTGTTACAGAAATACGATTTGTCGTCCCACTTACACTTGTAACGGGTTGTGACCATGAGAGAGTACCAGAGCCATTTGATACTAGAAACTGTGTCCCTGTGGAATCCGTTAAGGGAAGTGTCCAAATTGTATTTCCTGTTAAAGCACCTCCTTTGAATCCTACATATTGGGTATTGGCGGCGTTATAATATCTTGAAGCTAACCCTCCTGATATTCCCAATCCATATCCAGGAGTAGGTCCACCAAGAGTTACTCCTTGGGTTCCAGCTGATGCATAACCTGTTAATCCTGAACTTATCCTATAAAAACCTGTTGACCCTTGAGCTTGAAAATTTATTCCAGGAGAACCAACAGTTCCATCTGGAAAAACAGCAGATGTTGAAATCGTTGGCGTGTTATACATACTTGTGCCATCAGAATAAAGTATAACTTTTTGGCCTTGTGGAATAACAACTGTATTTCCGGTTGGACCTACTAATTGAGCAGTAACCGTAAACGCTCCTGAGGTATTATTCCAAATATACCATTGACCAGCAGCCGCTGGATAATAAACAATTACATTATTAGCCAAAGTTCCAGAATATTGATGCACAAGACGTGATGCTTGTTGATTTGTCAATGTAATTGAAGGATTTATGGTTGAGAGATCGAGAGGAGATAAAACATTAACAGCAAAAAATGATTCAACACCAAATCCAAGCGTATTCCAATTTGCGCCCACCCCAATAATATAAGAAGATTCTGATGGATTTAATGAAAAAGAAGCATTTCCATCAATTGTTGTAGAATCTGGTGTATTAATGGTAACAATACCGCTTCCCTCATTATTAACCGCAATATAAAATCCGGCAAGTTGAGCAACTAATGTGATCGTTCCAGCACCTCCAGTCCAAACAAGAATAGAGCCGCGATCCGAATCAAGAACTTGATAATTCGTCCCGATTGTTTTTCCAGGAAAATTTGTATTAATTTGGTTGTTTAGAGAAATTGTACCTAAACCAGCTAGAGCGTTTGCGTTAGCCTGTGATGTTCCTGCTCCTAGTTGGGTAATGCCCCATGTTCCATCTTGTGTTGTGTTATTTTGAAGATATAAAATATATTGATTACTAGTTGCCGTAGTAGGAATAACCGCTAATTGTCCACCTAAAAAATCATTAATTGTTATGCTATTTGCACCAAGATTATTAAGCTGTATAGATTGACCAACGGAAATGAGTGTAGCATCAGCCAGGGTCACAGTTAGATTAGCATTTGTTGCATTGAGGTCATTGATTTGCGCAGTAACATTATTTGTACCTTGTGCTGTATCCACAAATGATGATGCCCAGTTAAGTTGCAAATTTGATGCAAAAGTGTAGGATGCATATGAAGGAAATGCTGTATTGATATTGTATCCACCAAAAATATTTGTATAGCTCATAATTAATCAACCTTTCTTGATTCATAACGTTCAGTTTTGCGCAGTTCATTTTTTGCATTCCATGAAGAAATAGCTTTGACATATTCTGCCTCTACAACCGCTATACGTTCATCGTTTTTGAGATCAAGCATTGCTTCCAGAAGAACTGCCTTTAATAAGACTTCAGGCATAAATTCAGTTAAATAATTTGATTGATAAGTAGCATCTATAACCTGAGGTGTTTCAAGATACCCCAATATAAAAGGATAATTTTGATCTGGAGTAGGGGAAATCAACCAATTATAATATCCATAATCCGCATAAAATTTTGGTGGATTTGTTAATGATTGATTAGGCCAAAATGATCGTGCAAATTCATAAGTTCTTAATAATATCGGAGTATAATTATTATTGTTCGGAAATGATGATGTAACAGATGAACCTCCAAAAGTTGCAATAATTGTAGAATTTGCAGTTGCAGAATATGTAAATGTTGTAATGTTTATGATCGTAATTGTAGCAGTAATATTTAATTGAGAAGGTGTGAGACCTCCTCCACCTAATGCACCTGTTATAATGACAGTCTGTCCATTCACTAAGTTTGTTGTTGAAGGAATGGTTACAGTTATTGTGGAGGATGCACCATCAGTTGTTAAAGGATTGTTACCTAAATTTATAATATTTGATCCAGAACCATAATTGAATGTAACAGTGTTTTGCCATCTGGCCGGTTTAGGTATGACAGATGTCCCAGCTGTAAAGTTTCCGCTTACATAAACTTCGAATAATTGAGTATTTGAATCTCTACCTATACGCGCATGTGCAAATTTTACCCAAACATCAAAATCTTGGGTAACCGTTTCATCCATACGTTCTAGGTAGCTGATCGTCTTTTGCAGCAAAGAATTATATGTAAGTATAAAAGACATTATTTTTGAATCCAATAATAAAAAATTTAAACAGCTTCTGGTTTAGGATATTTATTTTTTACCTCTAAAATAGAAGAATAAAATTTACCACTTTTATCTAATTTATTTTCATTAATATCATGCCAAATATTATCAAGTTGATCTACAAGGGTTGGATAAACACCAAACCTTTTTCTCTCTAACTGATAATCCAAACGATCTAATCGTTTATCAGCTTCATCTATGTTTTCTTGTGTAATTTTTCCTTTATCATCTAAGATCGTTAAACCATTAAGATCATTTCCTTCTAATTTCCAAATTCTTCCAGGAAATTCTTTAACTAAAATATATGCAAGGTCGTGTTTCATTATCCATGTATCTCCATAACTGTTATTGTTGATGTTCCAACAGAACCTTCGAGTGCATTATCGTTAGATTGATTCTGATTTATAACTGCGGCAAATCCAGAATTACAACTTGCAAACTGTAATTTATAAGTAGTTGAAGATGTCGTTGCGGGACTATCCAAATAGTTAAAGTGAGCAGATAAGAATGTATTAGCATTAACAATTCCTGCTAATCCTGTAACATTTAATTGAGCCCCTGTCGCACCTGTTCCAACACATATTGGTGTAGAACCACGAACTACCTGAAATACAACGTTAATAAGGGCAACTGAACCAATAGAAAGATGTCCCCATATAAATATCTTTGAAGATGATGATGTGGGCGTAATAGTTACAGACATTCCGGTTATATCTGACATCGTTGTACTTGTTGTGCTTATTCTTGTTGTAATGGTAGTAGATAAGGTATTTATAACACTTCCCGCCCCACCTCCTCCGGCTGCTTCCCAGGTAGGAAGAGCAGAAGCTCCATTTGAGGTGAGGACTTGGCCAGATGTTCCAACACTAGATACATTTTGTAATGCTGCTGTAGAAGTCGTACCACCACAAAGAATAGAATATGAGGTTAAGCTGCTATCATTTGTACCTCCTTGCGCTACTGTAATAGGATTAGATGTATTTGTTGCATTCTGTGTTGTCATTATCCATGTATCTCCATAACTGTTATAGTGGAGGTACCTACAGAATCATAAATCGCACTCAAGTTTTCACTGCTTTGATTTATAACCGCTGCATTTGAACCATTAGACGTCATGTATTGAATTTTATATGTTGTTGAAGACGTCGTTGATGGACTATCTAAAAAGTTAAAGCCAATTGTTGTTGAATTTTCACCATTTGTTGCACCTAATGCCCCTGTAACATTTAATTGAGCCCCTGTTGCTCCTGTCCCAATACATATTGCTGTTGAAGCCCTAACTATTTGAAACAAATTACAATTTCCTGTTGTACCGCCCATGGTTATATGTCCGGAAACAAGTATTTTAGAGCTAGAAGAAGTAGGAGTAATAGAAATTGATAAACCTGTTGCATCTGTCATTGTTGTATTTGTTGTGCTTATTCTTGTGGTAGTAGTAGTAGATAAGGTATTTATAACACTTCCCGCCCCACCTCCTCCGGCTGCTTGCCAGGTAGGAAGAGCAGAAGCACCGTTTGAGGTGAGGACTTGGGCAGATGTACCTACACCAGATACATTCTGTAATGCGCTAGTCGATGTTGTACCACCGCATAGTACAGCATAAGCCGTAAAACTTGCATCTCCCGTTCCACCTTGCGCTACCGTGATAGGATTTGATGTATTTGTTGCATTATTTGTCGTCATTTTATTCCACTATACAACTGTTATATTACCAATAGAAGAAGTAACGCTCCATGTTGTACTTGCAACAGTACATACAAGGGTTATTGAGTCATACCGATTTGAAGAAGCTAGAGAACCACCTGTTCCAGTGGTGGTATTTGAACTGCCAAATTGAATATTTTGACTGGAATTTTGAGAAATTTTCCATCCACCGGAACCACTTCCTATAATAGTAAATGTCGACCCAAAATTTGATGTTGTAGGAAGGATAAAAGTCACAAGTGATGATGAATCTGGTAAATACGAATTATAAACATTTATAGCAATACCATAAGTCGCTGTTACTCCTGCTCCTCCCCCTGTAGCATTTGATGTAGCCGCTGCGCCTGCTGTATATGTGAGTGTTGTAGAAGTAACGACAGTGATGGTAGAAGTAACATTGAGGTTTCCAGCCGTGATGCCACCTGTAGTTGTAGCACCTGCTACTGTAATACTATCTCCAGTGTGAAGAGTTGATGTTGAAGAAACAGTAAGGGTTACTGTTGAAGAACCATTTGATACTGCAATAGGATTATTACCAATTGTTGGTACTGTTTGATCTATCAAAGTTTGTGATTGAGTGGAGACTAGTGTAAAAAGAATAGGGGTTGTTCCAATGGTAAATGATCCGCCTGCCGTCTCCATCCATTGTGTTATGCCATTCGCTGTTCCGGATTGAATCCATACAGTATCACCTTGATAAATTACACCTGTTACCGATCCATCGAAGTCTATTGCGCGTGTAAGAACCCAATTAGTAGATCCTGATCCTACTGTGGTAACCGTATAAATACCATTTTGATTGGTAGTAGTTTGATTTTTAACAAGTACCCTCTGTCCTGATTGTGGAGCTACACCATCGATGGAAATAGCTACTTGTGTTGAATTGTTTGTAAGAGTGGCCCCCACACCAGCAGTACCATTCACATATGTTGCTGATAAATTTGCCGTCGTAGCTACTATACAAAATGCTTTTTGTGTTACAACACTAGGATCAAGATGTAAGCCAGAAACATCATTTTGTATTCCTAATCCAACCTGTATATAAGAATTAGCAGCTTCCCAAGCAGGCAATTGACTTCCTGTAGAGGAAGTAAGAGTTAATACATATCCTACACTATATCCAATATTATTTACTTCTTGCAAAGCTCCAGTAGATGTAGTTCCTGAACATAAGACAGCATTATTATATAAATAGAGAGCCTTTCCTGTTCCACCTTGACTAACACTAAGGCTCCCTATCCAGCTCGGTAAGCTACTCGATCCATTTGCTTGAAGTATAGTATTAGCCGCTCCTGCTGCAACGCTTTGATATGCACCAGTTGAAGATGTACCTCCACATATTATTCCATAGCTATTGGCACTAGTTGATCCCGAACCCCCATATGGAACAGTTATCACCGAAGCATTCCATGTTCCCGTAGTTATAGTCCCGATAGTTGTTTGGGATGTTGAACCAATATCAATTGAAGTATTTGTCGTCATTTATACCACCGTAATTACGCCACTCACATCCGATACAACAAAAGTTGTATTTGCTGTGATGCACCTGATTGTCATACAATTGTAACGATTCGTAGAGGCCAAGCTTCCCCCCGTTCCAGATGTTGTTGCTGTTGAGTTTAAATTGATTTGTTGGCTAGCATTTTGAGCAACTTTCCATCCACCACTTGATCCACCAACAATGATAAATGTATCCCCTTGAGCAGCAGATGTAGGTAGCGTTAAGGTAACGAGCGTTGATGCGTTATTGATATAATAAGCTGATCCAGCAACCATCGTGACAGAGCTTGAATTTTGATTTACTATTACGCCACTAGCTGGATTCGTCCATGTTGGAAGGGCACTAGCTCCATTTGATGTAAGAACTTGTCCAGACGTTCCAACGCCAGATACATTCTGGAATGTCCCCGTCGCCGTTGTACCCGCACAAATAACAGAATAGGCGGTAAATGTTGTATTGCCTGTACCGCCATTTGGTACGGTAATAGTTGTCCCATTCCATGTTCCTACAGTAATGGTGCCCAGTTGAGTGATGTTTGTTTGAACGGCTGTGGGAAGTGTGGATGATATTGAAGGAACACCACCGGAGCTTGTAACTAATATGCCATTGTTCGCAGTTGCTAATCCAGCAATTGTATTTGTTGAAGAGGAATAGAGAAGCTGATTGATCGTCGTCGTAGCAGGATAAGTAGCCGTTGACCACGCAGGAGTGGTTGAAGACCCTGAAAGAAGAACTTGATTAGCCGTCGCTGTTCCCGCAAGAATTGCACCTGCCGATGCAGTAGAATAAAATATTCCGCCATTCGATGCCGTTAAATTAGCATTCGTTCCACCATAAGATAGTCCTATAACAGTTCCTTGCCATGTACCTGTGCCTATAGTCCCAAGTGTGGTTATTGATGTTTGACCAACATAAGAAGCCGAAATAGAGATAACAGGCGTTGTTGTACCCGTAGCTACATCTATCTG